>Ga0307510_10002721_pt1 | contig 20222 bp, 26 predicted proteins | sample 12_EM_MG_FD_207224 | JGI IMG/M metagenome (GOLD analysis project Ga0307510, IMG submission 207224) | Populus trichocarpa ectomycorrhiza microbial communities from riparian zone in the Pacific Northwest, United States - 12_EM | ecosystem: Host-associated > Plants > Roots > Unclassified | place... | reverse complement strand
AGTGGCTGATCTCACTCTTATTCCCCCTTCAGAGAGCGATTTCTCTTGTATTACCCTTTCACATCTCAAAACCCAGGTCAAGTACGCCGATTTGGATAGGAGGATTTGTAGGAGTCTAGTTGGGCCTTAGTGAGTTGTCTTTCTTCTTTTGTCACTGATTGTTTCTTCTTGGTCCATCCAGGACGTCCTCTTTCCCCCTGCGTTCGCGATGTCATGTTGTTTGGTAGGGGCCTGTACAGCAGTTGTGCCTCGTTTGCATGTCATCTGTGTCCGTCGGGCAAGAATTTTCATGTTGTCGTATTCCTTCATGGCGGTCCCTCCATTGTATGATTCTGGTGGTTTGATTTGCTTGTCATTTGGTGCGGCTCGTGTGGTTCGTTTGTTTGTTCTTCGTCGGTCTATCGTGTCGGTGTTTTGGGTGGTCACAGTTTCTGGATGTCGGTCTCTCCTTTAGTGGTTTTATCCATCCTTTTGGTTTCTTTGGTTTCTTATAGACATTTTATTACGTGGATGTTCTATGAGTTACACGGGGACGTTTGTACATGTGGCCTGAGCCTCTCCTTGCCTCGGGTTTCAACCGTGGGAAAACCGTGCCTGGTGGTGGTCACGGTTCAAGGAGCCCCCCAGCGCACAACAACTGAGGGGGCGATGAGCGGTTACTACAGGTATAAATGAGTGGGTCTGGGATGTGAAAAGAAGGGTACTCGACGGAAGCAAAATAAGGGTGTCGACTAAATTAGTCCATGCAGGCTGTCTACGGTGAATGGTGCACTTGCGCGCGCTGTACTATATTCTGTATGGTATGGTATCAGTCCTATGCAACATGATGGTGTCGGGGCCGACCGCCATTTCCACGACAGGTATGACTCATGATCATAGGCCTAACCTGGCAGGCTGTGTGTGTGTTTCATGGGAGACCACTTTAACTATGCTTTTGGATTCTGTGGGTGCATCGCATGTCCATTTTGTATGATACAAGGCTAGGTACACACACAATGAAGTGAACGGCGTCCGAGTCCCTCTGTACAATGTCATAGTACTGTTCAGCAAACCTCATAAGTCAAGTTGGTGCAGCGTTGTGCTCCGAGTCAGTTTGCTTGGTCGGTGTATTTTACATTCTCATTCACCAAATAGATTCGAGTATATGGGTGGCGGGCGGCGTTGAAGGCGCGAAGGTCCCCACGCCCATGGGCCCACGATATAGGGGGGAGAATGGAGGGAAGAGAAAAGGGTGACAAAAGAGTGGATTAGAGAGAGAAAGAAAGGTGCGAAGATCTAGGCTACATAATGCAAGTGCGTCGATGGGAGACAATACTGATAAAGATTCGAACAGCGTGTGAACGAAGGATGTCAACGATGAGAGCTAAGGATGGGTGGTGGCTCGGTGGCTCGGATTGTTGCATAGAGGCAGAGTTGTCGACAATAGTAACTAAGGGGGCGAACTACGAGTGAATCGCCCAGCGAGAAATAAGGAGAACACAGGCCATCGATGACTGACCTATCAGGAGGTTGAGGGGTGTTTAGATAGGTGCGTAATACTCCTACCTGTAAGGCAGAGTCTGTTAGCGTACTATTGTACAAGAGTGTAGGGATGAAAGGGAGGGTGAGCCAGCACATTTCCACACCCCATCCCTTCTATCGAATTTCTGGCAGAACTCCTCGAAGGACTGGAAAATTTACACCCATCATCTGCAAAGGCGTCACCAGACAGATGGCAGTGCTAGCACCGCACCGATAATCTGCAAGGGAGCACAACTGAGGGCAGCTTTCTAGCTCAAGCAGCCCAAAATGGGACGGGAGACAAAAAGCGCCGGGCGACCGGGAATATGACGGAGCTCAGTGGTAGGTACTGAACGCGTGGTTGGCGAAAGAATTGCGGACCAAGTTCGCCACGACTGAATGTTCTCCGCTAATGGACGGGAGGGCACGTTGTTGCAGTTGTGTGGATGAGGGAGGAAACGGCGGAAGGATGAGTGCCGCCCGCAGTTTGGACAAGTCGTCGAACCTTCGTCTACGTGGATATACAAAAGACGCCGTGAGAGAAAAGGTATATAGGGTATATTGACAGACTTCGAGAAGCACATGGTGCAACTGCTTCAAAAGGTCATCATCAAGCATCTCAGGCTGGTCGCCCCGGGAGAACTTGAAGCGACGTATCTCCGATCTCGTTTAAAAAAAGTAGCATGACATGAGTTTGTTTCGATATGGAACAAAAGATGACTAAACTGGTTACTTCGCGAGGCCTGAGGGCGTCCCATTCGATTCTAGGAAACCGCAAAGAAAATCGGGGTTGAAGCCGACTTCGCCGCGTAGTGCAAGCCCTAGATTGGTAAGCTTGAGTGGGAAATTGTTGGGAGTGCAGCCTTTGGCGTGGCACGCGTATTGGTGGTCATCGGCAGGCCGGGCCGGAACGTGGCAGGCACGTCTTGGCTTCGAATCGCACGCGGATCAACTAACGGAGGGACATGACAACTTCATGGTGCCAACACCACCCAGCCCTGTCTCAACGGTCCACCCATATTGCGCCCCTCCCTTGAGAGCCTCGATATTTTTCGCTTTCTTTCTCTTTGCTCTTCGCAACTTCAGCTTAGAGACTTACGGATTCACAAATAGCGTTAGTAAAACAGCAACTCCGGGAGGGTGCCACTCATAGGTCAGTACACCCCCTCTTCACTTCCTCTTTCGTCGAAACTCGGCACCGCCACTGTTACTGTGGTGATCCAAGGCTTCTCGCTTTTAACGACATGCGGTTGCTGCGCTGGTGGCGAATGTTCATCCTCATAAAACAAAGTTTGTGAGACTACTGAAATTTATTTCCAGTTAGGAACGTGGCACGCGCGCACAAGCCCTCCTGGATCTCTCTGCTCCTTCCTTCTCTGTCTTCACGTCCTTCGTCACCCTCCCTCCTCCTTCGAATCTGAGAACCACAGTCAACGCTTCCCTCTGGGCCGTGTACATAATCGCACGTAACGTAGTCGCTCTGCTGCCTTCCTCACCAATCAATAGCACAGGCCAGCCACTTTTCACAGCGGACACTAGCGCAGGAAATCCCTCATTAGCACCGCAATCCTGATTGCGGACTGGACTGAGCCCGGAGGCAAGGACTATGCTGGCGTGGCAATGGGTCAAGTGGTATATCTTTTTGGGCCGGCAGTACCAAAAACCAGCGACTGTGCGATCTCCCATCGAGTTTCGCACTGGTCGACTGGTGGGTAGGTTGACGTTTAAGGTGCGCGTTAGATGGGAAAACGTCAAGCAGGCAGTGCGTGGGCAGCTGCGGGAACGTGGCGGGTTCTCGGAACACTCAGAGGGTCCCGGTTTTCTAGAAAGTTTCAGAAGTCAGACCTAAGACCTTGGAAACTGGGTCGCAGAGATACACGGCGCAATCTACCCTTATCCAGTCCGTACCTCCTTTCTACTCTAACCGATTTTGTTGACGAGTCGACTTACCTGATTTGTACCCCACAGCAACCTAGTGGGACTATTCAAGAACTATTCAGACATGATGACGGGAAACAGCACGAGCAATTTCGATGACTCATCGAGCAGCGTGCTACTCGCAGCGACTGCCTACCGCCTTGTTCTCCTGGCGGGCAACAAAAGGTTTGTCCCAGAGGCAGAACGCACGCGCGCGGCGATCTTCACAACGAACAGTACCATGGCCTGAGCAACGTTCTCCCCTCATCGTCGTTCTCAACGGAGTACTTATCCTCCCCGTCGTCAGCATCGGAAGCATTTGCAGATTCACCGCACTTTACGTCCGACGGCTGGTTCTCACTGGTCGTCGATCCACTGAACGTTGGTTTAGAGGGCGGAGCCTGGAGGGTGAGGCATTCACGCTCATGCTCCATGCAGCGTGATGCCATTGGTCCGCAGCGGGCAGCCCCGGCACACCCGATTCTGCGCCGCCTTTCCTGGGAAGGAAATAGAAGTTCCGTGGGGCAGCGTGCCATATTTTATTTTTTTGGAATCGATTTATGCACACCTTAGCATACAGAACCTCATGTAGCACTTCAAGAATTTACATGGTAACGGTAGTAGGTAGTAGAGTACGGAATGGCGTGCTGTAACTAGGGTTTCTTCCCCCATAACAGTGTCATCATTGCGTAGCGTCTACTGTGGCGTCAAAGACGAGGGAGTGCCAGTATTGAGAGTGGCAGGGTTGATCGTAGCTTGCACGTTCGGTGATTTTTTAGTTCAATACAGTACTGTAAATGTTGTTGGTGTTTATTGTAACTATGCAACTCACCACTTTTTATTTGGCTGTTTATGCCGACTGTGCATCCGTGACCGCTACCGTGACACACACACTGAATGACTATTCTGGAAGCGAGGCAGATCGGAGACCGAGAAGTGAGGAGATATGGGTGCTGACGCTGAGCAAGCGATAAGGATATTCCCGTCAAAGAAAGTGGACCAGACAAGGACAAGCAAACTCCACGCTGATAGGCTCCGCGGCTCAGGCGGAGCGTCAAAGAAGTCAGAAGAGTGAAAGGAGAAAGGGCGAGAGAAAAACTCAAACTGATCACATTAAGGACGAGACATAAACGCGAGGGGGGGGGGGGTCTGTATTGGGCAAAATCGCAGACAGACAATGATCGAGTTGAAGTATATATATATGTCAGACACTTTTTGAGGGAGAACCGAGGGATTTGAAACCAGTTGTCAGCATACGAACATACTGGGGAATGGAGGAGAACAGGACACACCTATGGGTGGAAGGGAGAGCCTGAGGGATGAAAGGAAAAGGAGGCGCGAAGGGAGAACAGGGCGAGTGGATGCAGGCACGATGCCCAAGAATTATGGAGAATCATTTCGCCAAAGGCAGCATAGTACTGTCATAGTGCTGTCATAGTACAGGTGCCAGAAAAGGCGAACAAACGAACTGCGACGACACCGGAGACATGCGAGCAGTAGAACCGCACGGGGATGATACGGGGAGGTGGGTGAGGCTACTACGAAGCATGCGCAATGCGCTCTAGGCGAATGGAGACGAGGGATCGGAGTTGGAATTGGAAGGCTTGACGGACGGCGGCTTTCACTTGCGTCACGTGTGTGTGTTTGCCCATGAACGGACCTGCAGGACCGCATTCAATCCGTCCGTCACGGTTGGGCACTGCCCCCGCTGAGCACCGCCCCTTGGCTGGGCACAAGCCTGAGGCGCCAAACCTAAACATGTGGCCTGTCTTTCACTTTTACCTACTTCGTTCACAGTCAACGTCCGAAATATCTTACTCCCATTAAGCCACAAACCCATGTCATCGACACCTCATACAACCACCTTCAAGACCACCTTTTCCTCCAACTTCGCAGCTCTCTTTGATGTCGCCCTCGCCAAGTACACCAAACTTACTGGAAAGGATCTTCGTAATCACCCCCTTGCCTACATGATCGATAGATGCGATTCTCCGGATACGATAATAGCAGTATTCCAAGAGCAATCCATGGTATTTGACCAATTCAGGAACGGCGATCCCAAGTTGGTCAAGTGGCTTGCACCTCTTGTCAATGGGTTGCACGCCATATCCACCAACGCAGTCGTCAGCACCGGTGCTAGTCTCGTAAGCCCTCTAGTTTCCCTGTCCTATTGACGAACGTGGTTCAACCTCTTACCTCTAGACATCCCCCCCTGCAAATATTTTATTTTCTGCAATTGGTGTTCTCCTATCAGTGCGTGTAACTCTCATCCCTTCCAGTTCGCTCGTCATTGATAATATTTCCGTCTGCCAGACAGCCAAATACGTCAGGGAAAGCTACGACGCCCTTGTCGACATCTTCGAGTGTATTGAAAACTTCGCCCGTCGACTCAAGATCTATACCGAGATCCGACCCACAGCCGAGATGACAGAGATGATAGTCAAAATCATGGTCGAACTGTTGGTCGTGCTTGCTTTGGCGACGAAACAAATCAACCAGGGAAGATTGAGTAAGCCTTGGCGCCCTTTCTGGTGAGCGCTCACTCTTGATTGTCGCAGAGAGATATGCTAGAAGGCTATTGGGGGAGAACGACGTCGAATCAATTCTTCAGCGATTGGATCGATTGACCCTCGAGGAGTCCAAGTTGACTGTTGCCCAAACTCTCGATGTGGTACATGGTCTGGTCAATAACATGGAGGTAGTAATGGAAGGTGCGCACCGCCTACTTGCATGGATGTGCTTTGATAGAAACGAATATTGCAGATGGGAAGGCATCGACAGACAATATCCGACAAACACTCAGTAGGTCTTGGTTGCGCGCCGCGAATCGCTATACTGTAATTTATGGCCTTATCCGCTAGTCCTTATGCAAGAGATAGTCATGAGAGTAAACAAAATTGAACGTTCGTACCACAACCCCCGATATCTGTATTTCTGGGTATATCAGCTGAAACTACTTGGCAGGCGACCAGTTACAAGTCGACTTTCGGCGTTGGTTGTCTGCGCCGGATCCATGGACGAACCATAACACGGCCCGCAACGCGCATCACTGTGGCACTGCCAAGTGGTTTACTCAAGGCGACATTTTCAGAAAATGGAAATTCACAGGTGGACTGTTATGGATCCATGGCCTTCGTACTTGAATAATCTTCCATCATTTGTCCATTACTGATTACTTTGTAGCTGGCTCAGGAAAGACTGTCCTTTCGTACGTATCACCACGCTTATTCTTTAATATGAATTCACATCCTTTATCAGCTCATCGATCGTCGAAGAGGTCCATAACATGCGTCAAATTGGATTGGTCACGGTTTCCATGTTTTATTTCGATTTCCGGGATCGTGGAAAGCAGGATCTCTGCCACCTGCTGTCGTCCATTCTCATCCAGCTTTGCGGCTCGTCAGACAAGTTCTCTGAAATTCTATCCACCCTCTATCAGAACCACGATCGTGGCTCCCGTCAACCAAGAGAGGACGCGCTTATGGAATGTCTGAAGGACATGCTCAGAGTTCCAGGGCCGGGCGCACTCTATCTCATCATCGATGCCCTTGACGAATGCCCGAATTCTTCTGGGTATCCTTCGTCACGAGAGCGTGTCCTGGAGGTCGTGCAAGCGCTCATCAGGTTACAACTCCCACATGTCCATTTTTGTATCACCAGTCGGCCCGAGATTGACATCCGAGATGTTTTGGACCCCCTCGCAATCCACAACATTGCACTTCATGACCAAGCTGGACAAAATCAGGACATCGTTGACTATATCGATAATTTTGTTCGCTCTGACCCAAGAGTGTGTCGGTGGCGAGAGGAAGAAAAGCAGCTGGCAACCGAGATCCTAGCAAGGAAAGCTGGCGGGATGTAAGTCATCACTTTTTTGTATCTTCTATAACGACAACTTAGTCCCCTCTGAAGGTTTCGGTGGGTGCACTGCCAGATCGAAACTCTGCGTCGGTGTTTTCCGCCGAGTATCCGACGTATTCTAGACGAATTGCCTAAGACATTGGACGAAACATACGAGCGGATCTTGCTGGAGATCGATGAAGAGAAACAGATCTACGCCAATCGACTATTCCAGTGCTTAGCCATATCAATCCGCCCGCTTCGCGTAGAGGAACTTGCCGAGATTTTCGCAGTTCTTCCTAACGCAGAGTCGGCTCCAGATTTCGATGTCAGTTGGCGCCCTGAGGATCCAGAAGCATTTATTCTTTCTGCCTGTTCTACATTGGTCACGATTGTCGAGGCCAGGGATGAAAGAATAGTACAATTTTCACATTTCTCGGTGAAAGAATATTTGACCTCTGATCGTATCGTAAACTCGGCACGTATTTCCCGCTTCCAGGTTCTCCCCAAACCGGCCCATACCTTTCTTGCTAGAGCATGTCTCGGCACCCTCCTTCAGCTGGACTACGGCATCGACATCACCAAGATTAGGAACTTCCCCTTGGCTCAGTATGCGGCCAAACATTGGGTGGATCACGCCCACTTTGAACATGTATCATCGGATATCAGAGATTGGATGTATCTTCTCTTCGATAAGGACAAGCCGCACTTAGCCGCCTGGCTCTGGATCTACAATATAGATGAGGGGGACTACAAGTACTTTTATTCTGCTCACCCGGAGCAACCTGATGCAGTCCCGTTGTATTTCGCTGCCGTGTGTGGCTTCCGTGGTCTGGTAGAGTGTCTCCTTGATGAGCATCCAGAAGACCTCGACGCTGAGGGAGGCGTGTACGGAACCCCATTAACTGCGGCCTTATATAACAGACATCTGGATACTGCACTGTTTCTACTTGAACATGGTGCCGACATAGAAAAGCGACGAAGAATGGGCCAGACTGGATTATATGTTGCGGCATCCCGTGGATACCCCGAGATTGTGCGGATACTAGTCTCTCGTGGTGCAAACCTGAATGCAGAGTGTGGTGCCTTCTTGAAAGGTATCTCCGCATACAAGCGAACACCGCTACATGTGGCGTCGTTTAATGGAGAACTAGAAGTTGCAAGGGTGCTATTGGAATCAGGTGCAACAGTGAGTCCCCCGGACAGTCTTGGCAGGAGTCCGCTACACCTTGCATCGATTCACTCATCCGGCGACCTCATTCGATTATTACTCGACCATGGTGCACATCCAAGCGCATTAGATGACCGGGATGTAACTCCCTTGCATTGTGCATCAATAGCTGGAAGTCTGGGAGCCATCAGAATACTCCTTGACCATGACTTGGACTTGAATGCTCGGAGCAAGAGTGGACGGAATCCGTTGCACAATGGTCCAGGCGATATCAATGGTCAGGGGTGGACTCCGTTGCATTATGCGGCAATAGGGGAATCTGTCGAAGTCGTGCAACTGTTGCTCGACCATGGTGCCGACGTGAACTCACCGGATAATTTCCACTGGACTGCGTTACACCTGGCAGCATTTTTTGGACGCCTCCAGGTTGTAAAAACCCTACTGGGGTGTAGCGCAAATCCTCAGGCCCGGACCGTTGATGGCGACACGCCATTTGGGGTTACCAAGAGATGTCCCTCTTTTGAACCAAGGCCACACCACCCACAGATCATGCAACTGTTATCGGAGAAAACCGGAGAATGTATATATGATCCATAATCATGGGCCTAACCTAGCAAGTTGTGGGTTTCAAAGGCTACTTTCGTTATGATTTTGTATTCTGCAGGCGCATCGTATGTCCATTTTGTATGATACAAGTTTATATACACAGAGCAATGAAACGTCAAAGTGCTGTTCAGCGAACTTTAGAATTCAAGTTGCAACAGTCTCGCGCTCGGGTTGCTTATTATTCTTACCTGCCCACTAGACTCTACTACATGGGTGTCAAACGGTGTTGGGAGGGCGGAGGTTCCCACGCTCGTAAGTTCGCGATAGACGAGAAAGAAAGGAGAGAAAACGATAACAAAATAGATAATCAGAGGGAGAACAGAAGGCGCGAGAATTCGGGTCACGTAATGCTGGCGCGCCGGTGGGAGAAAATACTAGGAAGAACTGGGACAGGGAGGGAGAGGAGGGATGTCAACAATGAGATCATGGGATGGGTGAGACTTCGGTGGCCCGGATTGTTTTACAGAGGTAGAGGTGTCGACAAGGAGAGGGTGAACCTCAGGTAAATCGCAGATCAAGAAAGGACTACAAAAAACGATGTCTATGTTCTGCTATCTTGGACTCGCGTATATAACACTCCGCGCCAGGCCTTGTCAATTGTCCAAGCGGACACCTGCGGCTCACTTTCTCCCTCTTCTCTTATTTTTGCGTGCCTTCATACTCACCCGACCGATTGACGACGAACCGAGCCGCCGTGCCTTCAAATTGTCTCTCTGGTGTTGTTCCCTTTTGTATTTCTCTTGCCGTTTCCGTTCGCCTTCACTCACCACTTTACGTCCCGTCATCGCCCACCGCTCTGTGCCTTGCCGTTGCCGACTGCCTCTTACGCCTCGCCGCTGCCTCAAGGCTGCTCGCTATCGCCTCGCACCTCTCGCAATACCTTCACTTTGCATCTTTCAACATCTTCCCTCGCCCCTTCTCGCTTGTTCGGGATCGCGGCTTCTCGTCCTCAAGAACTACTTCGGAACTCACCGCTAGATCGCTCCGACTCAGCACTTGACACTGTCAACGTGCTGCCAACCAGCCGATGGTCCGAAGGTCAACGCATGGCCCTTACGGGAAGGTTTTTCGAGTTTTCCAGATTTACACCGAAGAGTCAAGGGAAATTAGGGGGGAATATGAATGCCCCTTGTGAGTCCATAGGAAGTAACCAATCAGGCGCTACTTGTCGAAGGTCAGCACCGATGATGAACGAAGGTCTCTTCCTCCCACCGCGCATCTCCAGTGTGTCGGATGTCGAATGCGATTGTCATGATTTGTTCAAGAAATCGCTTTGAGAAAGCCCGGTGGGAGACGATTTGGGGGCTGTTTCTCATGCGGTTATCCCAGGGATCAGAACGGACCCATTCAGATGAGAGGAATGACAAACCCGTCACCGTGGTCTACGCTTCGTAGATGGCTTGTACGACAACCTCATCGATAGAGAAGAAGCTTGGCCAACATGGACGTGCGGATGAAAAACACGATCCTCGGGAGGAAACAGCCGGGATAAAGTCCGCTTCATACTCCGACAGCCGCATTGGGCTTAGGCCTGAGTATTGCAAAGCCTTTTCGTCGTCCCTCTTCACCGTTGCTGTATATAATGCCTTGCCTCACCGCATGCCATCCGGCGTGAAAAATTATACCGTTTAACTACAGGTAGACTAGAGCATGGTTTCCTTATCTGTAGAGCGGGAGTATAATAGCTTGGCACTCTGGTATGAGCTCAGCGCCACACTTTTTCAGAGCCTCCACGGGTCTTGGCCTCGGACATCGGGCGCATACTTGTCCTGATACCTTCCTGTGATGCCACAGTGCGGCCACCTATCTTCTATCAATATGGGCACATGTACTTCCGAGCAGCGAAGTCGAAGGTAAGCTTGTTATCGCCATGTTTATCGGGCTCATGACCAAATCGCACGACACAGACGCTGGAGTACATTCGTCCACACCCTCGACGATGACCCCCTTTTCGACATTGACGAAATCTTCCTCTTTCCTCTCTTCGGCTTGCCCATCCTCCCCTTTTCTATTAAGCTGTTATTTGCCTGATTTTAGGTAAATCCCAGCTCGGTATCTCAGGCAATGCGGCTCCTATGCGCGTTCATGATCATGATTCAGGGTGGTTTAATTTTGGCATATAATGAAGCCCCTCCTCGCCTGTTCATCTTTCGCATTGGCGCCATGACTCTCCTGTCTTTTCTCAGACGTTCGATGCTTACCTCTAGAGAGCCCTTGTTGGTGCAGCGGAAGATGAGGGCACACCGTGTTGGACCCTAAACCAAACATCTCGTCCTGCATCGTTATTCATGGACATCCTCCCCGATGAGCTTCATAGGGCGTTCAGAGTCGAATTACTCCATATCTGTCATCAACATGTCGGCACGCACCTGGGTTCACATTCAGGCCTGTTTGAATGTCCTATGCGGCGGCACCACGGCGTCCCGTTTGTAATTCGTTTTGGAAGTGCCTCGACTTGACCTCATTGGTTCCCCAAGCGGAAGGCTCTGTATGTTTGTGTCTCACAAGCGGGCGTGATGACCTTAGGTTCACCTGGTATCCACAGAGATCCACGTCCCCGTCCACCGAGTCGAGCAACAGCTGAAGGTGGGAGCCGCAGATACCGAACTAGGATGATGGGCTGAACCCATCTTTGTCCCGGCGTGACAAACCAAATCACTGTGTGAAGCATTCAAGTTGAAGCGCATCAGCTGGTTAGAGCACAGCAGTTCGCAATTTATCCATGAGTACAGGCTCTGAAAGCAAGGAAAAGAGTTGGTGCTGAAACAAACGTAGGTATTTCCCAATCATATCTGCGCTCCACATATATACGCATTATGTCCGAGGAAATAAAATAAAATAAAAAGAGAAAAATCTTCGACTGAAATTTGCGTACTTCACACGGACGCGAGCTAGGCAAACTCAATTTCCATGCCCCACACCACAGCTTATGACTACTACGACTGTGATTAAGGTGTGATCAACGACAGACCAAGGCAATGGGGTGGTCATTGTTCTTGCGAGCATCGATGAATGAGGCGAACTTGTCACTGGCGTTGTTAGTGGCAGTGTACTCGAGCACCTTCAATTCCGGTAACAATTCCATTGGTTGTTCCATGTCATCTGGTTGTAGACAGCGAGACAGTTCCCCGACAAGGCTGTCGAGCACCCGAAGTGTCTTCAAATTGTCCAACGACCTCAGGAGCTCGTGCCACTGCGTGCGGTGGGCCTCCTCATACCATCCTGCGTCACGCTCAAGAGTGAGATACTCCACTGTAGAGAGAGGTGTCCTGAGAGTGTTGAAGATTCGCGCCGCAGATGCAACCTGCCTGTCGAGTTGGCAAGTGTAAACTTCCAAGCGCAACGCGTACCCAAACATATTGGCGCCTTCATGGGGATATGCCCATAGCATAAAGCATTCCTTATAAAACGTGAGGTTAATACTCCTGAACCTGAGGCTCTCTGACGAGCTTATAAATGGCGAGAGGTGTAGGACGGGAGGAGTGAGCTGGTGGAAGAATGTGATTTGAAGTTTTTCCAAGAGGGGGGTGGTGATCCGAGGAAGAATCGCTTCTAGGTAAGCACTAGCACCCATGAACCCAAACCAGCGAAGGTTAGGAAGTGTGACGTGAGTCGTGATCGGCATATGCAACGGTGACCTCTCGATACCAAGAGTGGGGGGACAGGAGAACTGGAGACCAAGTGTCTCTAGTTGGGGCATGAATGAGATGCCGCGAATTAAGTCATTTGGGTGGAAATAGCTGGATAGTGGGATGTAATTAAGCGAGAGCGTGACAAGGCCAACGGCTCTCGTGAGCACTGGAGATCCAATGGGAAGGGCAAAGTTTCCCAATATGAGATGACGTAGACGTGGTGCTTGAAACGTTCCTGGAAGAGTGATGCCCGTATTGTTCCTGGCCGTAGGCATGATATACAGGTGTTCTAACAAGGGAAACTCGCCATCCATGGCCACGACGAGCTTCTTTAAGTTTGGAATGGACATCCGAAGGCGGATGCGATGCACGCGACCACGGTGCTTGAGTGCAAGCAGTATTCCCTCTCTCGATTCTGCCGTGACGTCACGTTTTTCGTCAAGATGATCGATTGTCAGCGGGAGGTGACTTAGGTGAGGTAAGTTTTCCAGTATGTCTGATACTGGGGTGGCATGTACGCAAACGAGGGAAAGTCCGAGGTGGGATGCCGAGCCTAGAATGAGATATCGCCACCTCTGGCAAACATAGACAAGCTTGTACCACCAGCGTTCGCGGGTCCATTCTCCCCCCTCAAGGAAACGGGGTGCGGGAACTCCCTCCTTTTCCCAAACTACAGGTCGACAGAAAGAAAATATGTTGAGAAGGGAATCGTCGTCGAGGATATGGATGAGTGCGTTATTTGACCTGTTGTGCGCCCTACAGCATTGGGTTTGCTCAAAGCTGATGGACATGGCAGGGGAAAAGGACGTACCTTTGGTGCTCTGACTGTCGACTCCGTGCACTCTCGTGGGTCCTCCTGATTAAACGAAGGTGACTAGACATGGCAATGATGTGTCATGTGAGTGTGAATGTCGACAAAGAATTTGGCTGGGATGTGACTGCCATGAGTGCGTCACGGTGACCACTCAATTGTCACCGCCACCACCACTACTGCTTCTAGGTTGGCTGCTATTGGAGCGACTGGTCGATTGTGAAAGTGGGGAGGGAAATGATATCCTGCCAGAGCTGTCATACGTAAAACGTACAACCATGGAGCCACGTGACGTGACCGATTGCCAAACAGAAATCTTTACGAGAATAGATGACAGAATGCCTCGGCTTTGATACACACCTCTGGTCCACTCAACTGGCAGTGTTTTTTTTTCCCCTTTACCACAAATCTACATTTATACTGGACAGACGTTAACACAGTCTGAATCTCTGAATAATACGCAGAAAAACGATGATAAAATAGGGCAGGAGCGGGATCACGGGTTCTTTGTACATACATGCATCTGTGGGTTATCCGAGCCAGAGGTACAACCAACGGACAGTTAGTTGGGTGAAGAAAAACAAACTGTCATACCATCACAAGTAGCCGCGTCGGGCATAGGCAGCTCTGAACTCCCGCGGATAAACCCTGACGGCATTCGAGCGGAACGAACCCTCAAATCTGTTCGGTGTTGTGCGGGGTCATACCGCCTGGAAAAGTTAGCCCAGTTAATAGAACCGACCTGACCCCGACATAAGAGGGAATGTCGTTAATAGGATCATCATGAATGTCCTTGACAGCGGCGCTCACCAAAGGCCAATTTCACCCTTGGTAAAGCTCCTCTAGTTCGATGCCCGTCCATCCACCGCGTGCTCGTGAGATCATGGCGGACAAACACACAAATGCCTCTCCGAAGATCGCTCCTGTGCCGATGACGGGCCATACCGTTCAGATGGTGAGATATGTTTCTAGGCTTTGGATGATAGATACGGGGCTGCGGCTGGGACCGAGACGGGATAGAATCTACGACTGAACTGTGGTGTCGGTGTGAGTGAACCCAGTGGATGAAAAATCTGTCCAAGTTAGTTCCGCCTGTTTTGCAGCCCGGGACTGGAACACGGCACGATGGGTACAGTATTAGCAACATAAGAGCGGAAGCTGAGGCGTACCGTCTCCGGATACTTTCTTCTTCGATTCTGGGCTCGCAAAGACCATCGCTTCGAGTTTGCCCTGCTTGAATTTCGTTATACTCAGGAATCTCACTTCCCCAACAATACCAGGGTTTCCCCGACCAAGATTGTCGGCGTGGCTATGTCCCGGTGTACAGTGTTAGGTGAAGCGATCGACACATTCGGTGATTCGACGACGCCCGTAGGAGGATGGAAATTTGGGGAATGTCGATATAATAGCGCGGCGTCAACTTGAAGGTTGGTGGAGCCACTCGCTCCTGATCGTGAGATTGTGCGAACATGTGTAGGAAGTGAACCATTCCACTCGGAGGTGCGGTTTCCTGTCTTGCAGCAGTTTTGACGAGATTAAGCGCATACATGCGGATCCTCTGCCTTAAACGGACGATGCTTACAGTGAAGGCTCCGTGGCAGGATAGAATGTAGTTCCTCGACCAATGGATAGCTTTGAAAGAATGGCTGGGCAATTGTAAATCCAATCTCTGGTGGGGGCACCACGCCAAGAGACGGAGCGCTACGACTGGGACTCGATGGTGAACCAAGCCAGTAGGACGTTCCACAATTCGTTGGTTGTGCGAAAGAATCGGGGATGGATGTGACGGAAGGGTGGGTGGCGCAGCGGGTCCAAGGCGAAAAGGGAGGTGATCTGAAGAAAGGAGAGGGCGTCGGAGGGGTGGGCCCAGGAGATTATGAGTTGGTTATGGGGCGTGCGAGAAGAGGAAGTATATTGACGATAATCAAACGGCGGGGTTGCTATGGGGGCGCGATGAGCATACAGAGACATACGAAATGTGGGTGAAAACCCAATTGAAGACGCACGACAAGCTCTACAGGGAAGGCAAAGAGGGCTACCTCATGCCATAAAGGATCAGTGTCCAGCGTAAGGGACGACAAATAAGTACGGAGGAATGCTTGGACGAGGTGAGACGAGCGGCGGAAAAGTTTACGACGTCGAGGGCGAGACTAGGAAGAGGAAAGGAGACGTGTGCCGAGGACCTTGCTGATGGAGTAGGTGAGGAGGTTGACCTCGTCAACGTCGAGGACAATACGGCGGTGATGGGAGACGTAACCGTACTGTATTCTTGTTTCCGTTGGCGGAGACCACTCGGAGACCTGAGGCGCTCATGGTTGGTAAGCTGTCGGCAAAACCCGAGATACACTGTGTCTTTTGTTTTAAGAAGTTACCAGACGCGGCGTTGACAGTTTCCAAAACACCCAACACTGCGAGATCGCGCCTGGAGCGCTTCTGAAAAGAACGAGCGATGGGGACAACAACTAACAGAGAGGCATGGGGACAAACACCGTTACCGATCATACGAATATGCAGGACCGCTGCGAGTTAGGGACGTGTCTCCCTCTCTTTGTATTCTCAGACCCCCAAACACGTCGTATGGGCTACAAACGCACAAACATGACAGAAGGGGGAAGGGGTTTCCCAAGTAAAGATGACAGCGTGGCATAATTTAACCTTGTTCCTACTCACCATGTTATGGCAGCATCCAGATAGGGAATAAGGAGGGTCGGCATGGCCATCGACTTTTGAGCGAGAGGCAACCCCCACACTGTCGTCATCCCCTTTACCTTCTTCGCCCACAGTCAACGCCCAAAGTCTCTCACTCCGAAATTCATGTTGTCAACACCTAATACAACCACCTCTTCCTCCAACTTCACCGCTCTCTTTGATGTTGCCCTCACCGAGTACACCAAAGTTACTGGGAAAGATCTCCGTGATCATCCACTTGCCCACATGATCGATAGATGCGATTCTCCGGATGCGATCCTGGCGATATTCCAAGAGCAATCCCGGGTATTTGATGAATTCAGGAATGGTGATCCCAAGTTGATCAAGTGGCTTCATCCTTCTTGGACCTTTACCACCATCATCTCTCAGAGTCATCTCAACCTCTGCAATGCCATCCACCGCATCTGCCCCCATCATTGACCATCCTTCGGTCTTTGATGTCCTCAATCTCTTTAGGGCTCGCTGGTTTCTTAACCGCGAGCATCTGTTGTCTTTGATTCTTGCTGCTGTCAAAGGTGGCGATGACAACAATATTACATGGATCGACCTGTTACCCAACTTGCACACCCACTTGCTTTGCCAGGCCAAGGCCTTGGCTCCCCCTTCCTACCCTCTACCCCTCCTCAAGAGGGTTATGTTTACTTTCCTGCTGGAGGTCGTCAACTCTTGTGGCTCAGCCCTCAACAAGTTCGTCAAGTCCTTGGCTCCCTGTTGGCGCCGCATGGTGCCCACCCCTGCCCCCTCTTCACTTCCCACTGGCCTGGCTAATCCCAGGTCTGGGCGGGCTCCAGATGTCGAGGCCCTGCACGGTGGCCCTGTCACGCCAGTTGCCCCTATGGCAGTGGACCCTTCTCCCCCCTCCATGCAACCCCCCTCCTTTGATGGTTCTTCGCCCTTATCTGGGAAGGACCAGGCCATTCTTGCATCGTGCGGCCTGGAAGGCCTTAACTGGCTTCGATCATCGCAAGGAGACCCCCCCTTTATTCCTGGGGCCCCTTCTTCCGGGGCACGCCCTCAAAAGCATGGCACTTCACCCCCTGCCCGTCCTACCTAGTGTTGCTGCAACTCGGTTAGAAGTCGGCTTCCGGGCCGGAGCAAGTTGCTTATGACGCCTCTGCTAACCGAGCCAATGCTGATTGCCGACTCGCCTTGAGTTGCGACTAGAAGTTGACCTAAGCCGTCCGTCCTCTGCCCTCTCCAACAACGCAGTTCCTTTTGCTGGCTCGCATTCTTCCCATGTATAGACCAGAGTCACCAGACACCATTGGCTCGAAAGAGGGTGCGGATTTTCATCACTACCTGTTCTCTGTCGCAAGTGCTAACATTTTCATGGGATGGACCCCATTGACATTTGTCTTGTTGAGGCTCAACCATGCCAAGCAGAAGCCCTCCCATCCATTCTCATTCCCACCGTCAACCCAACCATCTACCAAGCCCACTCCAAACCAACTTCTCAAGATCTTAGCGAATCCCGCGCAGTGGAGAAGGATCCGCGAAAACTGGACATAATGGCTACATCCCCTGCTGATGTGCCCCAGGGATTACAGAGCACGACCAATCTTACAGGCGGCTTTGCCGTGAGCCTTCCCACTGCTTTTCAGTCTTCCGAAGACGTGTACAAAGCGTCTATTGAAGACTGGAAATGAATCTTTGGCCAGAACATTGTTCCTCAACGTGCGAGCAAAAATTTACTTCAATTAATGTGGCTGGTGCTCAAGGACAAAGTTCTAGTACGTCAAATACTTTCTACCTATTCAGTATCTCTATTACTTGGCCTCTTCCAGGATTTTGGTCAACCCCGCCCCGATGGTGAACCCCTGGATCGAGGGCGTTACCATCCTTGTTGCCATTGTGATTGTCATTCTTGTCAGGTCATGTGATGGCATCTTTCTCTGGTCACAATGTGCGGTGCGATGAATCTGGTACAACGGGCAAGTCAGACGCGATCAAGAAGCTTTCATACCGCAAGTGTATTGCACTCAGGGAAAGACGACTTGCCAAGTTTGATCCCGATAGTGCTCCTGATGATGGTGAGAGCACTCGCAGGTCACGAATGAACGTGAATCCTTCCGGCTTGGATTTACTTGGCTATACGGACTGCTTTGTCTGAGTTGTCAGTGGAAGTGAGGTTATCGAAGGGATTGGTCCATATCTGGTGATCGCTATCGGACCAAAAAGTTTCAACGGGCGTATCATGATGGGTATGTCCTCTGTCCATCTTACTGTTTATATTCACTGACAAGGCCACTTGTAGCGTTATGTACTGATTCAGAGAACATGCCTCTGCAACTGAAGTTGAATGACTTGGCCGATTGCGAAGATCGGAAGTATTGCTGAGGTGCTCCTTTTCGTGTCGCTTTTTAACTGGCTCATCGTTCAAGAAGTACTCGACCGGTCATGGCAGCAGCAGCTGGCACGGTGACGGCCAATACGCCAGTGGTCCCGACGATGGTCAATACGCTGGCAGTCACAATGCCAGCGGCAGTCGCAATGACGTTCAATACGCCGGCAGCAGCAACCACGACGACGGTCAATATGGTGGAAGCTGCTACGGAGCGAGCGCTACTCCCCCCTCTGCTTCTCTTGCAATGCCATCCCCGTGTGCCACTCCTGCCACTCCAAGTCCTTGCCGACGTCCGGTCCCGCAACAACTTCGAACACCCCAGCATCTCTTTCGCAGGATGTTTCTTCGTATGCCCCAATTCCCTTTTCTGCATTGTTGCCCGTTATTGACTATTCGTCAGCTCTCAAATCAATACCGTGTCCAAGGGACAGTCCAACATCCCCAACTACTCAGCGACGGGCTGTTCGTATTCCTACCAACCAGGGAGTATGACGGGCCTTGGCGGTACCAGCACGGGGCCCAACTTCCTCCTGAACACCGCCGGTTCTATGTCCACTGTATCTCCTGATCCGACAACAGGCGCCACCTCCAAAGGCTTTTTCGCAAACAAAGCCAGTGTCGGCGTGACCTTCGCCATAGTCGGGATCGTCGGCGCTCTCGCCCTCATACTTTCATACTGGGCGTCCGCATGGTTCTCAAGCAGAACCGCAATTCGTGCGAAGCGAGAGAAGTCGACAAACCGTTCGAGTCACACAAACAACCCCCAAAGGTGATCCTCTGTCTAGTTCATCTTTCAACGACCCACTGACCTCTACAATCCAAAGGAATTTGAGTGAAAAGGGAATAGTTTTCGTACAAATCCTCATCATCGCTGTCACTGTTGTGTTGCAGTACCTGAAGGTAATTCCAACAATCCACAATTCGAAATTTTTATTTTGACAACTTGTCAATCGTGGGACTTCCGCTTGCTGTCACATTAGCATTGGCCTTCGCAACCGCTCGCACTTGCCATTGTCCGTCCTTGTCACTATGCGTCGCCACCTATGCCACCGTCTCTTCATCATCGCCACTGCCTTCCACCACGTCACCGCCTCGTCACGTCAACATGCCGACGCTTGCTAATGTCGATGCCAACACACCGGCATCAATGCTTCCCCAGTTTCTTTACCTTGTGCGTCCTCGCTAGTTCGGGAATGTGGCCCTTCCCTCTCTTCTCTTACCCACAAGATGGTCATCTTTACTGGTTCTTTCGGTGTTCACACCAAGTTCGCACAGAAGTTGGATGAAAATCGGATAAGGGCAGGCAATGAAGAAAAGAGCAGTACAAATTCCAGGGACTTTGCCATCAATATGTCGAACCTTGATGTGACTCTTACACTTTCACGATAAGTAGTTTGGAATTACTGTACCCTGCGCTCTCAATGTGGATCCTGTGTGAAGCTGTATGTAGCTACTGTTTCTATTATGTTGTTTTTTCCAGAAATCGATGCGTTGTAAGTTTAAATCAACATGTCATGAGTTCCAATCGACATGTCATGTGTTCATAAATAGGCGCTCCCATGCGTATACTTGCACGCTGGCATGCTCACAATAGACACGTGTCATTCTTTGACTCATTCCACTCTGATTTGTCTCAAACTCAACCCCATGCTTTTCCTGACAAGGTGCGGCCCCCCCATACTTTCCTGACAA
>Ga0307510_10002720_pt1 | contig 20227 bp, 28 predicted proteins | sample 12_EM_MG_FD_207224 | JGI IMG/M metagenome (GOLD analysis project Ga0307510, IMG submission 207224) | Populus trichocarpa ectomycorrhiza microbial communities from riparian zone in the Pacific Northwest, United States - 12_EM | ecosystem: Host-associated > Plants > Roots > Unclassified | place... | reverse complement strand
GCTCGGCTGGTTTTTTTTTTTTTTTTTTTTTTTTTTTTTTTATTTTTTTTTTTTTTTTTTTTTTTTTTTTTTTTTTTTTTTGGAAAGCGCTTTATTCTCAGTAATTAGCTAATAACTAACTACTGAGATAACTTAGCAGGATTTACCAGTGATTTACCCTGATTTACCACGGCCCGGGGTGAGGACGAAATGCAGATTTACGCACGCACCGGAGGCAAGTGTGGGACCCAGGGGTTGTTACCTCCGACGGGCAGAGATCACAGCGCTCTCCTACCCACTCAAAACCTCACTGATGTGTGGTTAGTTATTTGGGAGTCTCCCATTTGCTGCTAAGACGGGTTTCCCGGTTGACTTTAACTAGGTTAGTAAAGGATCCGTCGATTAGCTGGTGGCGAGGGGGTTGGAGTTATGTGGTGGCAATCGGGGCAGGTGGTAGCAGTGCGGCGGAGGAGTTCGAAGATGCGGACGATAGGGCGGGTTCGGTTTTGCGATGTGAACACTGATTTTGGGGGTGACCCCGCGGGGTGGCATGGCGGGGTGGCGGCTGGAAAATTTGTCGGGGTTCTGCTGTCGCGAGGGAGAGGAGAGGACTCTTTCAAGGGTGGTAGCGACGAGTGTTGTGTTGCGAGAAGGGAGGGTAGGGTGTGCTGGGGGTTCATTGGGTTCAGGCTAGTCGTGCTAAGTGGCAAGTAGTTGTGAGTTACCTGGCCGGAGAGGGAGAATTGACAGTGAGGATAGATGTTCGTTAGGGGGGTTGGGCGTGTTTTATTGAGTGGTAAGGATCTACTAAAAGGGATGTGAGCTATCGTGTTATGCTGGGGATGTGAGATAGGGCCATGATAGTGGGGCATGCATTTACAATGTGGTTGTTGACGGGGGCCAATGTTACTCGTGGAACATTTAATTGCCCATCATTGCCCCAGCTGTTGCCGAGGGGAAACCTGCAACTGGGATGGTGGCGGTTCAAGGAGCCCCTAGCGTCGGTTTACTGCGAAAGCACGCGACGGCGGGCCTGTGGCCCGGATAACCATGTCAGACGCTCCCGTCATCTTCAAGAGGTCAAAATTCAAGGCAAATCAGAGAGCGAGAGAACAACCACAACAGAATGCACAAGAACAGCAACTCCAATCGACCGAAGATGAGCCGTCTCCCAGCGCACTCGCTTCCAAAATCAAGAATAAGGCCAAACAACGCGCCAAACCCAAGACATCCTTGAGCTTCGGGGTTGAGGAAGAGGTAAAGTCAACAATATTCCGTTTCCTCGATCTTCATTGTCAATTGCAGGAGGGAAATGAAGAAGCCTTTAAGATTAAGAAATCCAGCCTCAGTCAGAAGTTGACCCTGCGACAACATCCAGCGTCTCCAGGGTGTGATGCCTGTTACCACATCTTTGAATCTCATGCTTACAACTGGCTTCGAATGAAGGCTTCCATCCAACTTAGACCAAGCCAGCATTTCCGCCCATACTGCTCGGGGCCCCATATATGACGAAACCTACCTGAACGAGTTGAAAGCAAACACACCTTCATCTCGTCCCCGTAATCCTGAAGGTAGCGCTCAAGATGATGATAATCTCTTACATCCAACACCAGGGAATCTGCCAATGGAAAGCCTTGATAACATCGGTAATGAGCTGTATACTCGCCCTTCCGTGTTGCTGTATGCTAATATATCTTTTCCTTTACAGATTCTGGAGCACCGGTCATACTTTCTCAATCAGCCGTCCTCGCTGCCAAAGAGAAGCGCGACCGCATGCGTACCACTAGCTCCACTAGTTCTCGTGTCGACGAGTACATTTCCCTATCATTGACCACGCGCGATGGCGAGTATCGAGGTCCCCACCCAGAGAGCCGCCTCATGCGTGAGGATGATGACCTTGGCGAAGGAGATGATGGTGTGCTTCATCAACCAATTATTTTCCTCGACTCGACTCATTTTTACTAGATTTTGCCGAGTACACGAGTGCTCAAACACGAATAGCTCTGGGAAAAAAGGCTAAAAAGGCGGAGAAGACCAAGCTCCGTGAAGAAATGCAGGACCTTATTGCTGATGCGTTTGTATCCCCCCTTCACCTACGTAGTCGACTCTTGGCTTATTCATATTAGGGAAGAGATTGACGAAGAGACACAAGAGTGGGAACGAGCTCAAATAAAACGAAGCGGGTTGAAGCCGGATGAAGCTTCCTCTGCTCCTGCTGCGACACCTGTCTATAAACCAGCTCCAAGTACGCGATTCTATGATCTCTGGTTTCCGAACGCGTTTTCACGTAGAACTAGTCCCCCCTCCGACGGAGATACCTGGTTTGGAGTCCTCGGTCACGCGTATTTCTCAGATTATGACCTCAATGACGGCTTCGCACGCGCAGAATACTACCTCAGTATCCGCCATATCCGCGGAGCTGGTACAGCTTGATGAACGCGAGACGGAGCTACGAGACATCGTTACAAGGACCGAAGAGAAAAGAAGCTGGTTTGCCAACTTTAGAGAATGGTTAGAGAGCGTCGCCACTTTTCTCGACGAAAAGGTACAGTACTGAGGTTCTCTGGCCTTTCCCGAAGACTGATTCTTTGGCCCAGTTCCCTCGACTCGAACAACTTGAAGATGAACACGTTTCCCTCTTGAAAGAACGTCGCGACATGATCCAAGCGCGGCGTAGGGCGGAGAATGAAGATGATCTCTCCATGTTTTTAGGGTCCCTCTACACACTTCCGCACACGGAACCGGAAGTACTGGACGAAATGGGACGCGTCGTCCCTCGTTTTAATGCGGAAGCTACGCGAGGCGGCCGACGCGCGGCGCGTGCAGCTCGACGAGCCCTTCGACTAAAGAAAGGCCGTCAAACTCAAGACGAGGAAGGCTATTCTACAGATGCTACACTGCCATCTTCCGATGCGGCCGACTATCTCGCTGCACTCCAGCGGTTGTCTCACCAACGCGATCAGATCCTATCAGATGTAAAAGCTAATGAGTTCAAGGACCCTAGTCGTGGCATCGGCGCAAGATTTGCTGCGTGGCGCGAGCGTTTCGAAGATAGCTACGTCGGAGCTTGGGGTGGGTTGGGCCTCATTGGCGCGTGGGAGTTCTGGGCACGGCTTGAAATATTAGGCTGGAACCCATTCGGAGTAAATTTTGCTCAATCGTCGGCCTGATGCCTGTTAATGTTGTTCCTTGTTCCAGGACTCGCGAACGCTGGACGGCTTTCATTGGTACTCTAGCTTATATGAGTACTCCCGACCGACGAAGTCCCATGAGGACATGGAGCTGCCTGAATTAGGACCAGATGGAGATCTGGTCTCTGCAACTATGACGACCGCGGTCCTCCCACGTTTATCTAAACTTATCGAAGGAGGTGCTCTCGACCCATTCTCGGGAATGGATATCCGACGACTGGTTGATCTTGCAGAGGAGATTGAAGTCTCTGTTGAAAAGGGCAACCATAAGTTTCAGGTGATTACGGTTCTCCCATAGCCGGATGTATTTGACACGAACCCTTCAAGATGCTTTTGAAATCCGTTTCCAGAATATTTCAAGACGCTGTGAATGACTTCATTTCATCACAAGATCCATTCCTCAGGGTTGATAATCCGCCCTTCCATCCGGAGGCTATCGTGGCTAGGAGGCGCCTACTTGCACGTCAAGAAAAACTGATGATCAATATTGTCCGCTGGAGGAGGTATATGGGTTCACTGTTCGGCGTTGATGAGACTGTGGAGAATCTCTTATTGAATTGCATTCTGCCCGTGGCAAGGAGTGGATGGGAAGTCGGTGGCGAGGCTTGTGTTTGCCGGGTACGTTTCTGCTAAACTGAAAATGGTGTATATCAATTAAAGTCATTCGTCTAGATTGCTCAGCAGTTGCCAATTGAATTGGTCACACCACATACAAAAGCCCAATTAGGCATTCTGGAGTCTTGACCATCTCCTTCTATTTTGTCTGCGAACTGATACCGAGAGTACCCTATTCCGGATTACAATGCGGCAGGACCCCTGAAGGACTGCTTTTCTCACATTGTGATTCCAGGAGCTCTCGGAGAGCGATAATTGAAGCTCTACTGACCCGCCTGCTCTCCGGAACTGAGGAAATAGTATTAATGCATGGCGAGGCTCGTTCCGCTGTCAGACAGTCGAGGATGGCGTCCATGCTAGCACCTGTCATTCCATGACAATACCTGTCAAAGGCTCCATATTCTGATGATCAGCATAATGAAGAACGAACGTCATGGATCCACACTTACCTCAGGATTGCGTGCTTTGAGCTTGAACCAGCATATTATGGAACCGAACTGCTTCGAGCTGGCACAAAAGCGCATGGTTATTCATAACACAAGCACCGGTCCTGACTCTCTCGTCTTTCTGTGTAATTGGGCGTAAAAAGGTGGTGTTAAATGGGACTGATATACCGTTTCTCACACCTCGTGCGTCCGGTGATCGATCGTAGGTTTTGGGGCGTGGCCGTATTTTGTGATCACATCACCATTATCCATGTTGTGTTCTTTTTCTAGTCTGAGCCGGAACAAATGAAGAAATGCCCGAAATTATCCCCACGGACGGGCGTTGTTAGACGTCAAAGAAGATTGGTGCCAGTACTAGTGCTAGTGAATAGTCCGTCCTGTGTCCAACTAGGTTTCGCAGGGCATGTGAAATTTGTGTGTCCTGTCCACTGACACTGGCGGCTCGCCCATCCATGAGTTTACAACGTTGGCAGGGCATTTTATTTCTTCAGAATGATCGCCCGTTATCCTCACCATGATCTCGCGATAACCGTGACGCTCAGCTTCATTACTTAATGCTGACGTGCGTAATAAGAGAGGCCCGAGGCCGAAGGTCTTATCACTTACAAAAACAAATATCTGTCCTATCGTGATCGAGGTGAACAAAGGCCCGATTTAGAAGGTGGTGACCGGGGGTATTCGCCCATTCTTTGCGCCTTAACGAATCACGAATCGAATGTAGGTGTTCGGATTGCAACAGCAATTTTATTTTTGGAAGCACAAATTCCGCGGGTGCCGCCTTAGGGTGAGGCTCAACAAGAATTGTTGTTTGTACGCCACTAAAAGGAAGCATGGTAAACGTCGGATTGATATGAATTGTACGCGCTTCTAATGCGTCTGGAAGACATGGCCATGGCCATCATGGCAAAAGCCGAGAACCATTGCGCGTTAGGTGGCGAAGTCGCGTTACCCACGACTGGAGGGGAGTCAGGGGTCGTCGTGTGCCTTGTTTCCAACTCGGGGTTGAATGAAGCACGAAGCACTGAAGCCCTGGACGAGGAAACTTGTAATAGTAGTGGCTCACAACAATCATTACGCCTTCCGCGAGGGCTCTTGTCACCGCAATCAGATCTCTCGCCGTGTTTTCTCGCGACATCATTTTTAGTTTACTGTCGGAGTCCGAGTCTTTGAATGGTGTGTCCCTCGTCAGTGCTTCGTGCTACCTCGGTTTCCAACACAATGCGTGGAACTTGACTGTCTTGGGACGTTCCTCTCCGGGGATTCTCTGGCTTCTAGGACTTCGAAAAACCCATTCATCGCTCTAGAAGTGACATTCACCGAACGCGGGGGTCACCTGGCTTTCATCTAACTCTGAACCGGACAAGGCCTGAAACGTGTTGCCTCATTGCTGCCTTTCCAGAGGCTAAACTCACGACATATTGTTCTGCTTTCTCGGTACGTTATCGTTGATTGGAGCCAGAAGGTCGGCTAGGAATTGAACTGGGACCAAATGAACTGCTGGAGGATCCCTAAGCAGCAAACCCCGATGCCCCGTCATCTGCCTCAGGGGTGGTTCCATGTTGTGAGTAAATGCTGCTGTCACGTTTTGGATATAAAGGGCGCTGTTTGAGCACCCTTCCTGTCGCCCCCTTGGTGTCTCCTGCCAATTTCACTTTTTCTTCTCCCTCATACCGTGATCGTCCACCACCTTAGTCGAAACAACTATGTCTATAGCGCCCACTAGGATCCATGGTCATCGCCATACCCCTAGTGCCGATTCCGCGAAGTTCGAGGATCAAATCCCCGGACGTGGGGGACTCATGTCCGCTGAAACCGTTGGGGCGCACGATGACTTCGACTATTCTCAGTACCCAGCGAATAGTTGGGCAAGGTTTCGGTTAGCTATTGGCATTACATGCATATTCCCGGCACCCCGACGCTGACGTTATGTCGTAGCGAAAACATACGCGAACCTGCCGCAGAAATGCTCGGCACTATGATTCTGACTCTTGTCGGTACTGCCGCTAACTGCCAAGCTGTGCTTGGCTCGAACACTGGCGTTGCCTCAAGTTCCAAGGGAGATTGGCTTTCCCTGTCCTTTGGATGGGCTTGCAGTTCGTCAACTCTTGTCTCCTATCGTGCGTCTGATTGAGAACGTGGATACAGGTGTTTCCCTGGGTGCATGGATCGCCAGCAGTGTCTCTGGCGGCCATGTGAACCCTGTGGTAAGCTACCCTCCATGGACTATCTCTTTCATGCCTTGAAACACAATCATGCAGATAACTCTGAGTATGGCTGTCTTCAGGCCCAATACCATGCCCTGGCGAAAGGTACCTGGATATGTGCTTGGGCAACTCGTTGGCGCTTGGCTTGGGGCTATCGTCGTCTTTTCAAACTACTTCCACGCTATCGACATCGTTGAGGGCCAGAAGGGTAAGCGCACACTCACGACCGCCGGACTCTTTGGCACCTTCGCGGTTAGTCTCGCGCAATCGCCGCGTAATTTAATTTGTCTCACACTTTGTTTAGCTTGACTACATGCCCTCGGCCAACTGTTTCTTTGACGAAGTAAGTTTCCAGTCGCCGAGGATCGAGTCGCCAGACTAATAGGGCCAAGTTCATCGGCACCTTTGTCCTATTGTTGGTTGTGTTCGCAGTCTCCGATGGCAGGAGAAAGAACCCTCTATCGCCTGGTCTCGTTCCATTGGTTGTGTTTATTGCCATCCTCGGTATTGCCGTCGCATTCGGAATGCAAACAGGCATGTCGCCATTTATCATTTTCCAATCCTCTTTAATCAACTCGCCGCCAGGATTTGCTATCAATCCCGCTCGTGACCTGGGACCGCGCGTCATGACCGCAATGGTCGGTTACGGACGGGAAGGTGCTGCTATTCCAAGCCGTTCCGTCACCGTCTCTAATCTAATACCTTCTTTTAACCGTAGTTTTCAACTTCCGCCATCAGTACTGGCTCTGGGCCCCTATCCTGGGCTCCGTTTCTGGCGGTCTGACTGCAGCTTTCCTCTATGATGCTCTTATCTGCGTTGATCCAGACAGCATCTTCAATGCCCCGTGAGTAACGTAACGGTACGCTTCCACGCTATACAGCCTGTACTTACCAACATCATTCATCCAGCGATGAGGCCAGTCGTCGTCACGCTGCGCGTCAGAAGAATGCTTCTCGTCCTTCGGGCTCCAATCTGGATGTAGCCTAATGATGGATTTTCCCCTTTTTGATTGATCCGGAAGGATGCGGCGCATTCTCCCGGTTTCCCTGTTTGTAAATTGCATGGTGTTTCCCACGATGTTTAGTACTGCCTGATACGAGAATGATGAGATAATCATCATTACTACTGTTCGGAATGAAACGACTTTTTTGAATTGTGCTATCGCCCCCCGCCCCGCGAAATTGCTGTGCACTATAACCTGCTCCACCATGTCATCGAGCAGGCGTTCGTCTGCCAGCTCAATGGCTGGACCATCCTCTCCCCTCATCAATGCACATTCTGCTCCGGAGTTGGTCCTTGTCAACGAAGCCGATTCCCCAAATGAGGAGCTCGATTTTTCTAGTGACGACGGCCTGTCTGACGAGGGCAATGCGCAACACGACCGCTTCAGCACCTCCGTCATCCCTCCCCTCTCTCCAACACTTGTCCTGCTTTATCTTTCTGTCCCATATCTCAAACTTGGACCGATATTCTTACCAACCAGTGACACCCCGCTTTCTCGATCCATACCTACGTTACTTCTATGCGCAACGTTTGCCGCATTCACCCGAGAATTGTGGTACCTGCTTGCCAGGTATCTTCGAAAGATGGACTTGGAAGACGTTATTTTGGACGTCTTCGCGCGCGGTTCGGACAAGGCACGTACAAGGCTACTCCTTCGTATCATGGTGAGGGTGGGCACATTTATCACCCGAGTTTTGCTGGCTTCGATATCCCTTCGTGGTTCGCATATTTCTCCTTTTTCATCGTTTCTATGAAGGGCTCACCTCTCGTAGTTTCTGTGGATGGACTTCTTCCTCTCGTCCCAGCACACGCCCTTGCTCGAGTGCTTCTCACTGCTGGCCTTGCCATTGCCCTCCTTCCCCTCTATGCAGCACGTTCGCTTGCTGCCAAGCGGATTATTTATGCTACATGGGTGTCGTTTTTGGCCTACTTGACGTGGCTCGGTGTGGTATCCTATACCCGCCTAAAAGGAACATCTTCGGGGCTTCATTGGCAAAGGCCCGGTGTTCTTTGGCAGGAAATCAGTTGAGTCTTACGATAGCATCTCTGTACCAGTGCGTTTTTTTTTACCATGCCCGATAGCCGCTACGGCATTTATTTTCTCGTCATCGTGGACCATTCCCCTGTACGCATCTCTCCGAGGTTCTACCCCCCCTACGGCCACGAAGCGACGTCGTCGCTTTTCCTTCAGAACCCTGATTGCTGCCAGTGTGGCAATCGCGGTTGTACTTGTCCTCCCCTTGTTTGTGTTTGCCTCATCGTCTAGCAAACCCGTAAGCTCTCCTCTGTCCCCCGTCTGAGTCCGAAGTTTACCGGTCTGAAATGCAGGACACCTCGGAGCAAGGAGCAGTCGCACTAACTGTCATATCAAGTGCAGCTAACCTTATACTAACCATCCCTGCGATACTTATTACCATCCCTCCTCTCACATTACCGAGCACGGTTCGCCGCACCACTTCGACTATATCTAAGATTATCATATACGTAGTCACCCTGACACTCTCAATGCTGCCGAGGAAGGCAATTGTTGTCCTCTGTGATCTCTGCCTTGTTCTTTTACTGTTGAGCACATACGTTCTTCCTGGTAAGTCTCTTCGATGAGTCTCTGCAGCTCAAGGTTCATTTAATCGATTCTCTCTTAGCTTTCCTGCATATAACTGTACATTACTTCAAAAGGCCTTTGGCTATCGTGCTACCCACGTCAGTCACGCGTACAGGAGACGGTGAAGGCGATGAACTCCTACAACGCAAAGAACGTAGCCTCCAACGCAGGAGACTTGGTCGTCGTCTTGTCTGGGATGCCGTTTCATGGGCGACGGTATTACTCTTTGGGGTTGGTGGATTTGTGTGGGCTGTTGCGAGGCTCCTGGGGAAGTGGTGACGGCTGTTGGACACTTTATCTGTACACGACCCCTTTTTGCTTACACTGGCGGTAGCTGTAGCCATACGATACGAGCGGAACACCCTATACGTACTCATTACCTTCGGCAACTAAGCTGGATTGATGGCACGTGAGTGCGGGCAGAACCTTTGTTCCAACTTTGGTCACTCGTCCAACGTCAGGCACCCAAGCCTGCGACATGACTACCAGGGTGTCCATGTCGTCACGTTCTAGGCGATCAACGCCAAGTAATGAGCGCCATGAGCCTCGACAACCAGCGGAGGAGTGGCAACTACGCATTCTTTGGGAGCTACACAAGGAGCAGCCTCGTCCGACTGTTGAGCAGAGGAGACTGCTAGCGACTCAGACAGGGCTGTGAGTGGTTCGCGGTTTTTTCTTGGAGTCGGCACGCAAGGAAATCCTCATACAATTGCAGCGACGCTAAGTGGATAGCTAGGTGGTTCAAGCGAATTAACAACCCCACCGAGAAGAGTAAAACCCAAAGCAAGGTGGGCCGTGTCAATGCTTTCTCCGGATCTCAAACCGCAGTGGCGACAACGGCCGCGGCCAGAAGTATTGACGACGAGTTTGATTCCGTGGATTCGGCGGCTAACCTGGCAAAACCAGCATCGCCTGGCGAGTCTCCGACTCAGCTCTCATCAGGTGATGCTCTAGGACACGCCGCTCTGTTCTCCCCGCGCTCTCGTATTATCTCTGCCAGCGTGAGGTCTCCCATTACTCATCTTCGCGACGCTGGCGCTCGCCCACAGTCCTGGGAAACCGAGCATATGACCATGGCCCCTCCTGACCTGCAGGTGAATCGGGAATGCCCCATATCTTACGTTCATTCGCCACAGGGCTCAAACCCTGGATTTCCTTCGTCGGACCTGGACCTCGCGGGACACTCTCAGCGGTCTCCCTTGATCGCGGCCATCCCTACATATGATTTGTCTCCCTTCCGGCATGGCGATGCCCCTTCTCCCATCGGCGCCAGCATGGAAGCGCCGTCTGTTGGGTCGCATGATCCCCACACTTTGCCTGGCGCCGGCATCGGCCTCTTGCAGCCCAGTTATGCTCACCTGAATGTCGTTTCCGAATCTTCCGCTCTAGCTCCAGCGTATACGGACCTTGGACATGCTTTGCGTAACTTGGGTCCCGCAACAGCGACGGCGACGACACGCACTCGTGCCAGCATAGGCCTCCCGGTCGTGCCTGATCTTGATTCGGACACGGCACAGCTAGGACCATCTTCCGTCCCGCTTCCGAGCATATACTGGCTTCTATTCGACATGGACTGCGATTCCATTGACCAGCTCAGAGATGGAAGCGTGTCGTCTCTTTCCCCGCCTAGGCTTCCGTCAGGCAACGCCGACGGCACCGGGACAGCGCTACCGCAGCACGGCTCAGTCGTCGCACCGACACCGGTCTCGTTCATGGCCAAATGGGAGGACATGCTCGCGCTGGACCGCCAGATTCGCTCTTCCTCCCGGTCCTTGTCTTGCAACCATAACAGCGCTGCCGACTCGGACATGCCGCAGCTCAAGGATGTTCCCGGAGCTCAGACCCAGTCTCAATCTCAGGCTCAGGCTCACACTCCAGCTCGGGGTGTGGAAGCTAACCGGGCAAAGCGGGGTGACCTGGAGCTTCCTCGTGGGTCCTTGACGGGGGCCAGGTAGGCGCTCGATTTCCTTATCTATCTTTTTTTTTTCTTTCTTTCCCAGCTTGCCGCCCAATTTTTTTCCTTTGTAGAGGCGCTTGTGCGTAATCAAGCGCACCGCTCCTTCGTCTCCCTGATCGTTCTTGCTGCGGTTGAATGGAAGCACCTTCAGTCAGGGGACAAGTCCGTCGGGTATTTTGGGGAATACGACAACACCCCGGCCTCGTACGTACACTCTGGGTCGGTTAAACTCGACCACTGACTGCCTCACCAGTCACTATTCGGACAAACCATGACGTTAAAATTGATAGACGCTTGACGTTTCTCTCTGCCAAACGTGTTTCCATCAAACGAAATGAAATGTGTATAGCTGTATACCCTCATAAATTATCGACGCCGTAGAGTACAATAACTTTCGCATACAAAATGTTTCTTACCACTCTAGCAATTCAACCATCAGTGTAATTCGACTCTGCAAAGCTTCCCTGGAAGGCAGGAATCGGCGTGTTAGGCAGTGAGAGTAATAGCAGTACAATTATGTATGTTGCGAGCTACACCTGGTAACAGTCATAAATCATAATTTTCACATGGCAAACGACGTCCAAGGATAAATCTATGCAATGCTAAGCCTGAAGTGGCAAATAAACATAATTCATGTCCGGCTTCTAGAATCTCGAGTGAGGTGATACGTTCCTCAAACCTCACGCCAAATGGTGACGCATCCATGTCTACAACGTGCGGTTGGTTACTAGCAACCTCTAGGGCTGGATGCGGATGCGACAGGGCCTCGCCAGTGAGTAGGGACCATCCCCGGATACGATTGTCAAGGCCGGCAGCAAAGAAATAGTCTTGGGATGGGGTAATAGCATGGGGCTGTAGAGAAAAAATGTATCAATACTATACGTGAGGGGCTTCAAAACATTCTAGAACGGGATGGTGGGCGTACAAGGCTAGGCTGGTATGAGTTGACGTGTCCGACGAGCGCCATAACAGGTCGTGCTTCTCGCAGGAAACGAACATCGAATATCTCGATCTGGTCCGTCGCGTAGGGGTTTTTTTTTTTTTTTTTGAATTTCAGCGAAGAGGCGCCAGGGGACAAAGAAAAACGTACAGTTCCCCGTATGGTGCTGACCAGTAACTGCCAATTCTTGATGATATTCAGATATGTGACGGAATTGGAGGGCTTGGTGAATGTTTCGCCAAGAAGAATCTGGCCTCGGGCTCGCGTGCGAGTGTCGAAGCGTCTAATCGAGCCGTTGCGAGAGCCGGTGAACACAAGGTTCTGGTTGACATGCAGGTTGAAGCGGATAAAATTTATTCACGATATGCACGGACCTACCTCTTCCTGGTGCAACGCAAAGACGTCGCTTCCTGTTTCTAGGCGCCAAGCATCTCTCAAGCTCTCTACGTCTTGCATGAGCAGGGCGCGCTTTCGCACACCTAGGTTTTCTCATGAGTTTTCATGAAGGGACTCCTATAAGGCGAGAAGGTCATCGCCACCTAAGACAAGGCTACGATCTCGCAGATGGCTCGTCCAGACGTCAGACGCCAAATCTGGTGACAGTGATACCTTCACCGTCCTTTCGACACGCGTCACGGGGAGTGCGTCACCACGGTATTTTCATAAACTCACTGAGATGAGGGAAGGTCATGCATGAGTATGGTCGAACCGAAAGAAGTCGCACTGCCGCGCTCCAGTGAGTTTGTCTCCGGTAGACCAACAAGGTTGCACGCTCACACCCATCGGGGACCTGAAGAACGAATGGAAGAGATCTATGGTCACAGAAACGATGAATGGAAATGGTTCAACTTTTTACTTGCAGAGGACGTACTTGAGAATCGAGGCGGTATCCTCGGGTCCATGAATGTTGCAACACATCGCCTGGCATTGACAGGAGATCTCCCAAAGGGAAAGGATCAAAGGTGTGCAGCATCCCATAGCTGTCACCAGCAATGGACCATAGACAACCATCATGAGTTCCGGCCTGTGTGTTCTGTATGTCATGATCATGTAAATTGTCTTAGAAGTCGGGAGCGCACAGCAAACGCTGTGAGGGTCTGGCCAGCAAAGACGGGGATAGGGATAGCCTGATATGCAGCTGAGGCCTCAAGCTGAGCTGTCATCATAATGCTGACACATCTGGGGTAGTAAGAATTGATTGGGACAACTGGTTGCTACAGTACAGTAGAGTGGCGTTAACGCAACTGTGCGGTGGCGATTCTCTGCTTTGGACAACTCGCATGTCGCAACTGCTGCAAGGCGTGCCAGGTGTCTCTGGACCGCCGACGCGTTTGTGGAAGTGGTGTCGACGATGAGGGCGATGGCGAATGCGACGCCACTTCCGAAGTGTGTGGACGAGCGGCAAGAGTGCGAGTGTCAGGAGGATAGGATTTCCCCTCCTTTTTCGAAGACGAAGGGAAGTAGCGATTTTTCTCTGCGTCGAAGTAGAATCCAGGAAGTTCTCTAGGCATTAATAGGACGCAGAGCGGCCGCAGACTTCGGAGATAGTCTCGAAGGGTTGAGGTCAGCCGGCGCTCAGAAGAGGTTTGAATCAATGGTTCTGACAAAGACTTTGTCGCGTGTTGTTCTCAGTTCTCAGACTCAGATCACGAGTCGCAAAAATACCGACGAGCTGAGTTGGCATATGCCTTTTTCTGTTTTCCCCCTTACAATAATCGTACTACTAGACAATACAATGTCGTACGCACAGAAGTGCAGCTCGATGGAGATCAGCGGACTTGGCTGTGACTCATGGACATTTCCAACAATTTGGTGCGCCGCAGTCGCTGAAAGCTGCGCTATCGGATTTATTGCGCGCCCCGATTTAAGGATGTTAGGCGTCTGAGCGTCGTTCCCCCTGGCAAGCGCTGATGGGCAATATCACCGCATGGCGACAACACACTGTGCTTGAGGGTTGGGGCACTGATTTCGGACATGCAGTAATCAGGGCAGAGTCTGGGTGGAGCTCCTGTCACTCGCGAGCGCAAGCGCAACTTGAGTGTTGGGGAATCATACCAATACCAAGGAAATGATGGTCCTTATAACAACAGGGGGCTTTACAACGATCTGTACTTCCTTCTTTGATTTGTAATCAAACAACGTGGATATTTTCCGAGGACGGACGAGTAGTAACTGTAATTGAGAGAGGGTAAAGGTTGAAGGAATTGGCCGAGCCAGCATTGACGTAACTCTTTTTCTTGGGATTGAATTTACCGCACACCGTGATCGCATCACGTCTTTTTAAAGCTTCATTTAGGGAAGGGATGAAACAAGGCGCGAGAGACGTTATAAGAAACGTGTCGGGGATGGTGGAGTATATTGTGGTACAGTCGTGTACGATATAATGGGACATATGAGCTATGAGCGGTGTCTGAGCAGAAAGAACACACCGGCGGCTGCTGGCTGTTGCCTGACTACGGGGTAGGGCGGGCGACGGGCGTGCAAAGGGTGGCTCAGATAGCGCCGAGAAGCGTAGTTCAAACGCGGTAATAGGACACATCCATCCAGGGGGCCGTGCAGTAATTTTTTTTTCTCTCTTGCCTCGAACCTGCCGCGGACATGCGCATACACTTACCCCAGCAGGATTCTCTGTATGTCGTACGCGATTTATATTGTCTTCCCTCGTTTTCAATTATGTCCGTTTGAACAGCCCCTCCCCGTTCATCGCTCAACACCCGATACTCCTCCACCTCAAGCACCCGTCCGACGAAGAACCTAGTCTCTCTCACGACTTGGACACCTCCGCTTGCACCCTAGGCTCCTCTCACACCGTACGTACTTTCTCGTGAACGTTTCTTCTCCCCGTTTCTCCTGGCGTTTGTTTCTCTTTTTTCCAATACGGCGCCTCACATTTCTCCTTTACGCTCTCACCGAATATTAAAGCGCCCTTTTACGCGTCTTCCCATCACATTTGCCCCACTAATGTGTTGTCGAACATCCCACACGCTTGTTGACTCATCAAACCTTCTTTCCTAGTCCTTTCCTTCACCCATCTCCTCCCCGCCTGCGTCCCCATCTTCATCGGACACCTCGACTTCCGAATTCGATGAAAGTACGCGCTGTCTAGACTCTGAACAAGACTACCTGACACATACCCGACGAGCTGACGCGATGCCAAAGAGACGCACGTCCTTACAGTCTATTCTTATACCCCCCTTCCTGGCATACCCACTTTCCAGTTCTTCCTCAGACCCTTCTCGGTCCTCTGCACACGGGCGTTCCTCGTCGACGTCCTATCACACACATCCTGCTATTTTCCCATCTTCCTCGCAATCCGCGGAGGCCGCTTCTTCGGAGTCGTCGCGAAGCTCCCCTCCTGATTTTTTGCTTGATGACGACCCGTTCGCGAATCATACGAGTGCACGTCCGCTGCCGCTCTACCGTAGCAACACAACTTCTCCATCGCACTCGAGGCGAACGTCCGTCAAGCAACCGCGTTCGCCTTTGGCGACAGATTTATTTCCTGCCACACCGCTAACTCGACCATCCTCCCCACCCGTTCCAATCCCATGTAGCCGGTCGACTTCTAGTGCATCTCGGATGTCCCCTCCGTTACAGCCAGTCGGTGGCCGGCAGCTTCGTCCCGCATATACGCGACCGGCGTTTGCGCAACGTCCGTCGCTTCCGTCTTTGCATACCCTTGCTCAATCAGACTTTATTTACCCGATTAAAGTGTGTGACATTCCTTCTCTACGTTTTTGGTGATTAACATGCCTCTCAGACACGGAAAGGCACGCTCGGTGCACGCCTTCCCCTCGAGCCGTGGGGTTTTAGCGCAGCGCAGGAAACAGTGTCTGAGGAAGCGCCTATGCCATCCTTTTACGGTCTCGCTCACGCCACAGATCACGTCCATATTTCTGAGTCTGAGCTCGGCCCAGTAATCGGTGGGAATGAAGACAACCATACTGGTGAAAGTCTCACCAATCCAGCTGATGCACGGACATGCGACCATGCTTTAGACAATGAGGCATCATTCCTTCAGACACCCACCTCCCTCGACCCCAGTCCAGAGGAAAGCCCTCAAATGTTCGCGTCATTGCTTGATGTCCTCTCGACTCTTTCGTCAGGCTCCTTGTCCCGTTCTCCTTCGACTTCTTCCTCTTCCTCATCCTCCATGCCCGTTCTTTCCCCTGATCACCAGACGCAGTGGGGTGGTGACTCGCCCTCACGAAGTCCAAATCGGTCCTCATCTGACGAGTCTGTGCCTGCTGATTTCAGCTTCGACGATGACATTTTACATCTACCATCGAAGGCATTCGAACTCGACGACGAGCACTTGGGTAGGATCGACTTTCTTCCGATGCCAGGAACCTTTTCGATGGTTGATAGTTTTCAACCCGGTACTTCTGTCGGGACCATACGTCCACCGGTCAATTCGTTCGCTTCTGACAGCGTTTCAACTCCTTCCGACGAGGATTGGCCGCCGACCTATGATGACTATGCAACTCCAGAACTGCATGAGGCAGATATCTTCGACCAAGACCGCGTGGATGTCGGTGAGACTATTGATGGTCATGACTATGAGTATCGTACAACTCGAAAGGACGAAGACCTCGAGAGGCATCAGTCTTCTAATGGGCGTGGGAATAACGGCGAAGGTTGGCGACATGTCAATACTGGTGGCTCTAACGGCAATGAATGGGGTGCAGCTGGTCGTCGAGGCGGAGGACGCGATGATCGCCGGAAAGACGATCGCAACTGGAGGGCACCATCGGCATTCTCCACTCCCAGTGACACAGAGAGCGAAGAAAGTGAAGAGGAGGGCACCCAGGAGTCACACTCGGACTCACCAGGAGATGATGATGTTCCCCTAGCGCAAAGCATTCCTACCGCACTGCGTGCTCAGCGCACGATCCAGAAGCAGGTTCGCGAAGAAAAGGACGAGCGTAGGAGGCGACGGGCCTTGCAGCGACAACAGCAGCAGCGACAAGCAACTCACAAACAGACCTCGTCTACTGGACATTCCCGGCACGATACTCAGGTAGACCCTACGTCCCTGCAGGGACCTGGCCAGTCTACACCGTCATCTTCGCGCACGACTCGCCCGCGTACCAAGACACTACCCAGCAACACTTCTCGGCCCGTTGTCGCCGAGGACCTCGCAAGACGGCTGAAGGACGTTCAAGACTTGAATGCATTGCCCACGTCCTTTTTGAATAAACATCATCGTTCCCCATCAGAAGCTCCATCCCATTCCGAGCAACTTGGGCATCGATCTGGGGATCATTCCCGCTCTCCGAACATCGCTTTCGCAGACAAGCCCATCCGGCCTATGCGGTCGTTCCATCGCCCAAGCCATGCTGATAATACCCGGGAGCAGCCTGCGCCTGTGCCCTCCCTAGCCCATGACACGCACCGGCTCGGCCGTAGTGCAACTACGGCCTCACACCATGTCAGACAGCACGACCAGCCTGAAACCTCCGCTCGTGCTACACTTGGATCACGAAGCAAATCTACCAGGCGTCCTCAAACAAGTGACGGTGCGCAGCAGCCCTCGGTGGCACCCCTCGTCACATCTGTTTTCCAGCACGTCACCGCGCCACGTACCCCTGCGGATACCCCAGACACCTCTCCACTCACCCCATCCGTGCTGAGGGAAACAAGAAATGTTTCCTGGCAGCAGCGAGTATTCATTGTGGACCTACAACGATTCAATACGCTTTTGATGACCCCGACGACGACTGCAAAGGATGTGATAGATACTTTGGAAGCCCAAGGTCAACTGGCCAACTGGGCGGGGGTTGGTGGTTGGATGCTATTCGAGATTTCCCAGGATTTTGGGATGGGTTAGTGCCATTCTTGTTGATAACAGCCACCGCACCTTGCTGACGCGGCGACACGTTGTAGAGAGACCAATCCGCCACTTCGAGGCTGTATCGGAGGTCGTCAATTCCTGGGACAAGAACAAAAGTGTCAACATCTTAGTTGTCAAGAAAACGCCACTGGCGGCTCTTTTGCATCCTTCTGTAGGACTCATTTGTCGTTCTTCGTGATAATGATGAAGTTTTGACCGCCTCCTATAGGCCATGCCATCCAGCTCGCCTGTGTTTAGCACCTATGTTGAATGGGAAAGCAAGCCACGGAAGTGGTCCAAAAGATGGCTTGAACTCCGAGAGCAGGGACTTTGGCTCTCCAAGAAGGACAATGTGAATATACAGTTCTAGCATCATATAAGGGGACTGAATAACCGTTTTTTCGCAGGGAAAGGATGAAACGTTCCTTTGTTCTCTTGCCAATTTTGACGCATACATGGTCACAAGGATACACAAGTCTCCGAAGCCTTATGTCTTTGCCGTGAAGTCCACCGATAGTCTTAGCTTCTTTGAGAACCCCACGGATTACGTCCACGTATTCTGTTGCTCGGAGAACGATGGCCAAAAGTGGCTGGAGAGCGTCCTTCTAGCCCGAGTGAGTGATGACTCGCCTCCTGATGATAAGGTTACGTCTCAACAGGTCCCTTACGGCCACAGTCCTACTTTATCAACCAGGAACGCAACACGCTCGCGGTTGGGGCTACCTCTGGCTCAGGCGGAATATCAGGCAAATCCCTTTCGCGTCTGGGCACGCGGAAGGGATCGCGCACCGCTCCGCAGCCGTTGGTAAATCCAGCAACTGCCACAGCAGCGGCAAATCCCCCTCAGGGGTACGCCTTTGAACCCGGGTCGCTGCTGGCCAAGCGATGATCGATACGATATGTCCCAATTTTTTTATCTTTCAGTATTATCTACGTCTACGCCGCTCTTTCAGACCGCACTCTTGTATTTCCCACATTCGCTTTTAGACTCCTCGGATGCCGTGTGTTCACTCATTACTATGTTCCCTCATTAGAGCTACTGTCCTCTCCTTGAACATTTGTATCTGTCTTTGCGGATCCTTTGTCGTGTATCTCTCCTTATGTTCTAGAGCTGTCTTGGTTTGGATAATCATTTTGGTAATTCAAACACGGTCTATCATAAAGTACTATTCAAAATCATTCAAATATTCAAAACTTCAATTCAGTGAATACAAATGCATTGTGTCCGAAGCTATGTTGATCGCCTAATTGCAAACAAAGTACTATCGTCCCCCGCGAGACAGAACTACGTGCTCTCTGCGACCTCCCAGAGGAAAGCCCCATCTCATCGTGCGCCATCGTCAGAGGGTTGTAAATAACAGCGGAGGCGCGCAAAAAGGTGCGTAGCACTGGAGGCCGACTTACAGACTAGGAGAATGTGCCGGATGAGCAAGGGTATAGCTTGGGCACCAGAGTGTGGACTCGGAACAGGGTGGGAGGACACCGCTAGAGATGGACACTGAGGAGGGGGAAGAACGTTAGAGAATTCCGGCAAACGCACACCGAGAGCATCCTGCGGGATGAGAACTGGCCAGTGTGGCATGTTATTGGAAAGAGCAGGTACGTGAATGCAAACTGGTGTGCGCCTTCGGCACTTCTTAGATAAACCAGGCCCTCAATATCCGGTGTCCGACGTCCGACGTCCGACGACTCGGAGGGGCACGCGCGTCGCGCGGTCATGCGCGGCGGCAATGAGCTCGTCAGGAACTCGACGTGCCCTGGTTCTGGGTGGGCAGTGCTACCGTGATACTGGACTTCTCGAGGAACCTCTTCGCCTACTCCCTCCTCTTTCTTCTTCTCGAGAGCATGCGCAGAGATGTGCGCATTTTACTAGTCGGTGACGGTCCGTTTATTCCCTTCTCATTCCTTGTATCCCAAACTCAAAGTGCCACGCCGCGCTCGCTTCCTAGAGGGTGTCGGACCTGTCGGTAAAAGTACCATTGTCACCTCTTTCATCAAAGAGGCATTCGTACCCCATGTTGGTTCCTGTCTTACGCTCTTTTTTTTTCCAACTGATTCACGTACCTTCTTCCGCTCCTGCAGGTCCAACATGTCGTTCCTGAGGTGACCATATCCCCTGAGGTAACCTCCGAAAAACGTAACTACCTACATCGTCGACTCCGGAGGCAATTTCCCCGAGCGAACCGTGTCCTCTCTCCGCTTCGATAACGCCTTCCGGACTTTGTAGCTGGGCCAGATGATAAGCACTATCTAGAACTCGAAATCCGCAAGGCCCACGTCATTTGCGTCGTCTACGCAATCGACAACTCCAACTCTTTTAATCGAATCACCGTGTACTGGTTACCTTATTTCCGTCAGCTTGGCATTAATGTCCGTCGGGTTCATCGTTCGCGTTTACCTTCTGCGTTTGACCCGTTCTTTAGGTCCCCGTCATCCTGGTTGGGAACAAGATAGAT
>Ga0307510_10002719_pt1 | contig 20227 bp, 23 predicted proteins | sample 12_EM_MG_FD_207224 | JGI IMG/M metagenome (GOLD analysis project Ga0307510, IMG submission 207224) | Populus trichocarpa ectomycorrhiza microbial communities from riparian zone in the Pacific Northwest, United States - 12_EM | ecosystem: Host-associated > Plants > Roots > Unclassified | place... | reverse complement strand
CTTAATATTCGGATAAGTATGAAAGTGAGGGGCAACTTCCCAGGATTATGGACAATTGAGCAACGAGTTGGTGGGAGCCGCTCGTTATATGATTTCAATTGCATTGCAAGCAGCTCCGCGTGACTACTGTAGTACCGACGGTCATCCCGATGTAGTAACTTACCAGTTGTACTCACACGTGATTAAGAAATGGGGCCCTCACGAGTTTATAGAAGGAAACAAGACTCAAATACCGGAACGAGCGTGCATCAGCTACGGAGACCAAAGGCGGGAATACAGGAATACTCGAACCAATACTTGTCGGCCTTAAAAACTTAAAAGAAATATGGCGCCGTTTCTGAACTAACTATATCCATTTATGTACAAAAGAGGCGGGACGCATTTGGTTAAACGGTGTCGCCGTCAGAACTTCGTATCACGGTCGAGGAGGTTGCCCAGTGAATAATGTCACGTAAACGGTGGAGATAAGGAGGTAGATTGGTTCAATTTATATTTATGTGTATTTTCGTTAACGTTAATGGCATCCGTCCTGCCACTGCCAGCAGTGTCCTGGCTAGGTCTTTCAAGTTGGCAGCAAGTCACCTAACCAACATTAATGCTTAGACTCTGAGTCCTCAAGATTCAAGACTGTGGCTCTCCTAGGTACCCTCGTTTGGGCCTTCCAGCCTCAGGCTTTAGACACGGCGGCAGAGCGGGTGTTGAAAAAACGTTGAAGCTCGAAAGTGACAAGTGAAAATTTCATGTTCAGTTTATCTGCCATGGTACTTATACTGTATTCACCGTGACCTCATCGCCTCATCACTTCTCCCTGCCCCCGTTCAGCGATACGATGTTCACTCACTCGACCGAAAACCAGGCAGATCCTCTTCTTGAGTCCGTCGGAGTCATTGGCTCAGGCATTGCCGGGCTTATAACTGCTCACATTCTGCTTCAAGATGGTTTCAAGAGCGTCGAGGTCATCACCTGTGACAAATCCGTGGGCGGGGTCTGGTCTGAGGAGCGCGTATACCCGGGACTCCAGGTTAACAGGTCAGTCTTTACTCTTTACGACCCCATATGTCTCGTCTCTTGTCATTAATGTAGAATCCAGCGTGCATGGGGAGTTCAGATTTTCTGCCATGCCAATGCGCGAGCCCCATGGCTCTGTCAAGACTGGAGGTCGTTTATCTGGCGAGGACGTGCGACAATACATGGAAGGCTTCGCTGGGCGATTTTTAAAAGGTAAAATTCGTTTCGAAACGGAGGTTCTCAACATCCGTAGGCAAGATCATGGGCGAGGGTGGAACGTGCTTGTGCGTGACAGACGCACGGGCACGGAGAAAGTTTCATATTATTCCCGAGTCATTCTATGCACTGGTGTGAGTTTTGTGTTCCGCATTGTTCCGAGAGTTTTTTTTTATGCTTCTCAGGGTTGCAGTAGGCCGCGATACCCGGAGTCATTGACGCCTGTTGCAGCCAAGGAAGCCGGATTTTCCGGCCCTGTTTTGCATTCAATGGACTTCAGTTCGCGGATCGACGATCTCCTTTCATGCTCGACACATGTTGATTCCCGCGCGGACTCAGGTGCACCCATCACAGTCATTGGGGGTGGAAAATCAGCACAAGAGTGCGCTCAACTAAGCATCTTTTGGACCATGCCTGACTAATTGTCCGAAGTTCTGCTGCCTTCCTTGCTAGAGAAGGTCGCCCTGTTACGATGATATTCGACACTACTGATGCTTTCCTAGCAAGTTCAACTCCTTTGCCTCCCTACATAAGGAAGAGCAGGTATCACTATCAAACTATCATAGTGACTACGAATTCGACGAAAATCCCAGGTTTCTCTCCCTTATGTCCCCCAACAAGGAGTTGCGCACTCGGCTGGAGTAAGGATGTTTCATTACGTGCGACCGCATAGTCTGACTCTCGTCAGACGTTTCTTGCACACAACTTGGCTTGGCGCCGCAATCGTGCATTGTTTTTGGCAAGCGCTGGCAACTTACTCGGTAAAACGTTATTTCCAACTTCCCAGACTCTCCAGAAACATTCAGCAGAATACCCTTTGACATACCACTACAGTTTTACGTTTTGGGGGTATCTCGGGAGTCACCACTTCGTCGCACTCATCCCCTATTTTGGAACATTCGCACAAATGATGAAGGAATACCTCGAGAGGGAAGCTTTCATGCACTTGCAGCTTCAGGGAAAATATCTCTCGTCGGACCCGCGCGAGTGGCAAAATTCGGTGATGACGGGCGTTCAGTAATCCTCGATGATGAACGTGTGTTCCCTGCCGCAGCTGTCGTTCTAGCAACTGGGTATGAGTCTACGTGGCGTTCGATGTTCGACAGTGAGTGTGTGGTGCAGCTGAGACGTGCCAAGGTACTCATGGGCAGAGGTGACGATGGAACAGCTCGGTTTGGGTCGGCATCCCCCTGACCCCGAGTCAATAACGAAGTATCGCTGGGATTACGCGAGCCTTGCCAACCCACCTGTTATATCAGGAGAGACACCATGGGCCGCTTCGATATATCGAGGGCTGGTCCCCGCGAAGAACATATTAAATCGAGACTTTGCTGTCAACGGAGCTATGGTATTTTGTTCTATTAATTGAGAACTTAATGACACCGCTCACCATTGCACACGCACAAACAGTTTTCTGCGCATCCCACATATGTGTGCGAGGTGTCCGCCCATTGGATTTCTGCATACTTCCGACGTGATGTGCTACAACTTCCGCAGAACGTCGGAGAGGCGCTCGACGCTGCTGAGTATGATGGGGCATGGGTGCGACGGCGTTACCCGTATGCCTTGAATTGGATGGACGAAAGCCACACGAGCACGGTCGCATTCTGGACGTGAGTTGCGTATCCACACCTTTTCTCAACGTAGCTGGCTGGTACCGCCAGCCACTCACTTGTGTCCCATTTTCACAGCTGGCCCCAATTTGTCGACGAACTTCTGGAGGACATGGGAGTCCCTGCGATGCGCAGTGGCGGGAATTGGCTGACTTGGCCATTCAAGGTCATTGATCTCCATGAAATATCTACCTTGAAAGCAGAGAGAGATGCCAATCGCTGCAGGGGAACTTTCTGAGCATCTGGCTTTGGTCTGGGCTGGGCAGTTACTACGTGAAAAGCGTAAACAAAAATTACTTGTTGCCGTCTACCAGGCTGCTGCGGGTAGTGTGGACTGTCGCACTTACATGCTAACTCATCATGATCGCGGTCTATCCACGTTACCAAGACATGTAAACGAAGATAGCGTGTTGTTATGAATTTGAACAATATGTGTCTACTCATCTATGACAGCGTGGGCGGGAAAATCGGCGAGAACACGGGACATCGTGGCCACTGGCCACACGTCTAGTTTCCCCCGTTAAACTAATCACTGATTTATGGGTGAGCTTCTTCAAGTACCGCGCAGACTATATGCCCCGACCAGTTTAAGTACCGACAACGCGTATGTGAGTTTTTATGACAAAAATCTTGTTCTTTGGCCAAGGCTGACGCAGGAAACAATACAGTTTGTATGAACGATGAGAGGATGGAGCAGTCCCACATACTATATCGGTGGCGTGACTGACTTGTAATCGAGATGATCATATATGATGATCGGTTTTGAACCTGCCTCCTACTACACGCCCAGAGCTCGTCATGAGTGATCGGCCTCAATGGAACACGCAAGTAATATCATCAATCAAGACCGCCTTGACAGCACGATGTCAGGCCTTCCGTTACTGGGTGTACTCCTTCTGGCCCGCAGTGCTCCATGGCCAGCAGCGGTGGCGCAGTAATCTCTTCCCTCCATCAGACAGACGTTTCTCTTGAAGAACTAGATCTAGAGGGGACATTTCTTCACAAGGCGTGAATTGGTGTCAGTTGTCAGTTGACCGATTTCAACGCATTCAAGATCAAGCTACAAGTTCCGTTCCATCCAACTCCTGGCAAAGTTCTCATGTTCATGCCCCTATTGTCGGTCGAGGGATGACACGATTTAGCGTGCTGCGTAGTCCACTGCGATTGGGTGCCGCACCTTTTAGTACAAGGAAGGACATGCTGTACAGTAGAGGACACGTTGTGGAGTCCAGACAATCGACGAGAGATCGTGGTCACGGGCCCGGTCTGCGACCAGTTCTGAATCATGGATACTTGGGCAACCAACCGCGCTCGTATGTCCGTGTCACCACTTTACTTTTATGTTTTTCAGGAAAGAAAAGATTTCGTGGGCTGAGGTTAAGAGGGAGAGCGAGCGAGCGAGAGAGAGGACCATCATGATCATGATAAATGCCAAGTGCTACAGCTGAGTAATTGCGGCACGGTACCGTTCCGCTCGCTCCACCGACCAAGCCCGCACCGCGGCTCACCTCCGCCTCCTTCTTCCGATCTTCCTCTCCGTTTTTCGTCCACCGCCCATGCGTTCTTTATCTCTCCACGTATCTGCCCTCAACGATGATGAATATACCCTTTTTACCTCCTCTTTTGCAGACCTGGTAGCTTCCGATGTCCCGTTCACAACCGACGACGAGTTTGAGAAGCATACCGTATCTGTTCGCGAAGCTCGTGCCTGGCTCCGTGGCCGCTATCCTGACTTTCCCATGACCGATCTCGACCAAGTGCGTATCTCACTTTCTGCCCCTAGGTATCAGCTTCCTTACCACGATGACTTAGATCTTACGCCTGTTCTCCCAAAGTCCAGGTCAAGACACCGATCTCGCCAGGGGGCAGTTTTTTGCCATCCTTCGTCTTGTCTTGCATGTTCGTGGTGGAGCAGAGTTGGACAGAAACCTCGCTTTCAAACAAGGTTCGTGCTTAATCCTCATCATCGTCTCTTATCGTCCCAGTCCCTTTGGGAAATTATCGGGGGCAATGTTGCTCTTGCACGTCATTAGAGCGGGTGACTAGCGCCTGTGAATTCCTCTAGGGCGAGGCGTTCGATAGTTCAGCCTTGGGCGAACAGACCAGCTGAAACCTTTTTGGTTTTGGATTATTATCTTTTGTAAAGGCCACGGCTTCTGCTGTGTCCTCCTTTTGCAACCGGACTGTCATCGCTTGGCACCCCGCACTTAGGGCGTCCATATCTTCAGCAGTTCTTTTGCCCTTCACATCGTCTATTCCCGATGACGCTCACTACCAGTCCCTAGTTCACTTGAACCCTTTGCATAATGAACCCACATCACCGACACGACCCGTGAATGACCGTCCACCCCGCCCTTTTCCAGCTCCCCCCCGTCGACGCCAGTTCTCAGCAGGCGCCGTTTTTGACGCACCAACGTCTGACACAAACCCATTCTCCCCCACGGGCCTCAGCCATGATCATCCTCAACCTCCTATCCATCCTGATCTTCGCACAGGTACCATCTCCTCCCCTACCATAGTCCCCGCAAAGCCACAACCATTGCCACCTCCGGCAACCCCACCTATTCGACCCCATCGTGCATCCAACCCATTCGTCGCGCGCGCGGCTGCGGTGGCAGCGAGGTCGAGCCCCTCTCCCGAGCGCAAGCTACCTCCTCTCCCACCTCGCAAGGTCCCCCCTGTCCCTCCCCCACGCTCGCTGCCGGCCTCAGTACCCCAATCCAGTGCTCCCCTTTCAAAGCCACAACTACTTCAACTTCCCACAAAAGTACCTCATTTGACAACTGCCCTCATGCAGCAGTCATTGCAAGCCAGCAAAGCAGGTCAAGAGGCGAAACGTATCGAAGCGCAGCGCGAGCAAGAGCGTGTCTTACAGGTTCTCAAGAGCTCCACGCGAGGCGTCAGTCCGCCAAAGCGGCTCGGTATCGACAGCGGGAGTTCGCGCTCCTCTTTGGACGGAGCCGTCGCCACGATCCCCGTATTGCCTCCTCGCAAACACGTTAGCCCTCCCGCGTCGGTCACTTCTACGCGCTCGTTTGAACAAGTCGCTGGTGCAAGTCTCGTCGCTCCTAGCTCTCTTAGACGCTCACGCTCCCCATTACGGTCTCGCTCGAGGACGCGTTCTAGATCGCGCTCCCCGTCGCCTTCGCGGCCAACGACGGACCTTCCACCTCCTGTGCACCCAAACCGCAAGACCACTCTGCCAGAGTATGCAAGCAGTTCTGCCCCCGTTGGCACCTCTTCACCCTCTCCACCGCGATTTGGGCGATCCAAGTCGGTTAACCACTATCCATCGCCGCCACCTGTCCCGCGCCGCCGCCGTCCAGACAGCGTGCAGCTACCACCGTCGCATGATGCGAGTTCAGCAACTCGCCTACCCGTGCATACTACTACCTCAGCATCTACACCGAACCCGACCTTTCCGCGGTTGGCCCGCCACGTATCGCTCTCTGCTCGTGAGCCTCTGTGGGATGACATGCGTGATACGTTCTCGGCAGTGAGATACAAGGCGGAAGCGGGCATCAGCCGGCGTGGGTGGGTTCCCCGACTTGAAAACCAGGAGCGACTCATCGCTGAAAGGAGAGAAAGTGGGGGCGGGCCGAGCGCCTCGAGCAGCGAGGACGGCTTAGGGGTCGATGCTGAATCACCGGCAGACGTGGGGCGACATCGTGGGCCATCGGAGCGGGACGAGATGAAGTGGCCAGCGGGTGATGGGTGGAAGCCGCTTGCATAGAGCTCGCTCGTTTCGCGGCTTTGGGGGTGTATGACTAAATTATTTGATGAGAACGTGGTATATTTTTTAAAAACATGTCTGGAGGATGTCTTTTGTTTGTTCTCTGCTTTTACACTACGCATGGGGGCCGAACGTGATCGTTTATTGAGATGTGATAAGTGCGATTGACCATGGGCAGCAAAAAATGTGCTTTCGAGTCAGTGAAGCTCTATTTTCCTTGTGAGGTTAATGAGAGACAGCCATGATGGCCAGTTTCGAAACCGCATGCTGAAAAGCTTCATTCGTGTCGGAAATGACAAGTACCGGCTCCCAGACTTGCATTATGAAGCTTCACTTTTTTGAATGTATCTCATCTCCGATCAACCACTTGGCCAGCCCAAGGGGAACATGAAACTTGACTATTTCCTTTCCTCTTCACGGGAAACAAGCCCGTGTGTAGACCGACGATGAGGAAAACTTTACAGTGCCCTGCTGCTATCCCCTTCCCAAACGTATCCCACGAAAAGCGCCCAAGGGAAAAAAAAAAAGGGTTTGAAATTGTGTTGTGACAATCTGCTCAGACCTCAGTCGCCGCGTTGCCTCAGTACCAGAGACACGATTAGTACGCATGTCAAAAGCACAGAGACACACGACGTTCACGTTCACACCAAGAACTTGAAGACAAATTCCGGTAAATTTCACACTTGTACCCCCGAAACCCGCCCCTTTCCAGGGGACACCTGTCGCCACGTGTCAGCCACGCGACGCACGGCTTCTCGCGGGTCCAAAAGTTAGTTGTGGTTGTGTAAGTGCACAGGGTGCTGTAGGTTATGAAACGATTCCAAGCTCGGCTATAGGCTTTCCGCTGTCCCTCGCTCTCATTTTTGCTTCCTGATGGCCGTCGGCGAGCACAGCGACATACAGTGCAAACGTACATGCAAGGTGATGCAACCGTAGCTGTGGCTGGTGCACGTATACGCATGTATGTAAAATGTTGTGTGATCCAACCCACACCAAAACTTAAAATAAAAAAAACCCCCGCGCCTACTACCGCCATGCGAAAATGCGGACTGCCACCCTCCCTCTTCTTTTTACGTCTCAAGTCGGCAAGGACACCTTTTTTCACACCATCTACGTACGTCCTATGAGGTTCAAGTGAAGCACGCACGCCGCAAATGCGTTGTCTGTGCTTCGATGGCGAGCGCCCTTCTTTTTGGATAATATTTACAAAAACATGTGGAAAAGTCACACCTGGCACCCTCGAGCAGTAAGGACGGCACACTAGTACTGACACCCTCGAACGTGAGGTGAGCAGGCTTCGCCAGGAAACTCACTCGCGAATCAAAAACGAAAAAAAAAAAAAATTATCATCTCCTCCTTTCCACTGACGTCGACCTGATCGCGAACGAAAACCGGGAGTGGCGTTTATGCCAACAAACAGGGTCGCAGCATCCTGCATCTGATTGTACCACGCCAGACCAAACCCTGATTTTTTTCCCTTTTGCAGAATTTGTCCTCCAGATCTGCCAACACGCACACATAGACATATACAGCCCACGCAAACCAGCGACCGCAGATCGTTTTGGGGAGAAACCTAATTTATTTTTTCCCCCTCGGTGACAAGCCTAGGTTTGTTCACCGAGCCGGACTTTTCAAATGGTGCTTATCAGTATCATGTATATATGCTCGATGTATTGAAGGGACGGTGTCCCTGCCGCCGCTATTCGCATTTGGTCAATTGGTGGCTGTCTGGGGCGGAAATCCATGACCGTGCCCGGCCATACTGTATCGATTCACAAATCTTAATACAGTACTTTTAATTTTGACTCTGGCGGTCGTAAAAAGGTTGTATATGTTTTCTCGAAGAGATCGAGGAACCATATTTTGCTGCGCCAAATGTTCTTGCGACACCCGCACCGTAACCGCCGCCCATTAGGATACTAGGTTCCGTCTCCCTGACAGCGATTGATTGTCTTCTCCACGCCCGCACAGACAGCGGATAGTGTTGCAGAATAGCTCCGTTGGTCGACAAAACGTCGCACGGTACATCGTAATCGATGAACTGCGATCCACGTGGTGTTACGTCCATGTCCGTTCGTCGGTTACCTTGTCCATTGATTTCCTTGTACCAGTGGCACACACCTGAAACAGTTCAAGTGCGATATTGTCGCCATTTGGGGGATCAAAGATAGCCATGAGACAGTTGGTTTGATATCTCGCCTTTTCCTCGCCTTTCTCAGTCGATCCATTGTCCCGCCGCAACCCCATCGAACCAAACTTGACCTGTCACGGTCCACGCGGTACCACTTGCTGTAATATGTACTCTCGGTGATCCATAATTGACAGTCATTTGTTTTTGCGTGCTTCTGGTCGTGTTGGGCTTGTCAAGCCACTGGCACTGACTTGATTAGGAAGAAGCTCGTGATGACATCCCAACTGTCGCGATCAGCACACGTCGATGACCAACCCCGTGGGAGTCCGTGCCCCAGGAGGGGACGTCACATTGTTCCCCATCTATCGATAACTGTAGTACCCTGGCACATACTTTGCGACGACGATGTCTCGGCTCGGATCACGGGACGGTGGGTATCTGACCCCTTCACGCGCGCGCGCCGAGGGAGCTTCCATTGCGTCCCGAGACTGGGGCCGGCTGACTTCCAAACTTTCATGTACCCCTTATTGTCATTAGAGCCTCCTTTGAAGATTAATGTGGCTGTATGCCTGTCCATAATCCGTTGGCACCGACTTTGAACAACAATGTTACCAACAGAGGCTAGTCCTCGGGACGTTCGGCGGTGCGCAGAGTCCCATGATCTCATCTCATACTGTGCTACTTACGGTTCCCTCGACCCGGAATGGTCTGAACACTTTTTTTTTGCTTTATTCTCTTCCGTCTCACAAGTCATCTCCGTAGCCATAGTGTGTCTTGTATGTGCTTACTGATACTAATTATCCGCGCTGTCATGCTGCTCTTGGCTTACCCACGCTTTACTATTTCTATACACATCAAAAGGTACCAACTGTCGATTTTTCCGCTCGATGTGTGTAAATGCAGGACAACAACAAAAACCCTAGGGTCCAAGTCGGACAAATAAATTCGAGTTGGGTGTAAGGTGTGATACAGGCGTGCGTTAGTAATGCTACATTTGATAGCGGTATTGCAATGGCAATGAAATGAACAGTGCCAAAAGGGAGACGTGGCAAAAGGGAGACGTGGTATCGATACTTGTATTAGGGGAATTCCGCAGCACCTGCTTCGTCATCGTCCAACAAGTCCCACTCGTCCTCTTCGGGCACGTGGCTCCTAGTTTTGGTTGTTCCTGCTATGCGCGGGCGCGCTGGGCGCGGTCGCGACGCGGGAGTGGCAGCCGTAGCCTGGAGTAGCTGTGCAAAGTCGAGGGGGAAACTGGGTGGTGTAGGTGGTGCAAGCAGTGGGTATGTTTGATGAGAACGACTGCATCGATGGCAAACAATAAGTCACTCGTAAGGGAAGGGAGAGAATCCACAGACCGTCCAAGCTCTGCGGAGCAACAAACGGACCAAAGATTTGAGAGGACATCGCCAGCCTGAGAAAGAGGGATCTCAATGGCTTGTGTGTACGCGAGATAGCAAACGTTGTACAGAAGCATCGCGTATGCGGTCGTAAACGAAGACGATGGTGTGGGTAGCGGGCTGGTCTCTAGATATGAATCGGACGTCGATTGGGTAAGTGCGGCGGGGGGGTCAGCAACCGGGGCTGGAGACGACGAAGAAACATGGAGACAATGTTTGGATGTCCACCTATTGAAGAAAAACGTGAAATCATTGAGTGATGGGGGCACAGTAACATATGATGATCTGCCTACTTTGCCCAACTACCGGATTCCGTCCCTTTGATAGAGCGTATCCAAGGTTGTCCAACGCCGAGCTTCTCCCCTGACCATACGATCTCAAACGGAAGGCGAATCCCGAGGTAAAACGTGAGAAGTCCTATGAAATGCAGTGTGTGCGTTATGACCGCGTTGATATGATCGGGAGGGTATCCTGTATACAGTAAGGTAGGAGCAAAGACGTAAAGATGATCAAAAACGCACGTCGGATGTCCCCAGGTACTGGTAAGACGAGGTCGCCAATAGTCCATTCGCCCTTGGTACCAGCTTTGCCGCCAATCGGAGGGCGACCGCCGACCTCGACTATATTGAACACCTCCACCAGTTCCGAGACGAGCCCACTGCGTGCTTGAGCAATTGTTTCTGCCCGCACGTTCAACTGGGCGACTTCACCGGAAATCAAAGTATCTAGAGGCGCAGGTGGAAGAAGCTTTGCCTGGGAGAGGGTCCGTCGCCGCGTTGCGAGGTTTTCGCGTAAAACCCGAACACGTTGTCTAGCTAAGGAGACGTTCAGGTAATGGTGCATGGAGACCCTATGTGACTGCAGGCTTACCTCTGTCGTTCTCCCTCCGCAGACTGGCGAGCCCGTTATGCAAGTCGTTGAGGTTTTCCTGACCCATTGAAAGATCCGCACGTCGTATGCGAGATTCACTTATGGTATCGATAGCTGCGGTGGCCTTTCGTACTTGCTCATCCCGATCCACGACGGCGTGTTGTATTTGCAAGCGGAAGTCGCGTAGGCTGAGCAAGGCACACCATTCGTGCTGATGAGTAGCCTGTTACCGTAAGCAGCCACACGCGACCTACTGTGTCCTGATGCAATTCTCGCAATAGAACTGCCGTTGCCTTGACTCGCAGTTGTGGCATTCCATCGCATAGTGAGAAGTGCCAGTGACAGTGCCAGTTAAGTGAACGTCTCGGGCCAGAAGCGTCCTGCTCGTGCGGTGGATCACGTGATGACAATGATGACTGTTGTATTTGGAAAAAGTGACTCTGCGTCCATCCACCACAGTTCACCGATCGTTCATGATGGTACGTTTCCAGGCGTGTTCTCGTAAAAAGGGAAGAGGAACATGGTGATTAAAGCCAGCAGATAGGCTTCGGCAGCACCGTCCGCTAGCGCAACATCCTTCCCCTTGCCGCAGGCCACACCCTCTGCGATCCCAACGCCTCCAGAGTTCGAAAAGACACTCTCACTCCTCTCCTCCCATAGATCTGTGCTCGGTTATCTCCTCCTTTCGCGGGGTCAACCAGTCAGCATAATCAGACACTCGGGCGTAGTGTTCGAAGGTGAACATGGAAGAAAGTATGCCTCTGCGATAACAAAGATCATAGAGGGTGTCCAGAGTGCTCTGGAAGAAGTCAGTGGGGAGGTGAACGAAGGAGTATGTTTCAATTGCTTCATCTTCCGTCATCGGGGAACTGAGGGTCGATTCAGGACGAAGTTCGGTTCATGCGTATCCGAACCAAGCGCCACGAGATCATGATATCTCCAGGTGAGTCGTTAACGCCATGGGGAGGTATCTCTCTTCTAAATCGGTTTCCCATAGACAAGCGATATCTGCTTGCTGTGTTGCACGATCCCACGACATGATGCTTTGTTGACCACTTGAATATGCCGTTCCGTCGAACGTATGTATTAATTGCACCCGCCCAAACGTGTCACCGGGCTAAACTGTCCTTGACAACATAATAAGAGGCGTGGGTTTCAAACATGGGACATGGGACAGAGTTAGTGTTTGTGACTATTCATATTGATGCCTATCGGCCCACGGGGCTCGCGCTCCAGCGCTCGCCTGACTGTCGAGTCTATAATGGGCCGGTTGTCGCTCCTCAAGAGAAGCGCGCTGGAAATGGCGCCGTTTCCAAACCCGAGAGCGAGGATCCGATATCGGATAGTTATTGGGTGAATCGGGGCTTTGCACACCTTAACTCTCTGGAGAAGGCCCCCGTGATCTGAATGACTCAAGGTTTGTCCTTTTGGGTTCGTAGCACCTGCGGATTGGGGGCCTGGGGCTGATCAGAGTCATCAGTTCTCCGATCAAGGTTGGGCGTCTGCCAGTGAGGGTTCTCACGTCCCCCAAGTAACCCCCACTGCTCGAGTGGTGACCGAAATCGGCCGAGGTGCTTCTGGTCTGGCTTGTTTTTGGAAAGAAGATCAACGAATTTATAGCATGGGATGGGTGTATATTTTAATTTAGTTCTTCGCCCCCTTTGGAGTCGCAAACTCATCTCCGAGGTCCCGGCGGTTGAAAAGCTGACGGAGAGCCAGTTATGGTGAATGGGCCGGATACCCTTTAATAATCCGAGTGGGCCATGAATGGTGTGAACGGGGGCTCCTCGCGACCGCGTCAATATCAGGCTAGAATTTCAACCAGAGCGAAACAGGGGGCCATCATCAACACCATCATCATCAATCGTGTTCATACGACCCAACGGCAGTAGTTTCACACACGTTCACACACCCAGATAGATTTCCACTTTAGGAGATGTGTTGATGTGACCACGTCTCGTCACGTCCACCACATTCTTATCGGTGCCTGAACGTGACAGATCTCTTGCTTTTTTTTTTTTGACCAACAGCTTCAAATTTTCATCCCCTCTCCCCTTCATTCAAAAATCAAGAACGAGAAGTTGTGTGTACGGGCGCCTGCATTTTCATCATTAGAATTATTTTAAAAAAAATATTATACAGCACATCGTTGTGAAGGAATGAAGAAGCCGCCTGCGCCGCCACGCTGTAGCGCTCATGACCCCGCTTTGTTTGTTTGGTTAGGTTACGTCTCAGTCTTGTCATCCGAGTTGGGTCATCATGTGTGCCAAGTTCCAGGAGCAAAGTACGCCTGACACTTGCGAGCGATCGGCAACCCAAAAATGTATAAACCTGCCCGACAGTTTTCACCTCCCCGGGTCCGCAAGGTGGGGATCGTCGAGGAACGAATCATCACCGCCGCAAGAAGTTTTTCATTCCCGCAGCGGTCAACTCTACCGCTCTCTTTCTTCGAGGGAGGACGGTGAATGCAATACCTCACACAGTCACCTTTCGAATACGAAATGATCCTTAGCAAGGTTGACATGATCCAAGCTTGCATCCAGAACGTGACACGGGACTGCCAGTGGGAGGAAACGACCGTACGGCGCCCAATCCACGCTTTTTGAACCCCTTCAGTTCCATCTCGATTGTTCGCCTCATATTTTCTATCTAGATCCGTACCAATGAACAGCTCTGTGGAATATGAGCTGGGTGGAACACAATTGATTCGATCCCCTTCGAGTAACTCACCTCGGTTGTGGCTACCAAGTCACCCAGCATGTCATCTTTATAGTCTCCCCCCCTTCTTAATCACCCTTCTTTCTTCATCCCTCCTCTTTTCCATCTCACCTTACCCTTTAACTCTGTCAAGTACTCTCCTGCCACAACCGTCGTTTGGTTAGTTAGGTGTACACCATCATGCCCCGCACTCCTTCGATGTTTGGGACCTTTAGCGTCACCGTTGATGTCAGCGACGAACACTCTCAGAGCACCGATACCCTACCCCTACACCAGCAACGTGACACTCGTAAGCTTGTCTCTCCCCCTTCTCGTGAATCGTCGTTAAGTTTTTCCCGGGTCCAACCCCTCCTGCAGAGGACATGCCGTCCGCGTTTGGGGATGGTGGTTTCCACCTCCTTGCGCCCAGTGCGCGCCCAGCATTCTCGCCTGCTCTCGACACTTCCATCTCCCCGATATTCTCGAATTTCTCACCGTCGACTTCAAGTGGCTATTCCATCCCATCGCCCGATTCAGCGATCACCCTCTCGGACCCGGACGATGCCTGGAATCTCATCCCCTACAACGTCTCATGGGGTCATGAGTACGAAGAGTATCGTGCGGGAATACTGCCCGGCCCAGAGGGCGACTGCATTTTCTTGCGCTCCCCAACCCCTTTGCGCAACCAGCGCGCCTCTGAAGCTTGCAAAAAATGTCGTGAGCGCAAGGCCAAGGTGTGTCCCTCTCTCCGTATCCTTCACTCGTCACGGTCGCTTTAATGCCTCTCTATTCTTCAAGTGCACCGGAACTCGGCCTTCATGTCTTCGTTGCACCTCGCGTGATTACGTCTGTGAATATGCGTCCGAGGTTACACCCGAACCTACAAATACCACAAAGGCCCGTCGTCCACGCCAGATCCGAGAACCGGCACAAAAAGATTTGGCCCCACCATCATCCCCCCCTGACCGTTGTATCAAAGCAGAGGTACCCGAACTCTTGTCACTTCACTATTCCGATCACACGGCTTCATACTGGGAGGGCTCCACCCCGAGCGATGACTGTTCCATGGAGGAGCCTTGGCAATTCCACGGGGGAATTATCCCAGACGCCACCAACCATTCCCCTGTGGGACAGCCATCCATCGCTGCCCCCCATCCGGTTCGACACAACCACACTCAGCCACTAGTGGCCCCGCTAGCGGCACACGGTGATGGGCCGACCGCAGGGCTACATGCACAGATCCAGCTCCCCGTGCTGCCGCATTTTGGCATGCCGGATCAACGCCTCGTGGAACACGAGGTCTACGTGCAGCCAGAGGTCAAATATGAGCAAAGCGTGGTCTTTGGACCCCATTCATACGACCCGTGAGTCATTCCACGCTTGAGTAGCACGCCGTTTGGTCGCTAATGCACGATCCCGCCCGCAGAACTAGCGTATACCACGCGGGGCATGACTACGCCATTTCCATGCAGCCCTTGCACGCTAATTTTGATGAGGGCGGATTCCCTATGCACATTCCGGCACCAAAATTACCATACAACTGCTTCACCGCACCCTCGTATGTCAACTACTTGGCAAGTCCATGAGCATCATGGTGTAAACCCAACACGGTGTCTCGGCACGTTTCTATTGCGGTTACCTAGGGGGATTCTTACCTACCTTGAATCACGTCTCATCTCGATCATAAACCCTCAAACAACTCATTGTTCGTCCCTTATTCATTCTTACTTATTTACCCATCTGTGATCGCATTTCTTCCGGAGCTGGAGCCTTTCACCCACCGTCGCATTGCGGTGTGACTTGTATACTGTTGCTTTCTTTTTTTTTTTTTTGTTCCTATTGCAAACCTGTGTGTAAGGAATCAATCGGTGGAAAGTAGCAATGCAACTTATCATTATGTTTAGAATCAGAGCCACAGCAGGCAGGGACTTCTTGACTTCCCGTATGCTACTAAATCAAAAATAGGAACGCGTCTCCGACCGGCTGGTAAGTTGATGGCTTTCCGTGCTGTTAGTGGCGGACGTCATGATTTCAAACCTGTCGCGCGCCCATCAGATGTTCCCAGGCTCTGCTGTATGCTCACTCACGGTAACTCGCACGACAACGTTACATTCCCGTTCCCTTTGGGTTTATTTTGATTTGATGGTGTTTGGAGCCTAGGCCGGACGCTGCCGCCACGCCGAGGAGAGCGCGGCCAAGTCGGACAGCGGGGTCTGGGTCCCCGTACGACCGCTGGAGGCTCAGCGAGGCAGACCGACCTCAAATGGCTTCGGACCTCCAGCCGCGCGCGTTCATCCAAAATTCGAGGATGATGATCATGTGCGCACGGTCGGGGCGAACAGCGGCTACTGTGGGTGGGCCGACTTGTGTCTAGAGCAAGCATCACGTTATCGGGGGAGAACCATCATGTGCTCGGCGCCGTCAAGGCGGCTAACTCCTCGGGACCGGGAAACGTAGAGTTGAGGGTAGGAAGGTAAAAGGGGGTACCAAGAGGGCGAACAAGGATACGCAAGGCAGACGCGCGTCTCTCTCGTGTGGAAACGGCACGGGATCGATGCGCGCTGAACTCTCAATGGAGGCAGCGTGCCTGATTGAGTTTCGTGGGGGTCGTCGGATGCAAAAGCCTTTCACATGCGTAGGCTCCAAGATACGGGGAAGTTATTCTTACCGAGTTGCGAGTACATGTGTGCATGCGCACATGTACATATTCATGGCTCTGCTTCTCTCAGCCACGGGACAAGAGGATCTGTTTCCGGTTGGAAATATCGCCTCGCGACGGTTGCCGTTCCCCACCGGGGATCTCGTGTGGGGTGCTCCCTAGATGCGGCGATGCCACGTGTTAGCTTCGACTTCGAATATTCCATCGGTCGGAGGGCCGGAAGGTGTGGAGCGACCTGGAGAAACCTAGAGATATTTTGGAGAGATGATGCATGATGACGTCTAGACGGTGTGCCCAGCTGTCCAGCTGTCCTCGCGCCTCTTTTTACAAAGAGCCAAATTTCGCAACTATCGCACCGCGCTCTCCGCGGCGTGATCCGACCCGAAATCGCGCAAAAGATTCCCAAATGTCTTCTTTTATGTCCTCTCCTGCGCTACATACAGTACAGGTTTATCCGTACCGTACCACTCCATCGGGACCTGTCTCCCAGTCTGGTCCTCCGTTCGCGGCGCCGATCAAAGGCAGAGAGTTCGATTGAGCCTCGGTAATGATAGAAGTTTACACACATCTTCGTTCTCCATCTGAGCGTCCTTATGTTCCAAGCCCTATTCTTTGACATACCATCGCAAAAGGGTGAGGTTGTCCAGAAACCCGAAAAGTCAAGCTACCATCATAGGGCAAGGAGCGCCTCGTGCATGTCCAGTTACTAGTTCTCGAGAACTCCTACTGTAGTCAATTACCATACACCCAATCATTTGCATTCTATCGCGGTGTCTTGATTGAGGCCTATGTATCCTGGGCTAACATTGAGTGGTAGACTCGCCCATGAAGAAATCTGATAGGAAATGGAGAAATGGGCCCACAGTACGGCGTTTGGATGAGCTGGAGCCTCACGATGGAACACGGATGTTATCACGTACGACGCAAAAACTGCATTCGGCGCAGTTAGAGTGAGACAGTTCGAATCTTCCCCGAACGCATCTTACGTCCATATGATCATGCAACGTACCGTATTTGTGGTTCTGGTCTGTTGCGTGATGCGGTGTCAGGGCGAGACTGCTGAAGTTCTTATCAGCAACAGCCGCGGCCATAATAGACTCACGCTACGACGATGGGAGTTTGGTAGAGGCCCCCCCCTCCCCCCAATTTGCAGAACGTACGTAGCAATCATGGTCCCTCCATGGAATCATGCACACGCCCGAATTATGCCAACGTTATGACGTACCGCCACCGGGGAGAAAAGACGACCTAGTCATCTAAAAATCTGCGTTCTCGTGGAACATTAAACATACCGTATCATTGCCAGCCTGGCAACATTTCCTAATGGGTTTAAACGGTGACGGTGTGGCATTAGACGATAAATGTCGTCAATTTTGTCACCCCGTATCTATTACTTTATGGGCCAGTCAGGTAAGTTTTCTTCGAAGAAGACTGCTGGCAGCCCCGGGTACACGGTGAGCTAACGGTGCCAGCGTGGCAGGGATGAAATGTGACCAACAATTTTGTTGGGAAATTTGGTCGGAAATAGACCAAAGGACGTTTATAGTATGATACATGTGCTGCTGCCAGTGTACCCGAGGTAACACCAATATGGGAGAGCTGCGATAGGTCGTACCCCGACCAAGTAGATAATACCGCAGGGTCATCGAAACTGCACGGGCAGAAGGTGTAGTGGAGAGGCTAGAAGCCTTGCAGATATGGTGTGTACTACGGTTCCGTCAAGATGATGGAGATTGCATAAGGCCTGGAGAAACAACACTCACCAGACTGGACGACATTACCGAGAAGGGGTATTTTGTGCAGCTTCCGCTAGCCCAGCCCTCGAAAGCTAAGTCATCTAAGTCATCCTTGTCTTGGAGGTTCCTTAAGGGGGTTTTCCTTCCGAGCCTGGTCGAGGAGGTCTTCAAGTCCCTTGTCTTTCACAGCTTTCTGGGAAGCATCGCCATCTTGGTTGAGTGGATACCTCGTAGATAAAAAACGAACTGAGCATACCCGCACACATTCGCGGTAACTTGCCCAGATTTTGCCGCACTTGCGTTCATATTCTTCGGCCTTTTCCTTTGAGTACTTGGCACGATTTTCTGATGAGGCAGAGGCAGAAACAGCAGGCTCGAGGTAACCCTCGAACCATGAGTTGAAACAGGAGTCATATTCCAGTTTCAATGGCGTACAACGTTCTTCGAGACTGTGGGCCATGGTAGTTTACTGGACTGAATGTCAACGTGACTCGGGTCATTGCCTGTTTTAGCCGTAGCCGCCCATGGCAGGCGCTCGACCTCGACCTAGTCCTCGACGTTTGTTCCCTTCGCCCGCGCCGCGACAGACACGACACAACCACTGCTGTAGTACTGACACCACTCCTCGCTCACATTACCCTATCAACCATGGTCCTCGTCCTCGTCATTGGCGATCTTCATATTCCTCATCGAACTCACGATTTGCCGTCAAAGTTCAAAAAGCTTCTTGTCCCAGGAAAAATCCAACAGATCCTTTGCACCGGCAATGTATGCGACCGTGAAACCTACGATTATCTGAGGACGGTTGCAGCAGACGTGCATGTCGTCCGTGGCGACTATGATGAGGTACGTAGCCTCAGTTGCGAAGATCTTATGAAGTTTGACGAATCCGCTACCAGTCTGTCACCTCACCTCTCTCCTTGACGGTGACCCACTCGCCCATACGAATAGGCGTCATTCACGGCCATCAGTGTGTTCCAACAGGGGATTTAGACTCTTTGAACACCATAGCCAGGCAAATGGATGTTGACGTACTCATCTCCGGGCACACTCACACGTATGGCTGGCCGTCGTTAGAGTCCCGAGCCGTTTAGCTCATGGATAGTCAAAGGTTCCAAGCTATCGACTATGATGGTCGCTTCTTCGTGAACCCTGGGTCGGCCACGGGGGCTTGGTCAGCTTATTTCAATGGGTGAGTGTCACATTCGAGGGTTCTCCGCATCATGCTGCAACAATATTTTTCAGCGATCCCACACCATCTTTCGCCCTAATGGACATCCAAGGTCCAGTCGTTGTAACCTATGTTTACCAACTCATAGACGGTGAAGTTCGGGTCGAAAAGATCGAGTATCGCAAAGATGTAGAGGCGCTCTCCGCGCGTGAGAGGGAAGCGGCTGGGCCTCGCAGCACCGTTATGCCACAGAGTATTCCAAGCGTGGGTGCAGGCCAACAAAGCGTTTGGTAGTAGTGGGTGTACATCGTCTCATGATGGTTATCCTCCACTATAACTTGGCAGCTGATTCTGTGGTCGCCAACACTCCCGTCTAGGTATTCTGCAAATTGTAATCCTCGTGCATTCTTACACAGCCATCGGCCGGGTCGAATAGTTTGGGTGACCCCGGAAGCGTTGTTCTAACGACGATATTATTTTCCTCGCAATGATACATCGAAGGGATCAGAAATCCTGTCAGTCTCGAGTACATGACAAGATCTTCTGCTCAACCAGACATCCACTTAGCTTCTTGCAAGGACATCTACCCCGTATGATTCTGGTTAACATTTTTTTGCTGTTCCGCATCGTTTCGATAGCCTGAATTCATCGGTGTGGTGATCAAACCCGTCTTGAAACCATAACACATTCACGCTCCTGAAGGACTAGGCTTGCGTTCGTCATTGCTTTCCCACATTTACCTCTTTTTCTTGATGTTGTTTCCGTGGGCTGCAATATTACTCGTACGTGTTTGTGTTGCCCAGGAGTTCAGCTTGTAAGCAATACTACTGTAGTGGTGTAGAACTTGAACTTCTAACAGAACTCGCTGGACATCAGAAATAATACAGTGCGCGTCACACATTTCCAGCACGTGAGCGGGCGCTTAAGCAATGAGTCCCTGGCCGAGCGGTTGAAATCTGGGAAGGAAAGTGGGTAAACGGCGTTGATTCTGCA
>Ga0307510_10002718_pt1 | contig 20228 bp, 27 predicted proteins | sample 12_EM_MG_FD_207224 | JGI IMG/M metagenome (GOLD analysis project Ga0307510, IMG submission 207224) | Populus trichocarpa ectomycorrhiza microbial communities from riparian zone in the Pacific Northwest, United States - 12_EM | ecosystem: Host-associated > Plants > Roots > Unclassified | place... | reverse complement strand
GTACGGCTTTTAACCTGCGCCACACTGCACCACACGCCACACCTTGTTGTACAATATTGGCAACGTTCCAACAAACTCGAAGAACGCAGTGTGGTGTCCACCATTCAAGCATGTGCATGCAGCGCAATTGCATCCGCATCTCGATGACGCCCGTAACTTGTTCTTGTCGGAAGCGGATGACAAGAGCCCCACTAGTATCATTCTCTATGTTAGCGCTAGCGCTTGCGAATGCGGTATTCGCGGTCACGCTAAATCTATAGAACCATCCACCCTCATGCTCATACCTAATTCCGTCGAAGCCGACACTCTGAGCCACTGCACATCGGGCCTTGGACTGCGATCGCGAGTAAGCTAGCTTCCCTGCCACACGTCACACCGAACGCCATGTGGTACTCCAACACACCAAGACTCTATATGTATCGGCATCTAAGATCCCTTCCACAAGAACTTGCAGACCAAGCTTTTTATATCCCCGACAGCGCGATAACATACTCTACTATTGCCGCCTGTCATGTCATTCTCGCTTATTGTACAAAAACAGTGTGGCATGATGGGTGCTCACACAGCAAGCGTCGTATGATGGTGGACCTGGAGATACATGGTCAATTACTCGTCTGACATATTGGCGCATGTCTGTTACGACTCTTCCTTTTCAAATGCGTTCTACTGCCCCGAACTGGAATCTGATTAGCTATGCAACAGCACGGAATGCATATAGCTACTCTACAATCTCCCCCCTCTGCCGCACCAGCCGTACAAGAGCTCCAAGGATGTTCTCCCCTTTATACATTCTCGCCCTTGCTCTCTACTTTCCGCTCTTCGCGCTCGGTTCTCCTGCAGTATTATCGCATTACCCGCTTCCTCCTCCGCTGTGCAATCGAACTTTGAGTCTTGTCCGAGAAAATGCTATAAATATCTCTACCCACAGGTCTGTCTACGCCCCACCCACTCCTTCCCCTCGGTCCTCGCCATGGCTGTCATTGACAAACGATGGGCAGCTGGGAAATTGGCACGCTTGCAGAGGCATTGACCGAGTACGAGTGGCCGCACCTCGCGGTGTTCGCTCCTGGGTCTATCCCGCCGCCCGCACACCTCAGAAAGGGCGAGGCGGCAGATGTACTCTCCATTGCAGAGAAGTACGCCTGTTTTTTTCTCCCCAAGTCTTCCCACACCGGGAAGCAGTAAAGCATCGCGTTGACACCCCATATCGATGACTGAACACAGCGTTGTCGCAAACAAACCACCGAATCAGCTCCCACTTATCAATGGCGATGGTGCTGTCGGGGATCCTTCCAGTGAGCCTTTCATTTTCATTTCTCTGCCGCTGATCCTCCAATAAGTGCGGCATTGGGCTCACGCACATTTTAGGTATCGGCGTATCCGTCCTGCTGCGCAACTGGACGCTGCCCCACAATGTGACCTCTCCCTACGCGACCGCAGCGTTTGAACAGTTGTACTACTTGCTGCACGTGGCACCGCGAGCGCCCAACGGGGCCATCTCGCACCGCGAAAATCAGACACAGTTGTGGGCAGACTTTACCTATATGGCGCCGCCTTTCATCGCGTACTACGGCGCGCTGGAGTGCGGACCCAAGGGCGAGGGGTTACTGCAGATGGCATACGAGCAGGTCAGACTATACCGAAAAGTGCTGTTCGACAAGAAGGTGGGACTTTGGCGGCACATTGCGCTCGGCAATGGCACGGACCCTACGCATTGGGCCACGGGGAACGCGTGGGCGGCTGCTGGGGCGCTTCGCGTGTTGGCGACGATCCGACACTCGCGCGCGGGCCGGTCGATGCGGTCGCAGCAGAAAGATCTCATCCGCTGGGTCGGGGAGACACTGGATGGCGTGTGGAAGTTCCAGGTGGGGGTTTTCATTTGCCATGGGGTCTTTGCCTTTTCTTATGTTCTGACGTCGCCAACTCCCCAGCAACCAAATGGCACACTATTGAACTACATTGACCAGCCAGGCTCGTTCGCTGAAACGTCCTCGACCACGCTCTTGGCCGCGTCGACATTCCGCTTTGCATGCATCACTGGGGACAACACGCATATCCCCGCGGCAATTGCGGCGCTGCGGCTGGTCCGAGACAGCATCGACAGCCAAGGATGGCTACAAAACACGGTGGACCCCCTAACGTTCTCATCACCAAGCCCACCTGGTGTGCACAGTCCCGAGGGTCAATCTTTTGTGATGTTACTCGAGGCAGCGGTGTCGGCGTGGGAATCGTCGCGCAAGACTTGAAGCTTGAAGAAGCTCAAAAAAGAGACGTTTAAGCCAGTTGAGATTTTCACTCTCGTACTGTATACGTGTTCTCGTCCTGGGCGTCCCAAAAATATCATCACTTGACTCTGGGGTCTGGTGTCAGCGAGTTTATGTCATGAGAAGCCTCTAATTGAAATTCGAAGGTCCCCTCAAATGCCTTATGGCAGCTTCATCAAGAGAGGAAGTCCAAGCTTGAAAACGTGGGTCAACCCTCACCAATCATCATACGTGTGAACGATCATAATGTCTTCACACCCGTAAGCGGGACGAAAGGGGAGTGCCCACTGATGCAAACTGATGTAAGAAGAAGCGGGGAATTGCGGGGTCTGTGTGGTGAAAAGAAATTTTGATAATAGATATGATTACATAATTTGGTGTCTACGCACAACGAACAGCCCAATTCAGTCCGCTTTTTGTTGGCCCCGCGGAGCAGTGCAGGAACTGTTCGCTCCTCCCTCTCCCCCTCTCCCCTGTCTCCTTCCCTTGACCAACCACCACCACCCCTTGGGTGTCTCCATACCTCCTCCCCCCATGCTCGTCATGTTCATCGCCTTCCTCGTAGCGGTCTTTGCCCTTCTCTGCATCCGCTTTCCCTCGGTCTGGTCCGCACTAATGGCCATCGACGAACCATCAGACCACCGCGAGCTCGGCCTCGTAGTCGCATCTCGTACGTTCCCGTATCCTTTCCGCATCCCACATCCCACACCCTCTCCTTGTTCGCCCTCTCATCCATCGCAACACATCGCAGGGAACCCTTTCCGTGAGAGTGGACCTCCGGCATGCATGGCCAAGCTTATCATGATGCGTCACAAAGTACGAAGCTCGTCTCCCCCCGCTCTCCCCCCGATCCTTCCATACTCACGCAAACCTGTCGCTCGCTCGCCTTTGTAGATAAACCAGTCGAACTCGAGACGCCGACGCACCACAACGACTACGCAGCGAGCCGCACCGCGGCAGTTCACACTGCCCGCACCGCGTCAACGACCTGCGTGGATTCGCTTCCCAAAACACTTTGGAATACAGCATCACTGAAAACTGGCATGGCACCCATCCATCATCGTTTTCTTCGCCTCATCGCTCAGCCAACCCGCGCGCCTGTGTGTGCCTGGGCGGCCCTGTTTTCCCATCACCTCGCAATGACCCATGACAACGAAATCCACCACCGACTTTGTTTTTGACGCCCGCGCCACCATTACCGCCCTTCACGCCGTTCTCCTCCTTCGATCCTCACCCCTCATGTCTATCTATGTTCTTTCTATACCCTATCTACCGCAGCTATTAGACTCATATACGTCCCGCTCGCCCTCGTCATTCCTTGGGGGGTAGAGACTCTTTGATTACTCGACGTTGATGACTTATTTTTCTCATCGTGCCTGGCTTTGTATGATAGACTTTATGAGGCCTGAACATTTTTTTTTGGTTCATCTGACACTTCTCTCTACCTTCAGCTTGCGGACACACGGCTGCAGATTGGGACTTTTCTTATTCGTCTGTTTTCCTTTTGTTCTTCCCCTTTCTCCTTTTCTACCTGTTCATGGAGGAAGGGGCATGACGGAACGCTACTCGAGAGAGCGAAAAAAATGTAAAATCTTGTTGCGATAGCAAGAAATTGGATGATGCGGACAAGAAACTAATAGTGGAGAGCCTAGTGATTACATATGGTGAGCATAACTACAAAAAAAAGTGATGAACAGATAGCAACGTATGTATCATGATGATGTGAGTACTGTAACATATCGACCGTATCAAACTCCAGGATCAAGGCAATGCAGGAATGTCATCAAACCACAACCAACACCGATCGGGGAACCGCAATCCACCGGTGCATTTCACCTCCGAATCTACTGTATGTGTGCATAGCTTGTGTTTTCTTTTTCTCTCTTTCCGAGATCAAGGACCGAACCGACCACGTCGATCCGTAAAAGCCGACAACGCGCTCGTCGTCTTGCGCATAGGGGACGAGCTCTTCGTCTTGTTGCTCTTTGCCCTCGGACCGGCGGTAGTCGACTTGGCCGAGCGGGGCCGATGGCCCGTAACCGCCGCCCCGGCGCCGGCACCAACACCCCTACTGGTGCTACCACGCCCGCCAGCGCGTCCACTGCCACTGCCCGCGCGGGCGCCTTCTTCACTGGCCCATCGCTTCATGCGTTGCGCGTACGCAGCGTCTTGTCGCTCGTCCTTGTCCGCGTGTGTCCGGTTCTGCGTTGCGTTGTAGGTTCGGTCAGGTTGGGTTTACGAGTGTATGAAGAGGGAACGTACCAGGACCACATCCATGTCTGCGTCTGCGGGCTGTGCGCGGCCGGGTTGGGCTGTGGATGTGTTGGAGGACGCTATGCGCACGCGCGTGTGTGATGTCTCTGCTTCGTCTGCCTCCGCCAGCTCTTGATCCACCCAGGATAAGTCCTCCGGATCGAGCGCACGATATTCCTGTAGACGCGTGTGAGATAACCCGCGAGTTTTCAAGAAAGAGTAGGAGTGTGATGGGAACGAACCCGCTCGCCGCGCGCAACCTCTTGCAGAGCCTTGCGCACCTCCGCCGTAGATACCTCCCCTTTCCTCGACCTCTTCTCCGTCGCCAGCAGCTCCGCATCGGCCATCTCCACATCTTCGTCCGCTGCCTCCTCGCGTCCCCGCTCTCGTCCATCGTCCTCTTCATCTTCCTCGCCTTCACCTGCTTCCCGATCCTGAGTTTGATCCCGACCCGGCTCCTCCAATTGCAACTCCTCGTCCCGATCCAAATGCGCAAATTCCTCCGCGCCGTCGACGAGCGCCATCTGGTACGTAGCGTGGAACGACGCCGTCGCGGGATCATGTGCGAGCGCGTCGAGCGTGTCGCCTGCCACGCGGCGTTTCTTCGCGAGGCGCTGCCTGAGAGCGCGCGCTTCCTCGTCATCCTCGTCGTCTGATTCGTCGGAGCCCAGGAGCCCTCCAGCGCCGCCGCGCCGCCGGGTGCGTCTCTTGCCTGCTACGACGTCCTGAACTTCCTTTTCCAGGCGTGTATCATCCTCAGCTTGGTGTTCCCTGTATAACAATTCACGATTAGTATATCTCACCAGTAGAGAAATGTATATATGGGGAGGAAGGGGGGAGCACTCACAGGTGTTTCTCGATGACCTTTGCCTCTGCTAGCGCCCCCGCGTCCATGTGCGCATCGTTCACGAGAGCCTCAACGACACCATCCGTATCGTGGTCGTCTTCCTCCTCGTCATCTTCACCAACCTTCTTCTTGCGCATGCCCCCAAAGCCAAGCATATCGTCCTCGTCAGACTCGGCCGCTTGGTCCTCCACAAATTCGGACCGCTTCTTCCCCTTCGCCTTGTCGCGCGGCGCGGCCGCCGTCATCAATTCTGTAAACGCCGTCCGCTCCGCGCCCTTTGTCTTCGTAGGCGATGGTGAGGGTGAGGGCGACAGTGAGGGTGCGCGCGTGTACCCGTACGATCTTGGCGACGTCGATGAAGGCCCCTCAGGGCTCGTATGTGCGCGGCGCAAACGGCGCAGCGGCTCCCGTCCGACAGAAGACGACAAGGGTGACGTCTCGGCGAGCGTGCTGAGCGGCTGCCGCGTCACGAGCGGGCTGGACGCCGCCGTTCCTGTTCCCGTTGGCGCTGGTGGACCGAGTGCGCCTTCCGACTGCGAGCGCAGGAGCGCGTCGTACGGACGCTGGGACGGCGACGGTCTATACACGAGCGGGCTAGAGCCCTCTGGGCGAGTCTGTGTCAGGAAACTGTTTGAGCGCGAGGCGGACGCGTCAGTGGATTTGGACACAGGGATGGAAAAGTGTGGTGAACGCGCACCCGTTCTCAGTGATGTATAGCTCGCGCCGCGCCAGTGACTGAGCGGGTCGTGCAGCTTCAATCACGTACTCTTGCTCCTTCTCAAAGATCGCAGCAGCTTGGGCGCGCAGGTGATCGTCGACTTCCAATGCGGGCTGCAGGTCTGCCGCCTGTGCCTCGAACGTAAGTGAAAACTCAGCGTCTACACCGCGGCGCAAGGCAGCGAGGCCGCCCATTCCAGGCCCCGGCGCGTCCTACACGTGTTGGGGTACGGGTTGTGAGCACCAGGGTGTTATAAAGGCAGGGTAGTAGATACGTTACCTGAGTCTGCTCAAACGCCTGCGATAGGCCACCAAGAACCGGCTTAAATCCCACAAGGCCATCACCGGGCGTTGCGTTGTCACCAACTGTACCGCAAATCATGAGTGCAGGCACAGGCGCACAACCGTCACCCTCTTCTTCCTCGAACATCTGCGAGAGCCCTCGCTTGCCCGTGAGATGCCTTGCCGTGGGGCTCACCAACCGACTTGACGCATTCTCCCGCGCTTTGCCCGGCGACGGCGTGAACGCAAAAGGATCGTCCGCTAGTAGTACGCTAGGCTGCAGCAAGGGCAGTGGCTGCACCGCCGCCTTGGTACCCGCTCGCGCGCTCAGTATATCGTCGAATAGGACACGTGCCCCATGCGTGGGCGTGGGCGCAGGGCCCACAGCGCGATTCTCCTTATCCGTCTCGTTTCCGCTCACGTACGGATCGTTCTCATGCTCATGGTCGTGGTCAGTTTGTTCGGCGTTCCCGGTGGGCCAGGGAGAGGCGGTGGATGTGAACGCGGGTGAAGGGAGGTCGGGTAGGCTGAGGCTGAGTGGTGGTGGATGCACATCCTCTTCGTCCGCGTGCCTGGCGGCAGACGGGCCGTCTTCGTCATCTGACCCGATGATGCCACGACGGGGGCGGGCCGTGCGGGAACGGTGCATACGCATGGCCTCTGGCGCACTCGACTCCGTTTCCGAATCCGCCTCTGTTGTCGCCGCTGCTTCATCATCGGGGTGTCCGCCCTCATGGGCCGTCTCTTCCTCAATGAGTATTTGCGTTTCTTCGTCACCTCCCTGATTTTGCGACGCTATAGGTCGAGGACTTGCGCTGCCCCTCTCCACAGGGACATAATCCGCGTCATTTTCGTCGTCCTCATCGCTGCCCCCGTCATCATCTCCGTCACCCTGGGCTTGAGGGCCTTCGTCGTGCTTCAACGCCTCCCCGATGAGGGCCTGAACTTTTTCGTCCCCAACGGCCTCCATGACGCCAACGACTCGTCCACCACGCCGGACCCATTCATTTTCCTTCTCCCTCCTCAGGAACTCGCTCTGCGCCTCTGCGTTGCGCAGCACCATCCGTTCAAGCTCAGCTTTGGTCATTCCCGCTCCGCGCTTTCCACGCCTGCCCGCTGCGCTATTTGCCCTCGATGAAGCAAGGAATGAGGACTGCGCAGCGGTTGACATGCGCTTCTCGGGCGACTCGTTGGCAGAGGGGATAAGCGGTATCGCTACGTTGCGCTGGGGCGAAGCTGCGACGCCCGCAAAGCGTAACTGTGCCGTCCGACCAGTCGAGGGCCGCATGTGTCCTGCGGCGGCCCGCGCCGCGGCCTCTTCGCGAGCGACGGAGTGCATTGTGTCTTGGACCACATCGAGCTCGTCGTCATCCGAGTCCTGCTCGATGTCTTGCAGTGCACCGGCGTTGGTGGACCCCTGCTTCTGCTGCTGCCTGGCGAGCAAGGTGCGCTTGAGTTGCTGGAGGCGCTCCTTCTGTATGCGCTGAGATTCACGCGCCTCTTTTGCTGCGATGATCTCGCCAATGCCAGGCATCTCCACGTCCGAGCTTGAGTCGGAGCCCGCATCTCTATCCGCGGTTATTTTCTTTGGAGCGGCCGATGATGCTGGTACACGGAATGGATCGTCGTCGTCATCGGTAGCAGGGGCGACTTTGTACTTGGAGGTAGGTGCGAGAAGTCCGGTCGAGCGGAACGGTGACGCACTTCGGCGTCCGGACATGCGTTGCCCTTGCTGACAGGTTTCTGCATCGTCGTCTTGACGGGTCCCAGGGTAGCCAAGTTCATGCACTGATGCTGGCGAAGACGATGGCCATGCCTCGATTTCAGATACCGACGATTGAGGCTGCAGAGGTCGTGCAGAGGGCGCAGGTTGGTTTCTGTGACGACGCGGAGCGTGAGTGCCAAGACGCGATGACGTAGTAGCATAATCGTAAAACTAACACATCGAATCGCTTCAGGAGGTCCTTAATGTCCAGATGACGCGTCGCGTCGGTCGAAATCGAGGCACGCATGTCCGACCGCATGCGTGCGGTCTCGCGACGGGCCTCACGCAGTTCCTTTTTGGTGGGTGCCTGACAGGTTTGCCAATTGTTAACTGGCACCACCCAGGACGACAAGATGGAATCCAACCTTGGACTTTTTCGGTTTCTCGCTACGTCTCGTTGGGCGAATTGCATCGGTCGAGGGTGCAAGTTGGTCATCAACGGCGGCTTCCTGAGTTTCGGGATGTGCACGCGCTTTACCCTTACCCTTCACGTTTGTCGCCGTCTTTGGCATCGGGGATGGCTTGCCATCGGACGTAAGCGGCGTGGGCGGGCTGTGAGGCGTTCCGAACAGGAACTGCGGTGTCGTGTTTGTGGAGGATGAGACCTCCCGTGATGGAGATGACAACGAGTCGTCTACGCGCAACTGATGCGAAGCAGGTTGTGAGGATGCCTCGGTCGTCAACGGACTGCCAAAGGGGTCCTCTGGGGACCTTCCTTTGGGGTCTGGTATTTCAGGTTGAGGTTGCGTGTGCCCGTCCGTATCATATTGATCATCGATATCCCGAAGCTTCTGCCTCCAATCTGAGAGGCCCAAGGAAACGGATTTACACGTATTGGAGGGTGATTTGTTTTGGGTTTCGTCGTTGTCGTCGTCTGAAGTGTCCGCAGTCTTAGCATTATCCTCGGAATCGGGAATGACCTCTTCCGCGGGAGCTATACTAGAATAAGATAGGGGAGGCGGCGTGACAGCACGCTTGCGGCTCCTATAAACTGCACGGGGAGGACGAGGAGGGTCGGAGTCGGCAGCTTTTGGGGGTGACACGGAGAGGTTGCCACTATCGTCGTCGGGTGGACGCGAATACCGGGGCTGCGCGCTATCCTCAGAATCTGGGACGGTCTCCTCGTCCTCGACTCTGTGAGAACGGCGGTAGGTAAGAGGAGACCGTGACCGTCTCGGGAGGTCATCATCTGAGGCCATGGTGGCAGAAAGAAAAGAATTGGGTGCCCGGCTGACGGCCTGCCCGGGCCAGTGAGTGAATTGTATACGGGGGTAAAGAAAGAGAGGCGAAAGCGACCTCAAGTCGCCTCAGCGGTCACACAAATGAGTTTGACGCGTGACTGACGCGTCCGGTAACGCGCACTGGCGCTCATTAAACACCAGCGGTCCATGCACAACACGCAAATTGACAGGTATATTGCTATCAAATCGCACATTTGACCATGTGGTCCTAATATAACAGCCACGATGCGACCAGACGAGGAAAGGTTGCTCTTGGGTGATTAGTGGCTTGACGCGTTCCCCGCCCGCGTCCGCGGCTATCAAGTAACGCTTCCCACGTGAGGCCCATCGACCTCAAATACGGCCTCAATACGTCTTGAGCGCAGGTCCGTTTCCAGGAACAGTCCCTTTCTACTTGCTCGGCGAGAACGGCAGGCTCATATGACGGATGGTCCCTTGGACGAACGTGTTGCTTGGGCTACCCAATCGATCGCGCATTGCATATTTCCGTCCGCGCAAGTGCCTGTGGGCAGTCTTTCGATCAACCACTCCTGGCCGTGACGGAAGTATAAAACCCATAAAAAGTTACACGTCAGTCCAAGGCTCGGTGATGAGTTGGCTACGACTTTTGATACGCCGATCTTGATGGCTGGCGTAACAAGGTAGCTACGCAATATGGACGCGACAGTGCCCATTCAAGCTTATTCAAGGCTCAACTCCGCGCCTGTCACGTAAACAAGGTGCTCTGATGCTTCGACGGTGGCCGCAGTGACCCCGTCCTCGACATTCTTATCGAAAGCACCGAGTGGACCCGAAAAGTAGGTCATTGGCCATGTGCAGAAATTCGAGTTGCGTCATAATCTCTCCACGTGGGAATAGCCGCCCACAAGCGGAAAACTCACCTCCAAATATGGAATAAACTGTACAGTACATCTCAGCCACAAAGCATATCTTGCCAATGCCAATGATTTCTTCTCCCCTTCCCTCTCCTCTGTCCCGTCCCCATCAAGACTTCCCAAAATGAGGTATGTGTCCTGGAAGTACAATTTTATGTGAATTCACGCTGACACGTCTTTTCTAGCCACCGTAAGGTCTGTCTTTATAACCAAACATATGCCTTGGGAAACCACTGAAGTGGGGCGTCGATCGTCTAGTACGAAGCGCCTCGCCATGGCTCCCTTGGCTTCCTCCCCCGGAAGCGTGCCTCCCGTCACCGGGGAAAAGTCAAGTCTTTTCCAAAGGTAAGCAATAATATCATCGGATGCGATACTCTTCCACAACATTTGTCTCGTACAAGGATGATCCCAAGAAGCCCGTCCATTTGACCGCTATTATGGGTTACAAGGCTGGCATGACCCACGTCGTTCGTGATCTTGATCGCCCTGGATCAAGTATGTCGCACCATGCTGTTCTTTGGATGGGTGACTGACCGTCCGTAGAGATGCACAAGAGGGAGGTTGTCGAAGCCGTGACGATTGTCGAGACACCCCCGCTTATCGTTGTCGGTGTTGTCGGTTATGTTGAGACCCCTCGTGGGCTGCGCACACTCACCACGGTCTGGGCATCTCACTTATCAAACGAACTCAAGCGTCGATTCTACAAGAACTGGTACCGTTCCAAGAAGAAGGCGTTCACCCGCTACGCCAAGAAGCATGCCGAGGACAACAAGCCATTAGAGCGTGAGCTCGAGCGCATCCGCAAATACTGTACCGTCGTCCGCGTGCTCGCGCACACCCAGATCAGCAAAACTGGTCTTGCGCAAAAGACAGCCCACCTTATGGAGATTCAAGTCAATGGCGGCTCTATTCCCGACAAGGTTGCATATGCGCAGGGTCTGTTCGAGAAGGCGGTGGAGGTGTCAAGCGTTTTCGAGCAAGATGAAGTGATTGATGTCATTGCCGTGACAAAGGGCCATGGCTTTGAAGGTGTCACCCACCGTTGGGGCACCAAGAAGCTTCCGCGCAAGACGCACAAGGGTCTGCGTAAAGTTGCTTGCATTGGTGCTTGGCATCCGTCCAAGGTCATGTACTCGGTCGCCCGTGCTGGCCAGAGTAAGTACAGCGATCGTCTTTGTGAGGCAGGAGGATAACGCTGACAACGCATGTAGACGGTTATCACCACCGCACTGAATTGAACAAGAAAATCTACCGTGTTGGCTCGGGTGAGGACGAGAAGAACGCGTCGACAGAGGCGGACGTTACCAAGAAGACGATCACGCCTTTGGGAGGCTTCCCACACTACGGCGTCGTCAAGAATGACTTCCTCTTACTCAAGGGTTCTATTCCTGGCACCAAGAAGCGTGTGATCACTCTTCGCAAATCGCTCATGGTGCATACCTCACGTCGGGATCTCGAGAAGGTGCAACTCAAGTTTATCGATACATCATCAAAATTCGGTGTATGTTTTGTCCTTTCCTGTGTTTACGATGAGAAAATACTGACTGCATTTGGTTTTGTGGATTAGCACGGTGCATTCCAGACTGTGGAGGAGAAGAAGGCTTTCTTGGGAAGGCTCAAGAAAGACCTGGATTGATCACGATAGGCTTGACGTGTTCACTCACTTTAGCATTAAATACAGCATTTTTTTTTGCCATCGCAAAATTGATTTAAAATATTAAAATGTTAAAAAATAATTGTGCCAGCGTCTATTTGGGACCGAGATTCTCACTTCTCGCCGTTGACTTGGGCCAGCTGCTGCAGCGGTAAATTGGCCTTTTCTTTCGTTTCTCTTGGGCGTACTGTATTGACCAATATCTCCCCTCCAAAGGTGGACAGTGGATGCCTGTCCAAGCCATTGATGCTCAGGGCCCATCCTCTGAGCTTTTCACATCATCTGAGTGGCAGCGGCATCTCTCGACTTATTCCCTCATGGCGCATCCCTCCTCTTCACCAACGTCCATATTCCACGACAAACATAGCCGCAGAAAGGGCAAAAGAGTCTGCATCGAGTTTGGTGAAGGAACCTATGTCTCCTGCAGCCATCGCGTCTGTCATGCATCAACATATCGCTTTTGGAACGAGGCCATGGGAGGTTGGAGGAGAACGGACGGCTCTGAATACACGCCCAGTCAAGGGTTCTACTCAAGACGAACCACCCGAACCTGGTTTCGTCAAACCTCTTCGCGGCCGGAACACGTCCGCAGGCCTCCCACTCAAATGTCGACCCCGCATCCCTACAACGACCGTGGCCGAGCTCGAAGCCCTCGCAGACGATCTCGAGGCCCACGTGACGACGACCTCGTCCGTCGACGCGCTCCCGCGCATATATCGCCGCCAAAGCCTGCGCCCGCGCCTACTCGCGATCCTCGCAAACACCCAAGACGTGGCGTGCGCGTGGGCCGCCTACCGCGCCCTCGTCGTCCTCCCACGCAGTCCCGACAAGGCCGCGCCAAAAGTGCCCTTCCCACACCGCCACCGCCTCCTACGCCTCCTCGCTGCCGCCCCACCCCGCCCGCTCCGCACGCGCGGCCGCTTCGCGCAGGTCCTCGCCGTCCTCCGCGCGCTCCAAAACGCGGGCGGCATCGTCCAGACGTGGGAGTGGAACCTGCTCCTCGATTGCGCGGGGAAGGAGGGCTGGCGCCGCCCGCGCGAAGAACACTTTCGCGCGGCGCTTGCGCTGCTGGCCGAGATGCGCCGCCACCACCCCCATCACCGCCGTCGCAACGAGGGCGACGACGACGGAGGAGCCGGGACGCCTTTGACTACTGCTACCTCTGCCGCAGCTGGTGCGGTGTCTGCTCTCGAGCCGGATATCTTCTCGTACACGACGCTGCTCGCGCATGCCGTGCGCACACGCTCGCCCGCGGCTGTGCGGCACGCCGCGCAACTGTTGGCGCGCGCAGGGCTCGCGCCGGGCGTACACGCGCACACGGCACTGTTGTGCTTCTTTGCGCAACGCGGGGATCTCGCTGGCGTGCGAGACATGCTGTTCCGCTTGCGCCGACATGCGCGCGCGGAGGCGGAGACGGGTCTCACGCAGGCGTCGTTCAATGCCGTCTTGTGGGCGTTTGCGTATAACGGGCGGCTTGACGTCGCGCAGGCGATGTACCGCGTCGTGCGTGCGCGCCTTGCAGAGGGATCACGTAGATGTCCCACTGAGGCGGAAAAGGAAGATGAAGAAAGGGACGAGGAACTGGAAGAGCTAGAATTTGCACTGGCGGAGCGCGAGATGATCGTCATTGCGCACGAGGTGGTACCCGATAGGGCGACGTACCACACCCTGATTCTCGCGCATTCATACCATGGCGACCTACGCGCTTGCCTCGGGACACTCAGCGACATGCTCTCTACACCTGTACCCGCCCTCATGACCGCACACCCACCACTCCTTTCACTCCACCACGACAAGGACGAGCGACAGAGTCGACGACGACACGCAGGCGCGCAGGGTGAATTCATCGCGAGCCTCGCGGCGTTCCGCGCCATCTTTCTGGGCTTTGCACGGCATGGCGTCGTCGAACATTCCTCCCCACCGTCATCATCGTCATTACCCCAAAAGTACCACCATCTACCCTCACCACACCGTCCCAGATCCATCTCCACCTCCCAAAATCATGATGACGACGACGACGACCAACAGCGTCGTCGCCCCTACCCCTTGACCACCTCTCATCATCGCCATCACAATCCCCTCCTCACCAACAGCAATAATGCACTCGACGCCGACAGCGAATGGACGCTCCAGACGCTCGAAGCGCTCTTTGCGCGCTTCCTCGAACTGCCGCGGGACACGCGCCTGCGCGAACCGACGCTCTTCTGGCTCGTGAGCGCATTCGCTCGCACGAGCGGGCGCGATGCTGCCGTGCTCCGGCGCGTGTTTGAGTGGACCGAGGACCGATTTCCGTCTGCGATCGCGTTGACGCGTGGCGGTACTGGTGGCGCCGCGAGTCAGCGAGGGCGGCTCGCGCGTATTCGTCATAGGGTGTTTAGTTCTTGATCCCTTCGAGCGACGATGGATACTTGTTTTCATCTCTCGCTCCCCTTCTCGTCATGCGTGCTGCGTTATATATATATATAGATGACAAACAAACAAATCACTTCTAACTGTTTCGTTTGTGTAACACAACCCGTTTGAGATCTCTAATCAAGAAAAAAAAAGCCCTGAATGTGCAAAGAGTTTGAAAAAGTTGTTTCCCAGTCCGGGGTACTCGAGCAAAGGCCCCCAATTCAAAAGTCTACCAACCAAAACATTTCAAAACCCCTCTGTTTCTTCATCTTCCTCTTCTTCCTCGTCCTCTTCTTCTTCCTGGCCGTGGCTGAGGTGGTCGAGTCCGCGTTCATGATCGTCGAGAAGGTCGACAGGGACGGGGAAACCCCTCTCCGCGCGCCAAGCGACAAACTCGTCCCAGCCGACGACGCACTTGCGACTGCGATACCTGCGCACGCGCACGGCGCGCCTGAGGTCCTCCGAGATGCGACCGTTCCAGCCGGCCTTGCGAATCGCGCTGTCGATGGCGTCGATGTGTTCCCAGCCCTGATCGGGCGCGACCTCGGGCAGGTACGTCGCCGAGAGCGTGCGGCGGATGGTGGAGGGGCCCCCCGAGTGGGAGTGGGAGGACGAGAAGGAGGCCAGGGGGCGGGAGAGGAGCGAGACGGCTGAGGAGAGCGGCGAGGGCGCGTCGGAGGCTGTGGGGCTCGTTGGCGGTGGTGAGAAGGTGATTTGGATGCCGTGCGTGCCGACGGTCCAGTCCCGGTACGACGCCGCGTCCTCAAAGTCGGTCAGGAGCGATATCCTGGCACCGCCCACGCGCAAACATACCGTACCACGCCATACCATGCCCGTAACATACCAGCGCACAGCGCACAGCAACACACACATTACACATAAAGTCAAACCACCCCCCGCCAAAACAATGGTTGTATGGTCAGAAAGGGTGGATCACTCGGAGGGGGGAAGAGATGGGAGGGGGAGGGGGTGACGACGTGCATGCGCGTGCGTGCGTTCGTACGTGCGACGGCAGGGAGGAGGGAGGTGAGGAGTGAGGAGTGAGGAGGAGGAACGCACCCGCATTCGAGCGAGGGCAACTCGCGCAGCTCGACCCTGCGAAACCGATGATCGCGAAACGCGCTCAACAGCGCATACTCCTCGAGCCCGACGCGCAACGGCTGCGCATCGAACGTCCCGATACACCCTCTCAACCGGGTGCCCCACCCACTCGCAGCACCGCTACTACGTCTCGCAACACGCGTATTCCACGTGACGAACAGAGGGCTGTTTGTTCGTTTCCAACCCAACCCCCAAAAGAGCAACCAGAGAGAGAGAAAATTTCACAAGGGACCCAAAAAAATTATTTTATTTTAGTGGGTAGAGGTGGGGGGAAAGAGGGTTGGAGACGCACTATTTGTCATTCGGGAAGAGCGGCTTGACGGGCGTTGCGTTAGTCAGTGCGCAGTAGAGCGCATCGAAGGCGTGAAAGCCGTGTTCGGGGCGGCAGGCCTCCCGATCTGCCTCGACCGCGGCCACGGCGCTGCTCGCGAGCAACGATACGCCATCTATGTCTTTATGCATCGGCATCTTGGCATTGGCACTAGCAACGCTTGCATTTGTCGTCGTCGTCGTTGTCGGTTCTGTAGTAGCACTAGTGTGTCGAACCATCTGTGGAGATTTAAAAAAAATCTAGGAGTTTGGTCGAGTAAGAGGAGCAGAAATCTGGATGGAAGGGGGGATGGGAAAGAGGGAGAGGAGCCGCAGGAGCAGGAGCAGAACAGAAGGGAGTTGTCCCTTAGTGGTTATCCGTTTCGGGAATATTTACGTTTTGTGGGGTCAACGTGGCAATTCTGCTGCTTAATCTTATCAATCCATCCATCGACGGCCCCTAGGCTTATTATTGGTATCTGACCGAGCTGCGTCACCATTTAGTTGATTTTTTTTCTTGCAATGTTCGTCGAGCGATCCCATGTGAGCCGAACATATTATCTGATTATGGTACTTGCCGTAACACTAACCCACTCACTCACCGACTCGGACCGTCGACTGGGCACTAGGCGATAGACAGCAACTCCCATACCATACAGCATAGCCGAGGCACACCCTGCCAGCAAGTCCTACACCGTGCAATGTATACATCATCCCAAGCGTACGGACCCATCCCAACTTTTGAAGCGCCGCCATACCCCATCAGATTTAGATCGCCACTATTTATATCGTATCACACAGCCACTCCCCGAAGGGCCTGAAGTGGGGGAACCGACAGTAACGGGAGTGAAATTGAAGAAGACGCCACTCCGGTCCATCAGTTCGATGACCAATGACTACAGGACAGATGGAACTGATAAGATATAATAAACGAAAATTGAATGAAGGGGTTGCCGACCGATGAGCGGGGTAACGGGTCGAGTCGAGTCTTCCAATCAGACGTTACGAGATCACTGACCAGATCTCGTGGCTCACGCGTGATCCACTCGTGGAGCCCAAACCTTCCTTTCCTTAACGCGACCTGCCTCGTGCCCGGCAAATCAAACCAAGATCCACAGTACTAGTAACTATACAGCAGCGCAGTACCATCTAAGCCAAGACGAGAAGAGAAAATAATAACGAATTACCCCAACTCCGCCCGTTATCGGAAGCTGAGTGCTGAGTTGCCCCACACATTCCATTGAAGTGGAGTCCAATCCGGTGTAGCAGAGGCGAAGAAGCACTATCATAATATCACACTGGCGGCGTCGGTGGCAATGTCAGAAACGCATAATATACCCCGTCTTAGCTTGGGACCCTGCGGTATCATACTGTACCGGTTCCCGACACTGTACTTGCATCATCGGCAAGTTCTGCCGCCAGGTCCATTCTTTTCCTCTGCTGACAGCTTCTATTTCACCGTTTTACGCTCATTTCTTTTCACCGGCCATCGATGATGTGGATGTGCGCCCTTTTTGCTCAAAGCAAAGCGGTTAAGAGCGTAAGTGGACGAGTCACGTGGGGCATCCAGATGGAGAGTCGGAGCGGGGAGAGGAACAATGACAGCAAATACTGAGGAATTCGGAATGTTCTCGGGGGCGCGCTCAACACAACTCCTATCCGTCCATCCATCCGTCCATCAATCCATCCATTCTCTTTGGCATATTCACAGAGCGCCACAAGCTAAAAAAAGGGGAGGCAAGGTAAAGGGGGGAAAGGGGAGAGAACGGCAAGGTGGGCGCCGGGTTAAGCGGAGCAAGCAACGAGGCTTAGGAGCTGTATGTACGTTTACGGGGTGTATGGGTAAAAAATCAATAGACACGTATGGTAAGGTGCTTCGATATGGTGAATGCCAAGGTGTCGAGCTCAAGAGAAGAGACCAGAATGGAAATGAAAATGACACCAACAGACGCCGTATCGTAACGTAGAGTAAAACTAATGTATGTGTGCGCATGGGGGAATAGCGGGATCGGGTCATTGATGAAATGTTATCCGGTCGTTTTGGCAGATGGGGTGGGGGGCGTTGGGGTTGGGGGTGGGTGTAAGGGAATGGGAACGAGAATGAGAAACGGTCGAATTGAGAGTGTTCTCCAACATTTGATGTGGATGTTGGTACGACAGACGTGGTTGGAAGCTCCTGGGACACGAATATGGGACAGTATGTGAGATATGAGATAGGGTTGGGTTGGGGGCTAGCACTGTGGTCTGACGGAATATGGACGGAGATAGGCAGGCACACACGCAGGAGGAAGAAGAGATGAAAACAGAAAGAAATGGAAGGATGACAAACAAAAACGGAAAAGTAAATAACGTGGAAAGATGCAGGTCATGGATTCGATCAACATGGGGCACGTATGAGCAACTGAAGGTCATCATAAAATCGAGGCAATGATGTAACGCAGAGGTCAGGCTATGTGTAGGTTCTGGGCAGTGGCGAACGAGGGAGAGGTTTGAGGGAGAGGGAGGGGTTGTCGGGCATAAAATGCAGACAGTGATGCGGCATACAGGCGAATGGGAAACGGAGAGGAAGAGATCCTAGGGTACAAGGCCGACAGGTGTGGTCTTAATCGTTTGATTCTTCAACAGCCGAGCAGTAGATGAAGCCAGCCAGAAACCAATGACGAGAAAGCGCAGAGGCGGGGAAGTGAGAAAAGGGCGATTTGAGAGTTGGAAGAGCAAAACGGAAGGAATGAAAAAATAAATGGTGAGGGGTGAGGGGGGTCATTGGTGCAAGATATACCAAGTAAGGCCGCCGACGCTACGCTTGACAGCAGCTCCGGGATGTGTGTGACTGCGCCGCCGCTTTTTCTCGTGCTTCCTCCTCGTCGGCCTGTGCCGCCCACGTGGGTGTCGTGGTCAAGGTCAGTCTTATACTGTCGTGTCGTTTGAGCTCATTCTCCTGTTCTATGATGTCTTTTTTCGCAATGATTGCCAAGATCAGCGCGTCGAACAATTGTGTAATGCCTAACTAGACATTTTAGTATTCGAACTTCCTAGTGAAGAAATATGAGGGACTCACCCATATCATCCTTGGCAGAGACCTCGAATAGTTCCATGCCCTTTTCGAGGCCCCATTCACGCTCGTCGAGCTCGTCCTCGTCAAATTCTTCCGCCCCACTACCGCTGTCGAGCTCCGGTGTGTCGGTCCACGGGCTGCCGCTCCGAGGTGCGATGCCATTCTGGGCCTTTCGCAGGGCGGCCCCAGCGCGGCTTGGCGGTGAGTCCGAGCCACTCGAATGGGAATCTGTAGGTGAATGTTTGGTAGGGGGAGACACGGTCAGTGGAACGGATCTGATCGACGTAAAGGACGTAAAGCGAGGGCGAATGTAGGAGAATGCCGATGGTTGAGGCGGCGGGGGAGGTGGGGGAGGGGGACGAGGTGGTGGGAACCACTGATGGAGGGAGAGGCGCGCAAGATCTGAGGACACCTGTCGAAGATGGGAAAGGTCCGCCTTGGACCCAACGATATATGTGATCAAGTCTGCGGGACAGTTCTTCTTGAGTTCTGTGGGCCGTCAAAAGGGGAATTGATCAGCAGGGAAGGGATGTTTTTTTTGGGTGAAGGGGCGCCGGGCCTGTCAGGGCTCACCTTTGAGCCATCCCCGAACGTCTTGGAATGAGGCTTGGTTGGTGATATCGTACAACAGGAGTGCGGCGTTTGCGCCGCGATAATACATAGGTGCCTGTAAATGACGCGTGCCCGTGAGGAGCGTGTGAACGCGCTAAGTGAGCGTAAATTGCGATTAACTGGCACGGGTACAGACCATACTACGAAAGCGCTCCTGACCAGCAGTGTCCCATAGCTGGAGACGAACCTTGACGCCATTAACGGTAACCTTCTTGGCGACGAAAAATGCACCGGTTGTGGATGTAGTGTTCTTCGGGTCATACTTGTTTTGAGTGTATCTTTGTAAGAGGCTGGTCTTGCCAACGCCTTGTTAGGGGGGGAGGCGGCAACGACAACAATTTGATTGTTTGTAAGAGAAGGGGGGTTACCGAACAAACTGGAAAAGAAAAGACTCACCGCTATTACCCATAACCACGACTTTGGCATCGATACCGTGCTCGTACCTGGAGGGCCTGTACGGATCCAAGCGAGGATAGGCAGACATTGCTGTGGTTTACGTGGAAATGAGGGGACGCGCAAGAGTAGCGCCAAAAAGATGGAAGAATGAGGGATAAAAAGGAGAGGGAGGGAGGAGGGGGAGGGGAGGGGAGGAAGGGAGGAGGGGACCCGGGGCAGAGAGGGGAAGAGGAGAAGGAGAGACTTTGACTGGTCTACCTTCTTAGAATTGAAGCAGTTCCCTTTCCGAGGCCAAGGCGCGGCGACCCAAGAGACGCGATCGGTCACGTGGAACGATTTGTGTCTCCGATTGCCAGTCTCTGCTCTCTCAATACACCTTATCGCCTACCCAGCAACCCTCTCTCTCCGTCGTCAGACTACACAATTACTCTCTCTTTCCACTTCCGCTATCAGGCGAAAAAAA
>Ga0307510_10002717_pt1 | contig 20230 bp, 33 predicted proteins | sample 12_EM_MG_FD_207224 | JGI IMG/M metagenome (GOLD analysis project Ga0307510, IMG submission 207224) | Populus trichocarpa ectomycorrhiza microbial communities from riparian zone in the Pacific Northwest, United States - 12_EM | ecosystem: Host-associated > Plants > Roots > Unclassified | place... | reverse complement strand
AGGGAACTCGGGGAACTCGAAGGTGGACCGGCATTCCCGAGAGTTACCGTGCTCAAGGTGTTGTTGAAGAGCTCGGCTACCCTCCGCCGCATGAAACGCAGACACCACCGGGATAAGTTGTATCCGTCTACTCCCGCGCAACGCAGGATGGCGAATCCAATGTTCTCCCATCTTCACGAATGAAACAGGAAACTGTCGCGTCCTTGGCAAAGGTGCACTTCGATCATGCATATCTTTGTGCGCCAGAAGTACATTGTGACTACATGCACCATGCGTTACTATAACGGGGCGCTTGGAGGTGCCGATGGCAGGCGCAGTTTTACCGGTGGCTAAAGCTTCGCTAACCTCACCTCTGCCGCAGCCGCATCCCCAGCCACATTGATGGCCGGCATCCCCAGTCGTGTGAGCTCAATTACAGGGCGATACAGTTCTGCCTGCGTACGACATAATGAATGTGTCAGAATTCGCATGTACTTGTCGGTGGAGCATAGAGAGACGAACCTTGATCACGCCCCACACCCCCCCGCGGGCCTTGGGTGCCTTCTCCTCGGCAATCTCCAAAGCTCGCTTGAGCACGCCCCGTGTACCTCCCGAGACGATCTCATCGACAAGACCCGCGTCGCGCGCTTCCGGGGGCGTGAAACGATGCCCCTCGAGCGCGAATCTACGCATGGCAGACACTTTGGCGCGCACGACGGCAGCGAACGAGACGGGCCAGGGCGCACCAAAGTCGATCTCGTTCATGCACATCCAGGCGTTGCGCTCAGCGCCGTCGGTCATGATGCGATAGTCGCAGGCGAGGGCGAGCATGGCGCCGGCCGCGAAGCAGTGGCCATTGATGGCAGCGACAGTTGGAACTATTCGGGTAAGGGACGATGAGAACGGAGGACGCGGGACGATAAAGGTGCTTACTTGGGAAGGCGAGCAGGTGCATTAGGAGCGGATCGAAGGTCGCTGTACGGTTTGAACAACCTGGGGGAAAAAGATGTAACGCGAGTGCACCCACCCTGGAAAAAGCTGGGGTCGGTTATGGATCTGGGGTAGTCCAACCCTAGCCAAAGAGGGCTTGAATATCCTGGGTGGCGTCAGGGAAGATATGCGTACCATTGCTGAAGAATTTCTCTTGGTCTAGACGGCCGACGATGACAAGGGCAGCAGCCCCTGCGTTCTTGTCATTCTTGGATTTATCCTCTGCACGTTCCTTGCGCCATTCGCGCTCGACAAATTGAAGAGCTGGTTTGAGAGCGTCGTTGATTAAGGCCTTAACCAAACGGTTATCGACGCCATTGTGTAGTTCGATTTGCCAGACGATAGGAGAAGCTGGAGTAGTGATTATTGCTGGGTGAAAAATCGATTTTAACAAAAAACACACGTCGTGACAGTGTCAAGAATGGTGTTTGGGAACCTGCGGGGAGCCGGAGAGTAAATGTTGAAGACATTGGTACCTCGGATAGTTGCTGTGGGAGTCAGTCATACATCGTAGCCCTTAAGCGCACTCACGCTCGGACTTCAATTGGCACCGCTTGTTGAACCGAAACCGGAAGGAAACACATGTCAACGCAAACGAGGTGATGGCGTCGATGATGAGACCTTCTTATATTATAGACCCACCTAGACAAGCTTTCCAACTTACATCTATTGGAGAACACCTCGTGGAGTACCAGTACAGTACGGTACAATAGTATTCAGTGTAGCCTTATAAGTGACGTGGTGACCTGATGGTGAAATGTCCTCGGGCTCGGGAGACTGACCGGGTTCTGCCGGCACCAGTTAGGAATTCCGACGACCACGACAACAACTACATACATTCAGCAAAACAACCAGCATGAGTGACGACAGAGCTGTAGAACTCAAGGGTACATATCTTTCAAGTACTTTTTCGCACAGCTTGCACTCAACACTTCTTACTTTTTCAGCGCGGTTGGCTGCCCGCGACGCGCACATCCGGGAATCCTGGGTTCGAGCAATGGAGGCTCGCATTGTCCATGACCAGCTCCAGAGTTGCTATCGTGCTGAGGGTGTCAACCATTATGAGACCTGCCGCGAGCTCTCGGAGAAGTATCTCACACTTCTTAAAGAGAACCGGGTGCGTCTACGATTCTCCCTTCTAGGAGCTGCATGTTGTTGACAAGTGTCATCAGGTGAAGGGCTACAAGCAGGTTGACGTATAACAACATTGTGGCATGTTCATACCAGACTTTGGTTTTCATTCCCACCAAAACTTCATCAACTTAAGAGTACGCCCACATAGATCTTGTTCAAAGTACCATACGCATCGAGACACACCAATACGTTACTTCCTGAGCCGATTACCACGTCGTTTTCCCTCTGTGCCACTCGCCTCAGTTCCGCTTGGGCCACTTTGCTCGTCCCCTGAGCTGACTGCGCCGCCCGCTTTCCGAGCCTTGGTCTTGCGCAAGTGGTGCTCCGGAATCCATTCCTCTTGGTGGCCGCCCGCTCCGGTTGCGGTAGCGGTACTTTCTGGCGCAAGGACCGGCGCTGCCTTTTTATGTTTGGATTGAGGTACGAAAGAGAGATAGGTGACATATCCAAGACCACCCAGAATTGCAAGGACCATCGCATATGTGCTCAGACTGAGAAACTGAATTTGAGTGTTGCCCCAAGCATATTGATGGGAGTGACGTACAGCTTAAAATCGAAGATAGAGAGCTCGGGCTCCACGACGACAACGATGGAATCAAAGGCAGATATTCTTTCCTTTTCACCTTCAATGATGTGCTCCAACCAAACTCTGAGTTTGATATCACCAGTTTTGAACCTGTACAAAACATGAGCCGGTGGTAACGCCAAAGTGGAACATGCACTGACTCGCTGTGAAAGCTATATGGGAGTTGGATCTGCATCGTGTCAGGCAAATCGATCCCGTATGTCAAGTTGTTCGCCTGGTATAAGAAATACGATTAAGAGCTACCTCAGGGCCATGGCAAAGCACATACCGCCTTGATCAGCTGCTCTGTGGTAGGGTCGAGAAATTCCCCGGCCACGCTGTGGAGGGTGACGTTCTTCCCCGTTTTATTTTCAATGGTCAAGAACAGTTTATTGATTTCCCCATTAACAACGTCTGTGTGCCATGCCATTTCCTGAGTAACGTAGAGGAGAAAGGTCGTGGCAAGGAAGAGACATACGACCGAATGGGTTGCTTTCGGAGAACGATGCCGTGACTGCGAGCACAGGATCCTCCACAGGTAGCTCATAAGACTCCTCATGTTCTGGTGCAGATGCTGAGCGAAGAGATGGTGAGTCACCACAGGAGGGTAGATGTGACCAAAGCAGACGTACCAACAATCTCAATTGCGAATACAGTAGTTGCCAAAAGAGCAACAGCAGTAAGGAGAGATGAAATGCGCATTTTAACCGTTGCTGAGGGTGCGTTGGCTAGTGGATCAGGTTAGGACAGGTAGTCAGTGTCGCGTGAGGAGACTGAGCCACGTCGACTTTACAGATCACATGACCTCCGTCGGTGCGTTGAAAAGTCTCGCGTCACATATATTATATTCGTTTACAATCTCAGGACCAGCCTACACGGGTTGCCTGGTACATTAAGACAACTGTATGGTATGGATCATTTCAATAAACGAGAACATGTAGTCAGTCACGTTCCGGACTTTCTCAAAAGTTCTTTGGCGACTTCGTCGGCATCCGCTGTCTGATCTGGGATCCAAAAGGCCTGGTTTCTGTCAGGGAAGCACAGCGAAGAACAAAGTGGTGACAGACCAATTCGGCTCCGGCGGTAGCCATCATTGCTAACCGAGGGTTGAACCGGACGCAGCGCGCGGGGCCTGGATGTCCATCCATCTTTGCGAGGGGTTGGATACGCATTGGTGAGACGGTGAGGTCTACCGGGCCTTCGCGTGGGGGCATATTCTGGACGTCCCACACACAGATGCGCCCGTCGAGTCCGCCTCCGACGACGTACTTGCTATCAGGGGTCCAAGACACCTCCTCCCCGGAGCATCCCCGCTGTGGTTCGATGCTGATTGGAGTGTCGAGTCTGCGCCGTTCCAGCCCTACGTGGCCCTCAAGTTTGGCAAGGACGTGTCCCTCGAACGCATCGATAATATAGTGTGCATCACCTGAGCAACCCACGAGAAGGTACTTGCCCGAGCTTGAGAACGCCAGCGAGGTCATGTAGATGGCACGCGGTGGGAAGCTCACGCGTGCCAGCGATGGGTCCTCAAGCGTGATAGTGAGGAATGGTGCCTTGTCAAAGTTGGCATGGTCATACATTAAGATGCGTGAGTAGTGGTTCAATGCAACGGCAAAGACCACGCCTGTGGTGTCATATGCCACAAGTGATGGCGCAGGTAAGCTCAAAAGTCCACGGCATTGAGGAGCCCGTAGATCCCACAGGCGGACAGTCTTGTCCATAGAACCCGACATGAATCCATCGTCCACTGGCGACATTTCGAGTGAATTGACGCGTTGGCTGTGGCCTCTGAAGTACTGTAGATACTTGTTGTCGTGAAGTGAGTGGTAGCGGATGGTGTCATCTTCCTTGGTCGACGCGTAAATAATGGCGGTGTTTTTGTGCGTGAATCGTGGAAGGTCTACACCATACTTCTTGGAATGTAACGTTTTTGTGAGCCTAGAAGCTACTATCAGTTGGACCTTGGGCGAGGAAGAGAACTGAATGGGTAACTTGCTTCCCGGTCTTGCAATTGTATAGTCTAAATGTCTCATCCTCCGCGGCAGTCATGAGTTGATCACCCCTATCATCGAAAGAAAGGCCAGTGATGTGACGTTGGACAGGGGCACGGGTTCCAGGTGGGGGAAGGGGAGCTGGCTCAACGGCCGCTTTGAATATTTTTGCGGGTTTTAGTTTGGTCTGTAAATCCTCGAGTCAGCCTCACCGTATATGTTGCAGTGTACGCCTCACCATGAGCGAATTGGTGAGGGGAACAGTCATCATGCCATTAGCAGGATTGGGAGGCGCCATGGTGTAGAGGTTGGCTACTGTGAGCGTAGCGTTGAACGCGACGCGCTCGTCCTGAGGCGGAGTTACAAATCGTGCTCTCCTTCTGCTCATCATGTCTGACGGTGACGATTCTGCAGCTTTATGGAAAGTTAATCGCACAATACATGAACTTGTCAAAGATAGGGTGCAGCAAAGCCTTTCTTGACTCCCCTTTCGACATCTGGCTGAAGGCGCCGACCCGTAGGGCTACCAGGTGGCGGACGAAGAGATCAACATGTCACTCACAGATTTTAAGGCACAATATGCGAATAACGGGGGTACTGTCGAGTGCGCCGCTCCTTTTGAAGCCCCAGAACCACCTTACTGACTATGTAGCCCTGCCTTAGCCGAAACCAACTGAATTTCTTTACCAACTCCCGGACGGATCCCTCTAATCAAATATTCATTTTCTTCTCCGATGAAAAGAGTGTCGGTGTGAAGACCATGCGAAAGTTGGTGTATTTATAAAGAATTTGGGGCAACATTCATAAGTTCTGATTACTCTCCTCAGGCTACTCAACATCCTGGAGGAGAAGAATATTGCAAAAGGGATCATCATTTTCCCGGGCACTATGACTTCTTCCGCGAGGAAGGTATGTTCCCTTTTCACTTGGGTACATCTACCACTATGTTCATGCTTCTCTCTCCTAATCACAGGTCATTTCTGCGATGCAGGCTCGATTTAAGCTAGAGGAATTTGCCGAAGCTGACCTACTCGTGAACATAACACACCACAAACTGGTACCACAACATGAAGTTTTGGACCCGGAACAAAAAAGACTCCTTTTGGAGCGATAGTGCGTAGCGGATTTGCCCATCTAGCCTGCTTACGATAGTCTGACAATGCTGCAGCCGCTTGAAGGAGACACAGCTTCCTCGGATACAACTTGCTGATCCAATCGCTCGATACTATGGATTGCTGCGCGGTCAGGTCGTCAAAATTACGCGACCAAGTGAAACGAGCGGGCGCTATGCAAGCTACCGCATATGTTTCTGACCTGTCATTCAGTTAATGCCCCTCAATCGGCACCTGTCATCGTCGGTGTTGCCTTACTGGTCCAGCGCTACCCATGGTTTACGATAGCAATAAAACTGATTTAATAGGTAGCTCCAGGGCTCATGACTTTGGTGTAAAAATTATCGGACAACCTGTCCCTCCTCACCAATATACTCTCGGATCGGGAAGCACCGCTTCCCTTTTGAACCTCCTCGTGCCACGGACTGCTGCTCTAACTGAGGATATAACCGTGAAGTATTGGGCAGCACACATCCATTTGGAGCATCGTTATGTTCATCGTTTGCTGCTCTTGTACTCACACGTGGGATAACTACTTATAGCTGCTGTACGATAGCCGCATGCTTCACCTGGGTGGTAGTAGTACTCTTGAGAGACATTAAATTATCTCGCCACCCTCACGGACCTGCTGTAAAGCCCGCCCTTTGCGCCTTGCATCTCTTCCATGATACGCCGGCAGCAGGTACAGTACCTGACAGTTCATCTGCGTACATTGTACTCCACTTCCCCCTTTCGGCTGCATGAGATGATGGTGTAAGGATACTGTACCCCAGGCCATCGCCTCCGTGGGGATTAATTACACTAAATTGCTTTACGGCACGGGGAATCAGGGTAGCACTGCGCCGCCGTCGAATTTGATACATGTATGGTTAGTAGCTGCGAGTTATCGTCGGGTGGAGGACCCATGCCAAGCTTGTTTCTAGTATTCACGGGAGCGAGCAAGTCGTTTCTGTGAGTGGTTTCTCCAAATTCGTAGAATTCTAATCCATTGGCCGTTGGGTTGTTTGACAAGGTTTGCGTTTCTTTGCACCCCTGGCAAAGTGCCGTGAGAGAACTAACCCTGGCGCGTCTCATCAGTCAGGATGATCGTCTCGTCTGGTGAAGGTTTCGTGTTGTAATCGTACTTGGGGATGCGTCAGCTGTTGCAGTGGTTAAACGGTTTCGACTCAAGACTTTAAGATGTGAGTCAGGAGTCCTGCGCACCGCCGCGGTTTCTTCGGCTCATAATTCTGCCTTTCGTCCATCGATGGTTGCTTGCTGCGAACGGCCTTGATCAAAGTTTGTGATACTCGAGGTGATACTCCACGGAGTGTGACAAAGTGCGGAGCGGTGCAAGAAAGGTGTCGACGCCCATATCTGCACTTCCTAGCCCTTTCTTGCCCAGCTATTCCATGAGCAGGTAGATTCTCCCAATTCGTTCGGAAATGAGAGACGTCGCACACAGCCCTCAACCCTGTTGGGGGTGATACAGGTTGTCATCAATCCATTGACTCGGCTCCCAGGTTTCCGACGAGAAGCGGTGCGTGGGTGGTCAAGAAGAGGCAAGAAATACATCACATCGCTTATCGGTTATCGCCAACCTGGGAAAGCAGATCATAACCCGAACGATAGGATATAGACTGAATTAAAACCCAACCTCAACAGAATGATGATACCACAGTTCCTCCTGACAAAGTTGCTACGATAGAAGTTTTACAGTATGCGCAGCAGGTTTCAGGACAGGCACCGTTCCTCGTCTAGCCGACCGGCGGTACAGTGGATCTGGATAACAGTAACATAGTTCCTATATCAGAGGGCTAAGTCAACACTACGAATGAATCAAAGCACCGGATCCCACGCAGGTCCGAATTCAGTTACAGTCGGAGATACAAGGACTCGAGGGATGCGCCACTTGGTTGTAAGTTATGAGTCACGCAATTGACTCGCTCCGTTCGCAACCGTTATGTCAGCCGCCGAATGCCCGGCACCAGCGGACGGACTACGTGCCCGTGATCTACTCAATCACCACCATGACAGGTGGTCACAGCACGGTCCGTGTCGCCTTGTCAGGCAAACGATTGATATCACGGTTGATCTGTCCACTTTGGTTGTCCGGTATGGCACGCTATGCCATCGGGAGCGCCGCCATTACTCTGATATCGTGACACGAGTTCGTTGGATTGCTCGTCAAACGTATTATGGCTGCGGATCGGGCCCCCAGATGCTGCCCATACTGTAGGAAATGGCGCGCTCCAAGTGTCTCGCTCTAATTCCGGTATTCGGAGTCTACCTGTCCTCGTCTCGGCCATCTCGTTGGTCCATCCAGAAACGAGATCACTATCGGACACTGCAATACCCCCCGGGACAGTGCCTGTTCACCGAGCGCCCTCCCCTGGATGGCTCGTCCATATGCACCTGCTTTCGAACAGAGCGACTAATGCGATGCATGGGATCGTATAAAGAGGCTTCCCATATTGCTGCTAAATACCATCTCTCATCCTCTTCAGACCTTTCGAGTCATGTACCCAACGGCCTCGTCTTTTTACCTCCCCGATCTCCTTTCCCTCTCTAAACCCTTCAAGGGAACCACGAATCCCCACTACAGAAAGGCAGCAGCAGAATCCAGAGCCTGGGTCAACAGTTACAATATCTTCACTGACCGGAAGCGTGCTTTCTTCGTCCAAGGCTGCAACGAACTTTTGGTGTCTCACACATATCCCCACGCGGGGTATGAAGAGTTTCGCACCATCTGTGATTTTGTCAATTTGCTCTTCGTCGTTGATGAAGTCAGCGATGATCAGAACGGCGCCGACGCGCGCAGCACCGGAGAGGTTTACCTCAACGCCATGAAGTACCCTGGATGGACCGATGGTTCACCACTGGCAAAGATGACCGGACAGTACGTGTTAGCCTTACAGTTGCTGTTGTTCACTTCTGATCGATACGTACCAGATTTCGTGCACGCCTTACACGTACCTCAGGACCTCGCTCATTCCGCCGTTTTCTCAAACACTGCGAGGACTACATTGAGTGCGTGGCACGAGAAGCTGAATACCGGGAGCGTGGCGAAGTTCTGGACATGGAGTCATTTAAGCACCTTCGCCGCGAAAACAGCGCAATCCGATTGTGCTTTGGGCTTTTTGAATATAGCCTGGGGATCGACATTCCAGACGAGGTTTTCGAAAACCCCATCTTCGAACGTCTCTACTGGGCCGCTGCTGATATGGTCTGCTGGGCAAACGTGAGCATTTTGCCTCCACTACTCAATTCCGTTATCTGACAGAAGTACTCCAGGACGTCTATTCATATAACATGGAACAGGCAAAAGGTCACACGGGGAATAACATCGTCACCGTCTTGATGAAAGCCCGGGGCTGTGACCTGCAGACTGCCAGCGATCTCATTGGCGCACACTACGCTGAGCTCATGGAGTGTTATCTTGCGGACCGCAAGCGGTTACCATCGTTCGGTCCTCGCGTCGATGCTGATGTACGGCTGTACGTACGTGCCATGGAGAACTGGCCCATCGGGAACCTTGAATGGAGTTTTGAAACAAATCGATATTTCGGCCCCCTGCACGACGAGATCAGGCGCACGCGTCTGGTCGTATTGAACCTGCGGAGGGACGACAGTGATACCGACTCGGACTGATCTAATTCTTGATTATATGTTCTCAATCCTGTATCCATATCGGCCTTCGTGACTCGTTGACATTTGTTTAGTATCATTACTGCAGACTCAGGCCCTCAGCCTTCACATGAATACGCTACTCTTCTCTAATGTTGCATTATTTATCATGTATGTACTCGTAAGCGAGGATTTGATGGAACCGATTCTTTTACTGCGCGTTACAGATGCGACATCATTCCCGTTTTTGATTCCCAATATATGTATCGTTAATATAACCAAGGGTGTAAGGTATTCTTTATGTCTTGGTAACGAGTCCTGGGCACATTGAGCATTTCATTACACCAGCCTCCTACCATCGCGTGGAGCCGGCGATAACGGTCACAGGACATGACAAAGACGCCAGCTTCTGGGATGAAACAGGTGAAAGCGATGCTTGTACTTGGGTCGTCGACAGTGCTCCCATCAAGCAATCAACTGGCCGTACTGTAGGAGCTGCGGCAACGTTTGAATCACAATCACGACAACGGGATCTCGATTACGGTTGGCAGTGGCCGTGGGAGGCAAAGAGGGCGCTGCACTGCCTTACTACATATAACCATCCCGGACCGTCTATTCCGAGGACAGCTATCCCCTGACGGTCACGGTTTCTCGCATGGCGGCACCTGAATACGCAAGGTTCACTTGTACTGGGGCATCGCCACACAGATGTTTCATGATTCCGGAGAGACTTGGACATGGGGTGCCAAAGTTGAAGACGAAACGGGCATGGCTCCTGTGCGTGCGCCCTGGCTACCAGCAATTGTTCACTGCTACTTGTGCCCCCAGATCAAAAAGTCAACCAGTTCGCGCATCTGTTGTTCGTCCGGGCGAGCGCGCCCGTAAGTTAAGCTCAAGTTTCGTCTCAACCATCCAGTGCAGACGAGTCATGCATGACTCGGCCAAAACATTACCGGGCCCTACCTTAAGCCTGCCGTGCATTTGTGAGCAATGTGGCATGTGCGCGCCCACTGGTAAAGTGTTGATGCGACACGCAATCTGTTTTGCATATTTCTGTATGTGTTGGCTTGTCCAACGAACACCGGTACCGAATACGTTGATAAGCGCGGCAATGTTCAGTCATATTGTCCAGTATTTGAATTGCGAGGCATGTTTGCCCCGGTTACCGACTCGGAGACAGTCGCAGAACGATGTAACGAGGGACGAAAACGTCCTCTATACATTCCTGGAACGTCAGTACGCCGCCTTATAACTAGCCGATGATCGCGTATATGGGGGCTATTATGCTGGTACTGGTTACAATTGACCCTTCCTGATTGTTCAAATGACGGTGGTGGCTGTGTTACAGGACATGTCAATACACAATAGCTCATCTCAGTATGGGACCTAGACTCGGATGGACAATCTCGTGAGGCAGTGAGATTGGCTCTCAAATCCCTCTAAGGATCCAAAACCGGTTGAGTATCAGGCCGGAACAGTCCGTTCGTGATGAGGAGAGCACAAAACGATTCTAACGATCCAAATGGCGGAATCACTTTGACCTACACATACATCCATCGACCACGCTGCTCAGCCCATGCTGTGAGCTCTTCAATTCCTCGTGCCTCAAACACCTCACGTAGAGAAGGTTGGTGATCCGGGCTTTCCCCTTTCGGCGAAGCAACCGCGTAATTCGCCGGATCATATGGGGAAAGGATACCCAGTCCGCTTCCACCAACAGAAGTCAGGTATGGGTGGAATCCTGAGCTAGTTAACTCCTCCGTGAGGGCACGCAGAACGCTCTCCTTCACGTCTATTGCTTACTGTCAGTAAACCATCGATAGTTTGAAAATAAAACAAGGAACCCACCATCCGGGATAAGCGTAACAGCGCAGCCCCCGCCACCAGCACCAGTCAGCTTGGTGCTCAAGCGATATGGCTCTGCTGCGGTCTGTTCTCGAATACTTTCGAGCACGCGATGCGAGACGCCAAGGGAAACGAGGTGAGCGTGGTTCTCTGTGATGAGTGCGGAAAGAGCAGAAAGTAGCGCCTCCCGTGGTAGTTCTGGGTCGCCAAGAGCACGTCGGGCCTCATCGCTGATACTCTGGATCGAGTCGAGGATGTGCTCAACAACTGCAGGCTCCTGTGATACATCAAAATCAGACCGTTGGAGCTGAGCGGGGTCTGTACAACAAGGAGACTAACTGCGAGCTTCTTCGCGGCAACTCCTGCCACAAGTTTCTTTGTATCCCGAGGGACCCGAGAGTCTGTCAGTAAGAATCGGAATGACTTGAAGCTGTCGGTATCCGGCCACGTGAGCTATCTATCATGGACAAAATTGCACTTATCAGTCTCACCCTTGAATTCCTTCCATGCCGCTCTTCCGTCCGAACCCTGGTCTGGTATACGCAAGCGCTCCACCAAACACAGCGACCGAATTATCCACTCCACTCGGGTTTCCATGCAAAATTTTCTCCGCAACAAAGGCCCACTGATTTACTTCCTCGGCGACTTGGCGTGGAAGAGCGCGACGTCCTTCATGAGACACATGCACATGTCCAGGATCGTGTCCTTCTTCATCGGGGGTGCGAGACGGCTCCGGGAGTGGGGGTAATGAGACGCGCTGGTGGAGAAGGAGAAGGGCCATTGCGACGCAAGTAGAGAAGGAGGCTGAACTACCGAGACCTGCACCAACGGGCAGCGTTGATCTTACAGCAAAACTGAATGACGGCCTTAACGAATGTCAGTCCGAACTGCATCGTTGTCAAGTGGAGAGGAGCACAGTTAGTTACCTTTCGCCACCGTGTGTCATCACCATATATAAGTACAAGAATGCTATAGCAGCGGCCTTGGCCTGCGAGTTCTGATCTATGTTTGGCGGGAGTCCACGTTGTTGAATTGCATCGACTAGTCGCTGATCGAGCGCATCAGGATGAGGGTCGCCCACACTAACAGATGTAACAGAATCCCATGGAAGGTCATCGAGGTTCCATTCGTGGGAGAAGTTGCCCAAGTCGTTGAAATGCAACGAAACTTTGCCATCGTGACGGGGTGAGGAAAGGCCATAACAACGTAGCCCGACGGAGGCTGCAATAGCAGTCTGCAGGAGCACCAAAATCAGAGCTGTGAAAGCAAATGGGGCTATTACTCACGACACCGTGAACAACGGCATGCTCCCCGAACAAGATGACCTTTCCTGGTGCGCTAACGAACCATTCGCGGTCCTCTCTTTTCCTCGTCGAATGCTCATTATAGGCAAGTTTCTCAACTGCGCGGCTAATAGTGACTCCTCCGCGGGGGAGAGTGGCACGAACAAATTGGTGTTGATCAGCGCCTGCAGAGACAGTGATTGCCCCGGCCTCGAGGAGGGCATGCTCAAGGTCATCGATGAGGTCCACCGGGTCTTCGATGCCGACACACAAGCGAATGAGGTCCTCGGGCAAGCCACGTTCTGCACGCAAAGCCGGATCAATAGATGCGTGGCTATTTGCGTAGATGTCAGAGACACAATGAAAGTCGAAAGATGTAGTACGTACGACATAATACACGGCATGCTGATCAGAGAGTTGACGCAACCGAAGGAGACGGAAATGCCCCAGAGACGCGTCGCACCAACAATGCGTTCAGAGAGTGCTTTGTCACCGGTGGTGAACGAGAGCACTGCGCCATAACCGTCTGCATTACGTTCGTGAATGTCTCGCCCTGGATGGTTTGCTAAGCCGGGGTAGTGAACCTTGAAACCGAGTCGGTCCAGCGTTGTAGCCACAGCCATTGCGGAGGTCTGTTGACGGTCCATGCGGATAGCAAGCGTCTTAACGCCACGCAAAAGGAGGAAGCAGTCGAAGGGGGTGAGAGCATTACCGATCGAGTTGATAACAAACGCTAGTTGCTGCAAGTATTATCCATGAAATTGTCAGACAGAAAGTAGAGCTCCGGACGTACTTTGGCCAAGTCGTCATCGTTGCAAGTAATTACGCCCGCCATAAGATCGTGGTGGCCGCTAAGGTACTTCGTCGCACTATCATACACTATATCCGCCCCATATTCCAACGGCCTCTGCAGGTAAGGGCTCATCATAGTGTTGTCGACCACGACGAGGGCATCTGGGGCGCGTTGCTTGACTTGAGCGGCAATGGTCGCAAGATCAGCCACCTTTAGGAGCGGGTTGGTGGGACTCTCCAAAAGCACCATAGCAGTTTTTCCCGCTTTGATGTGCTCATGAAGATTGACGGGGTTGGTGGTATCCACATGGTGCACGATGACGCCGCCATGAGTTTTGAGATAGGTAAGCAGGCGATTCGTTCCACCGTATAGGTCATCGCCAGCGATGACCTCATCACCTGGCTTGAGAAGACGGAGGATGACATCGAGCGCGGCCATCCCGGAGGAGACGGCGAATGCATGAGCCGCCGAGGATATCTTGGCGATGTGGTGCTCTGCAAAGTGAATAAGACGTTGGATGGGTTGGTGGTTGGCAGTAGGGACTCTGTACTCACCGAGGTGGCTCCGGGTAGGGTTTCCGCTCCTCGTGTAGTCGTATTGGCCGTCGACGCCCTTGAATGTAGATGTTTGGTATATTGGAACTGAGCTTGAGCCGTATTGATCTTTTTGGTCGGGATTATCTACTGTCGCACAAAGAGTACCGAAGCGGTACGGCTTGCGCGGACGAAATGGCGAATCTGGCTCTGGGGTTGGCAATTCATAGTCTCTGATGAGACCCTGGTTATGCGCCAGATGAGACATCGTGGGTGTTAAGAGAGGGCACACAAAGAGGGACGGTCTTTCATTGAAATACTCGTGGGACCCGATGGCGGAATAATGATCGTTGATGATCACTCTACTCTCTGGCCTCGGCCGACCTTCTCGGCCGTTTCCTGTAAGCGATTGATTACAAGTTGCTCTGCTTTCAACATGCCTCGAAGACAACGTACGCCTCTGCCCCTCTGAATACTCTATCCTATCCTCATCCGTTCTCCTAGCTGTGAGAAAGGCTCAAGAGAGCCAGCCCGTCGACCCAGAGACCATCGCAAAACGAACCAAGCGACATCTTGACGAGCTTGAGGTACGTTCGTTCCTTTGCGGCTCGCTTCCGACCCATTATCTCATGGAAGCCGTATTACGAATAGCGCTCTAACTATGCAGAGCCATCCAGCTCACATCTTGGTATGGATGAAGACGATCAAACCGGGAAATCCGCCAAGGGTCGTGCACGTCAGACCGTTTCGGACAAACGACAGCTCGCTGGTCCTAGCGCGAAGAGGAAGAAGACTAACATGAACATTCGCACAGCAATTCTCTACAGGAAAAACTTTGCCACGCTTATCGAGGAATCCGTGAGTTGGCCCACGTGCTGTTGACCAGAGTGCCTGTTCATACCGTTGTGCCAGGGTCTCGCAAATCTCCCTTCGTCTATACCAACTTACCTGACCGCCGCCGCCGCACCCTCTAAAGAGCCTAAGCGGCTTCTGTGCACCGTCTGTGGGTATTGGGGAAACTACAAGTGCAAAAAATGTGCCATGCCATATTGCAGTCTCGATTGCCGAGGTGTTCACGACGAAACGAGATGTGAACGGCGCGTCATCTGAGCGATTACAGCATCGCCGCATTGTATCTCAACGTTAAGCTTGGCATCAAGTCAACCTCTGTCCGCCAGGCATCTTTGCCTTGTTCCAGCAGTGGTCCCGCTTTGCTCCTCTGCTTGGTTCCCGGCATAGTCCCTCCCTGGGGTCCCGAGTTGGACCACTAACATTGCTAACTTCATACCCTTGGATATTCGGGTCCCCGCGCCAATGCTCTTCGGGTCTAGACCCCCCGTTTTATACACCTTGTGAACCCCTGGCCTGTCTGTGAGTCTAGCTACTCATATGTCCCCGATTACATTCTCGGACTGTCGCTCGTGTTCTGTATTTGATTACATGTACAAGGCGTCGAACACACGATATCACGAGTTTAGGAAATTTTCAGGTGGTGGGATTACACAGAAGGCAATACACACTCGTTCTGAAAATGCACGCAGCCTCGGAGTTCATACAGTTTTTGCTTTTGCGGTAACTCAAATAGCCAATGGCAATCCGTGGAGAGATGTGGGAGCGATGGTCGCTCGGAGCCAGCCAGGCACAGCTGCGAGGAGAGACACGAGAGAAGGACAAGAACAAAGTACCTTCACAAAGCATCTTCCTCACGTAGCCTCTAGTGACCCGTCCACCTTTAAGTTAAACCAACCAAGCTCACGTGGGAGAGTGAACACAGTCGCTCCAGTGTTTGATTTGCTCTGAGGTCTGAACGTGTGTGTTAGGCATGGGCAACGTAGGTGAAGACGTTCCTTCCGTCATAATCAAGTGTCCTAATCATCCACGCTTGGATTTAGTGGGTATATATAGATGTACGAGATTACGGATCAAGCGCTGCTAATAATGACAAGTGCTACAAATTCCGAACATGTAAAAAAACAGACTGAAGAGTGTGAACGCGTAAGATTAATACAAGGAATTTATGAGGCTAAGTAAGCTTCGCTAGCTGGATTGTATTCTTCCCAACGTCCGTGGAGAAATATGCGTTCTTGAGGAAGACATCCCCAACCAACCACTGTTGCGGGCCACCAATCTGACCCGCACTAATCCCTGAAATGCAGTCGCCATTGGGGTTGTTTGGGTCAACAGGCACGAACACGATGTCACGGGGGTCAATCGCAAAAGACCGCCCGCCAAATGTGAGCGCAAGACTCGCTGTGGTCGTGCACGGTACGATGAAGTTACCGTTACCACCGTCTGCGGCGCCCGGGATAGCCTGATGAATGGCCTGAGCATCTGCTGGGGGCACAATAAGGAGGGTGGTGCCAGTATCCAGGATCGCGGTACGACCATTGAGAGCGAGATTTCTCCCATTCATTGATACAGCATCGACCGGTGCCTCCCAGAAGCCATTCTTGTTGACGTTGTTAATCGTGACAAGGGTTTGTTGGTCAAATTTACTGGCGTCTAAACCTCCGAAAGTGACTTCGCCGTCGTTCTTTTGATCGGCGAGGCGCGAAATCTTGAAGGAGGTTATGGCCTCTTGAATTAGTCCTGCCTGGGCAAGGGATTCCACAGGAGTGAGGGTTTTCTGGTTCGAGAGCGTGCTCTGAGCAAGACCCATAATGCCATCGAAAGCTGTCTGAGACGATGAAAACTCGACACTTTCACGATTGGCCACGCCAAAGGTGTGATTGGAAAGCTGCAGTCCAGCGACGGCGATATCGTCCGTGATAATGTTTCCAGCCACAGCTCCGGAGCCATACGTAATTTGGAAAGGGTTCTGTGTGTCCACGAACGAAGAAGAGGATTGCGGTCCAAGAAACACGTGATTCCCCTTCACAACGAAGGATTAGCACGGAAAAGACGAAGTATTCTGACGAGCTTACACAGTCACCTCCGGCTTCGGATATACACCCCTCCGCACCAACCCAGAGATCAGCAGAACCGGAATCCATCAGGAGCTTGAAGTCGCGAGGTGGATTGCCCATCTGGATAGTGGCGATATAGCCCACATCATCGGATTGAATGGCAAGTCCGAGTGAATTTGGGGTTTGAGGCGCGATAGCAGGGGTGAGGGTGCTGTTTTGCTCATTCGCGGGGTTGAAGCCTGAACTTTCCCCGACATCGTCAGCAAGCACGGAGGAATCTACAGCAGGAGTATCTTCGATGCTGGGGGGGATATGGCACGTGAGGACAATGAAATGCTGAAGAATGGAAGAGTGCGCACGCGGAGACCACGCTAGGGTCATCGTTGCTGGCAGGTTTGGCACCGGGATAACCAACACGAGGTGAGCCGCGACGAGCTATGTGGGCCTCGTGGACAGAGCGTCGATCGAGAAGCACTTCGGCGGAAGGCACTTCACGACCTGTCATACGAGCGAGGCGCCGTTGAGAGCGAACACTATGCATTTGGAGGAGCTGTTTGTTGCCATGAAGATAGGTCTAACTTTCTCTGGAGAGTGGCACTGACCATGTGAGGTTGGAGGTCACACCGCATGGGAGTGCGCTTGATGGGTAGCGTCACGACTCCCGTTTGTTGACGGGTTAGGGGAATAGCATAGGCATCGAGAGTTACTGCGAACAGGCTTCCCAGAAGCAAAATGAAGGAAGGAGTGAGCTGCATGATATGATGCTGGTGCAAGATAGCGTGGGTTATTCAAGATATGGAGGAAAGGACCAGCCTATGGGGAAAGGGAAAAGAGTGGTGGGTTTGTAGAGGTGAAAATAGAGCGAAAGAAGGCAATGTCTTTTATACCCATTTTCCGGGGGTGGTAACCAGAAAGGTGGAAGACTAGCCACAACCACATGAGCATGGGGTGTGTCAGACTCGGAGGACGGCGTGTTCTGTTTTTGTTGTCAAATACTGGCAATCGGCTAGTCGTTAGGAATGAATGGTTGCCATTGAGGACCGATCCAATGTCCACGCCTTAACTGCACGGGCGCGGCACTAGAACAATAAGAGGGTGTATGGGGCACCAGCCATTGTGCGAAGCACCGCGTGTTCCGTAATGTGACTGAAGCCCGATTGACCAAATATTGAGCAATCTGGGGAGAGTGACGACGCCTGCCTATAAAGAAACAAGTCTGTCATGGTGTTGGCTTGTGAGGTTTATGGTGATGATTCGCGTTCGGGATCGAATCCGCGTCGACTTCGTGTTGCAGACGGAGACGGGACGGAATCACTTGGCGGACACGTGGGTGTTCTCTCGGCGCGGCGCGGCACACTCCGGCCGCCCATAGAGGCTTGTCGATCAAGGATTACTCAAGGCGCCAAGTGATCGAACAAAAGATCACTACGGACACAGGGGACCAGCAAAGACGCTCAGCAATTGTGGGAGGAGGCCGAAGAGGCCAGGATGGACAATGTCATAGCGACGGAGGTGGTCCAAGTTTTTTTTTCTTTCGAGTCAACAAGTCAGGTCGTGACAGTCGCATTTGATTAATCAGCAGCCGGCGCTCAAGCGTTCAAAGGCGTGGCGGAATGGCCTGACTTTTTACCAATTTTGATGAATAAATAACCAGCGGTTCCGAGTGGTGGGTTGCCCGTGATTCACAAATGGACCTCGTCCTGAGCGTCGCAGATGAGTATCTCCTTGACAAGGCGTGGGCTTTCATTGTACCAGCATCTGTCTTTGTGACTCCTGCCCAGGTAGTTAATATTTCCCAATCAAGCCTTGCCCCGATTGCGCTCCCCTTCTCCCTTCACCAGCCAACATCGTGGCATCGTCACCTCGTCTCCCTCTTGCCCCATCCACCATTTCCACCCACCTATGACCCCTCCATCCTCTCTGCATGGCCTCGCGACTACATTCCCCGCCAACTTATATCCCTTTCCGTGATAACTTTGATAGGCATCTTTGCCCTCTACTTTGTCTTCGCTGGCCTCTCCTATCGGTACATTTTCAATCATGATATGATGAACCATCCTCGCTTCCTCAAAAATCAAGTCAAGCTCGAAATTCAATGCAGTATACGCGCTTTCCCCGGAATGACCCTCCTCACTCTACCTTGGTTTCAAGCCGAAGTTCGAGGGTACTCCAAGCTGTACGATAACGTCGATGATTATGGCCTTGCCTATTTAATATTTTCAATACCATTGTGAGCCACGCTGTCCCATGTCCTTTGTGGGCATTTCTCTCACATTGGGATCATAGTTTCCTGGTCTTCACCGACTATGGCATTTATTGGGTACATCGCACCTTGCACCATCCCTTGATCTACAAGTATGTCCACAAGCCACACCACAAGTGGCTCAGTATGTCCCTTCCTTCCCCTTTAGAGTTCCTTTCCTCACCCTCCCCCACAGTTCCAACTCCCTTCGCCTCCCACGCATTTCATCCCCTCGATGGTTACCTGCAATCTGTGCCTTATCATTTATTCATCTTCCTCTTCCCGTTGCACAGATGGCTTTATCTCGGTCTTTTTGTGTTTGTGAACTTCTGGAGTATCCTTGTAAGTTTTTGTTGTAATCGTTCTGATGCCTCGATTTTCACGCAATGCAACAGATTCACGACTCGGACATGATCACCGGTCATCCCCTCGAGAATGTCATCAATGGACCAGCTCACCATACGCTACATCACCTCTTTTTCACCGTGAATTATGGGCAATACTTCACTTGGGCGGATAGATGGGGTGGTTCTTATCGCCACCCGGCCTCGGAACTCGACCCTCTGCTCGAGGCACTTGCTGCAAAGGAGGCAAAGAAGAAAGAGGTAATCGGAAAGGAGGAATAGTTCGTGATGATAATCGACCGACAGACCATACAAGTATGATTCGACGTTATTGTATGCATATCTACCAATCTACTAATACGAGAGTTGCGGAGGACGGATGAATACCGTCACGGTAGAACCAGGTGTCATCAACTCTCGAGCGTGAAGTAAACAATGTGGTTTGAAATATGCGGACCATACATACAGTGTAGGCAGGATACAAAACGCAGCAAGCGAAGGTGATGAGGGCAGCGCAGCTCACTACCGCTTTGTTGCACGCTTCTTCACCTCATCCTCTTTCACCGGGTGCAACATAATTTTGTTCGGGTGACCGGGAGTATTTCCGGAATGACCCTTTGACCAATCGTACGAAATAGCATAGGCAAAGATCGATCCGTTGCGACTGAATGCGGATGAAGGAACAGGTCCAGGGCATGGGTCGAACGCTACAGATAGGGGTTAATATGCATGCAAGACGAGGTGTAAGGGAAGTCATACTCTTCAACCGTGTACGCGAGTCTTTGTCCCAAAAGTTGATTGTCCCATCCGCCCCTGCAGTAGTGCATGTTCAAAAGAGACTGGAGAAAGTCTGGGGGGGGGGGGGGGGGGGGCAAAAATTAACCCAGGTGGATAAAGAAACGTTAAT
>Ga0307510_10002716_pt1 | contig 20230 bp, 21 predicted proteins | sample 12_EM_MG_FD_207224 | JGI IMG/M metagenome (GOLD analysis project Ga0307510, IMG submission 207224) | Populus trichocarpa ectomycorrhiza microbial communities from riparian zone in the Pacific Northwest, United States - 12_EM | ecosystem: Host-associated > Plants > Roots > Unclassified | place... | reverse complement strand
ATATCATAATAATAATATTATTATTATACAATCCTAATTAGCACCTTGTGTGTCATCATCATCTAGCCTCTTTATTGGAGATTTTTTTCCCTTTGTTATGGGAAAGGTATGGTATGGTATGGTGTGGTGTGGTGTGGTACATATGTTCAGGAGGGAGGGAGGGAGGGAGGGAGGGGGGGAGGCCGGGTTTGCTATGCCATGGTGGGAGGTTCAGGCAACTAAATTTTCAGTTACTTTTTGGTACTATAATACATGTAAGGGACAATACTGGTACACACCCCTCTCTGCTCTGCTGTCTGCGGTCGCGAGTGATACTTCATGACTGCTTGCGTCACCCATGGTATCATACCGTACCTGTTTGTTTGTTTACACCCACCATAATTCCCAACCCCTCTTTCTCATCTCTGTTCCCCTTCTTCTTTCACTTCTTCATGTTTCTCACTTCTCGCTTCAATCTCTTTGCGAATACTCAAGTCACTTGCTCGCTCTGGTTATCCCCTCTCTCCCTCTCTCTAGTGACCACGCCTCAATACAGATTTTGGAAATGCGGTGGTAGGCAACTGCTGGTCGACTCTTCCGGAATTTGGAACCAAGGCGGACTAAATATTTGCAACGCAAGGCACTGGGGGGCTAGACACTTTCCTCCTAGCGCTTCAGGCACCAAACTTACCAGGAGTTGTGGGACCAGCCGGTAATAGCTATCGAAAATACGCGCAGAAGACGGGGGAAGGTAGAATAGAAGAGCGAGGGGGTTGGGTGGGTAGTCGACTGGGGGGTACTGTGTAATTGGGGTGCGGTTCGTGGGTAGGGGAGGATTAAAGTGGGGCTATGACGTTGGGTAGGTCTTTTTTTCTTGAAAGCTACTCGGGTGTTTTTAGAGATTCGTGGGTAGTGATACCATAGCTGTTCTTATAAAAACATACTATAGAGTATAGAACTACCGTGTAGTGCATTACTGGTGAATGTAACAAAAATAAACCGCCGGTACCACCAGTAGGACAGCAATCCGCCCATCTGTCGTTTAGCCATTACACCATATCAAGATTTCCTATCCTCAGTTCGATAGTCTAAGCAAATAAAAAAAACCCCCAATAATCACCTCCCTCCGGGCTCCCCCACCTTCTTCTCCCAACAAAACCCATCTTCACTCCGGCACCCCGCCATCCCTATACCCCAACAACCTCCCTTCTCCCCCGCCGCTCCCAACCTCGAAAAATCCTCCCTCAAACAGCACATCCAAGTAATGCTGCACAAACAGGTGCCCGCGCCCCTCCCTAACCAAAACCTTGCCGGCAAACTGATTCCCCCAGCTCTGAACCGCCTCGGAAACGTCCCCACCCGGCATGAATCCCAGTATTCCAATCCTGCCAACGTACTCTCCACAATTCGCATAGTGTTCAAGGTGTCGTAAGGTGCTCGAGTTCGGATCGTCATGCTGGTAGAGCGGGTTATTGAATGTATTCGATGCGTTGCCAAAAGTGTAGACTTCCAGGCAGGAGAGGAGGGAGCTGGGTATGTCGGCGTAGAGCATATCCAGTACTAGCGATGTGATGAGTGCGCCCTGTGAGTGCGCGAGTAGGACTACCCTCTTGTACTTGGGTTTGCAAACGGGGATGGAGGAGGGGGATGAGGGGGGCGCGGGTTCAATTTCTAGAAGCGCGGTGCGGAGGTTGCGGTATAAAGACCGTACGCAGGAGGAGCTATAGCGCATGTCCCGCTGGACAAGGCATTGTAATAGGTCGAGTATCAGTCCGAAACTAGACCCCGTCTGTCAGCCCATGCACGCCAGTTACCCCCCATCTTCTTCTTCATCCTGATAAAAGCAAACAAAGGGATACAAACCTCCGATTATGTACCCCCCAAATCTTCCTCCCAAACCGCCTCTCGGCCTCGTCAACATTAGTCTTCAACCAATACTCACCCGTCATAATCCCATTCACATAAAACCATTTCTCATCCTCCTGCTCTGCCTTCCCGCGCACGTATTGTCCACTACTAACCACAACGTCCCCGTCGCCTCCATTCAGCGTGCGGGAGAAAATCCACGTCGCTCCCGCGACGGCGGCGAACCAGCAGAGCCACACCCCGCCGGGTAGGAATAACCACGCGGGGATCAACAGCAGCGAGAGGAGACCGAAGATGATGAGGAGTAGGCCCAGGACTAAGGAGATGATGTTGCCCCAGGAGTAGGGATAGAGCTCTGCGCATGGGTTGGAAGTTCTCAGAGGGAAGATTATACCCGGTAAAAAGGGGAGGTTGGAGATTAGGACGTAGAGGTCTAGGAGTAGAAGGTATGGTGGTGAGTAGCGGGTTGGGGCGGAGTGGAGGATCGGGGTGTTTGCTTGGGTGTCCATCGGTTTTTTCTTCTTTCGTTTTATCGGGGAGGGGGTTCCTTCTAGCAGAGTATGTTATTGCGTAGGTCCTGGTGATGCTTCTGAGTGCTTATATCTAGGGCAGAGTCCCGGATTTAACCAAAGGGAGAGCGGGGTGGGAACTGGGATGGATGAGATTGAGTCGGATAAATTTCAGCCTCAGCCTTGCTCAGCCCAAAAAAAAGAAGTATAGTACGGCATTCCGCTACGGGAAGTCCCGCTTGGTAGCTCATCGGTTGGTCCTCTACGGTAATGTCCTTGGTGTGGGCCTCGCTCATTTGTTGCTCATCATTTTCTAGTGGCCCCGTTTGTCATTCCCAACGGTTTTTTTTTGGCCGTTGCGCGAAGTGTGAGTGATGGGTTGTGATTGCATGTGAAAATTAGGCCGGTCATCATGGGTCACATACTGTACCTGCCGGTAGGTATTGACATCGTATCAAGCGCAGCGTCAAGGGCATGAGGACTTCTATCAATTTGATTTCCTAGTGACCCCTTCGACAAAGCATCCCCAATTGAGGAAGGGTCAGTATTAGCCTTCACCACCCTCTCCCATGACAAAGCATCACCCAAAAGCCTCCGCTTTCAATACCGGTATCCCCCCGGCTGCACAAAGTGCGCTCAGCCAGGCTCAATGAACTATCTCTCTCCACAATGAGAAAACATCGTCCGCGGGCATATTACATGCCCCCCCCCCCCCCCCACGCTTTTAATCAGAATTAAAAATCCAGCTCTTTATCCTCTATTTGCTTCATGGCGGCTCCCGCATGTTAGTTTGTATGAGGTCCCCTCCATCGGCAACACACATAAGCCAGGTTTGTTCGATTCAAATATCTTTCTCCCTTTCACCAATCAGATAGCCGAAAAAGGAAATGCCCTCCACGCAATAGAAGTATCTACAGACAGACTAGCCTCCCAGGTAAAGCAAGTACAGTACATGAAGAAAGGAAATGACGCATGCTCCAGGTACTCCCCATTGCCAAGAAAAAAAAGAAATAGGCGATAGGATATAATTCAAAAGTAATAGCAAAGTAAACGGGGAAAGATAGTACGATCAGTCATGACAGCTCAAGATAGGTCGAAGCCTGCGTTTGAGTTCACAGAGTAAAGGAGCTTTTCTCGAAGGATTTTGGGATCCTTGTAACGGGGGAGCTTGAGAAGGTTCACACAAGTACCTACCTTTGTTAGCGTTCGAAGTGAGCATAACTGGAAGAGTAACATACTAGCACTGCAAAGCCTTCCCTGGTCCTCACCCGCGTCTCTGATACTAAATCTTGGCCTCAATACTCCAAAGCCTAATAGCGGCGCCCGGGCAACGCTAGTTACAAACTTCAAAACCTTCCTGCGCTCTTCATCGCCAAGAGAATGCATGACCTCCCAGAATAGCCGTATGCTCTCGTGCTCGACACCATCGTCGCCGAGTTGGTAAATACCTCCATAGATAGTATTTCTCCTCAAGTCTTCCACATCGATCGGCGTATTGATATCCCCACCTACCAGAGTTTGCAACTCTGATTGGTTGAACATAGACAACCAGTTCGGGTTTATAATCGAGTTTAGGCCTTTCAAAAACGCCGAGGTTTGGATATGTGCTTGCACGGAGAGTCGGTATCGGGAAACAAGGTGGATATATTCAAGTTTGTTTGCGTTGGTAACTGGGATTGCCTCCCCGCCGGGTTTAAGTTCCACCGTAATTGTCTTGTCGTGCCTCGGAAGACGAGAACTGATGGTGAAATTAAGCCCAAAGTCGGATTCGACATCGCCCGTGTAATTTTTAAGCTTCACAAGTCCTCGGTAAAGGCCTCCGTCAAGAGCTCGGAGGTCATTGACACCAACGGCCGTGCTAGCTTTAGAGTCTGATGCTTGTTGACTCCATTTGAGAAGAAAGAAGGGAGCGAAGGCAACATCCACAAGAATTCCTTCGTAGAGACACTTCCCAAGCACTCTTCCAAGAAATTCGTACCTTTTCAACAGCGGCTTAATTTCATCCCCGATCACCTCTTGGTAGGGGCCTCTTGTTCTGATAAGCTCCTCTTTGAGCTCCTCGATGCTCGCTGGGTTAGGGTACAACAAATGCTGCTCACTCTCCAGGAATAGATTCTTGCCAAACTCAGCAGCCTTCTCAGCCCCATCATCGCTAGGAAGATCCGCGTCGTCATTGTGGGCCTCTCGATCAGCTTCTACGGTAGTGCTTGGTGTAAAAGCATCGCCGCATACACCTGTCAGAAACTCTTTTGTGACACCACCACCATCAATTCCGGCTTCCTCAACACCAAAACGATCTATAAAAGTGATTTGAATGGGCTCCTTGAGGCCCTCTCCTAAGGGCCAGAATTGTTCATAAGCGTCCTCAAAAACCATATTCCTCCTAATTGTTGCGTGGTGCCTATTAAGGTTATCCCGGGCATCACCAAGCGCACCTTGTGTTGGAAAGGGTAGCTGAGAGCTCCGCGAGAGGACGGCATTCCTCCATTGGTCCGGGTCAACAAATCCCCCGCGGCGCCGGCGTTGGTCGCCTGAAACAAATTCCCGGAATATTTGCACCCTTGTAGCAAAGGGAATAAAGAAGGGGAGGTTTTGAAGTATCTCGAGGCGAGGGGTGATGGTTGCTAAGTAGAGGGCTCGTTGCTTTTTGCGCTGTATCTTGTTCATCAAATCTAATTGCAGATTCCGCCGTTCGAACGGACTCAAAGCTGCAATTGCTGCTTGATCGTACTGACGTTCTGGCTCTTCATCTTCTTCCCCCTCGCTTTCTATCCGATGTCTATTTTCCTCTTCCTGCACCACGGCGGGAATGAAGCCCTCGATGTTAAAGCCAGCGGCGGTCATAAGCCAGTGATTGGATGGGAGGAATTTTCGCCTCGAACTATTTAAAGTTTATTAGGAAACTTATTGCTTTATGTAAGGGGGGCATCATACTCTCTAGCGTAGATGGCCTTCAAGAGCCCCGTAACTGCAGTTTTCAAATACTCAATCTCCCACCCCTGATTTGGCTGGTCTTTGAAGAAGACAGCCCCTCCATCGGACCTCTGTTTGTCCTCCCCCATCATCTCCCCTCCCCAATAATACATTGCAAAGGCCAGGTTCTTGAGAAATACGCTTATTTTTTCTACATCCTTTAGTGGTAACTGACGGGCGTTTTTATCCACCCTACTGCCCGCGAAAAACTCGTCGTCGTCCATGACAAGCAGCAGAAATCCATAGAGTTCAATAAACAAAAGGATTAAATTCCATTGATCGTTATCGGAATCTCTTAGAGAGGTGTCATCGGTGGATAGGTTTCGTTTTCTCAGACTGCTCACGGCCAACCGAATATCCTTTGTGACTCCTAGAAACAGCTCCGATTGCTTAATGGTTGCCCACAGATATCTCAACACAGATACCCCATCTTTAGTTTCAGCAAGACAGAGCCACATACAGACTTCCTGTTTCACCTTTGGGAATACCAATAGTAGTGTCAGCGCAAATCCTGCGAGCATTTTTGCATAGCGATCGTCGCGGCCGGAGAAACTCGCACTTGAGAAAATGGATGCAATAGAAGGCTGCTGGATCAAGCTCTCGAACTCGGACTTGACAAACGGCGGTAATGGTTGACTCCTGATTTGATGAGATCCCCCCCCACTGGACTCATCCTCATCCTCCTCATCACCTTCAACTCCCATAGATATATCTTCCAGCTCGATCCTCTTGCTCGCCTCTTTAGCGACCGAAGAGAGGAGAAGAGACATGACATAAATATAGCCCTCCTCCTCAAAACCCCTGCTGACAATTGGCTTATCTCCAGTAAGGTCAATAACCTCGGTGTCGGACACACTGGGGGTAAAGTGGATTATGTAGGATAACATCCACAACCTCTCCTCACCGGCGGCAATAACCCACTTCCCCGGGGATTCGGACATGGCCTTAATGAGCTTCCCAAATCCTACGGCCTTCTTCAATCGCTCAAAGCCGCTGCGCTGAAGGTGTTCCGGCAAGTCGGGGGTCACGAGATAGTTGGCAGCAAAGTCCTGGTGTATCTCTACACTCCTCTGTCCATTTTCCTTCCCAATGTGTTGCAGGGGTGTCAACACAGCATCTAAGATTTCTCCTGGCGAGGACTTGGAAGAAGTGGTGATTTGGGAAAGGGCCTTGTAGTACGATGCATCAACAATGCCGGGGAGTTCCACAGCCAAAGAAGGCAGCACACCTAGGGAGTCAACTGTCAACGCCTCCTCATGAAGCACTTCTATCAACAGTTTCCCAAATTTCTCCATCAAGTTTCCGCGACCATCTGCCCCTCGTTCTCTAACCCTTAAGCATGACTTGTCGGAAGCTTGAGATAAGTACTGAGCTAAAGTGAGGACTAGAGCTTTCATCCTCAGCAAGTCTCCTAGGTCCCTCTTCCGACGCCTTCCGGGCCTATGCCCTCTCTCGTAAAACGCAAGAAATAATGTAACCCCGTACTCAATCCGCTCTCTCGAATCGTTACCCTGCCCGAGATCCCCGCCAGTTCCTTTAGCGAAAACGCTATCCCATTCTTTTCTCCATTTCACCCTCTGGGCCTCGGCCTCTCTCCGACCCCTCCAAACACGTTGCACCGTGGTGGCGGCTCTTAAACGTTGACGCGCGGCTTCACGTTGAGCTCGCTCTTGTTGGGCATGAAGAACTGATGTTTGTGTAGCTGGGGCCCGGGAGAACTGTGATGTCCGAGATGGAGCAGCGGCAGGCTTCCGGCCAGAAAGGTTAACCACTCGGGGCCTGCGTGACGAGCCAGTAAATGTCGGGTACATTTTTTTTTTAGTGTCAGCGGCCGCACACACGAAAGGGATCGATCTGTTGGACCCTCCAAGTAATACAGATGTTCTATCGATCCAAGAGCTCGAGTTCTGTGGGATAGGATGGAGAGGTGGAGACTTGAAAGCCAAAGATGAGGAGTGTGGTGGAGTTGAAGACCTGTTTTACTTATGTGTAAGAGAACGACAGGATAAGGTAGTTGATGGAGCGATAGAAATGTTTGCTAGGGTTCGGTTTCTGCGGAGGTATGATAAAATAGAATAGGTGTAATGGCGTTGAGGGAGGGATGTAATGTGGTGGTGGGGGGGAAGGTGGGAGGCTTTTCCAAACGCCTTGTTTCCTACCGTTCTCGGACATAGGTACCAGCTCCTTGTTACAACACCCTTAAAAATCCAGCGAACAACGAAGAAAGAGCTGGAAAAGATTACTCTGCCTCGGCTAGCTCTCTTGGTTAACTCACAGTCTGGCGGAGCGGATAAAAGAGTGGTGGACAAGCACAAACTGGGGGTTAACACCCGCCCCCCATTCCAGCGGTCGGTCCGAGTACAATACTCGCATCAGCATGCTGTGCAAGCACAGCGCTGCACCGCTCCATACTCTCCCTGCACACTCTCCAGCCGTGGACTATGTCCCGCTCTTACACTTGGAACGGATCAATTGTAAAGGCACTCCAGCAACCGCGATATTTTTTGTCGTCAAACGATCTTCTCTCAGCGCGAATTTACACCAAAAGGAGTTTTTCTTTCCTCCATAGCCATCCCATGCGTCCGACACCAACCATTTTCCGGCATGAGTAGCCACTCGGGCTTCCTACATAATGTTATTCGCTATACAGTGAGGGAGGGTATTATACAGCATACCATCCCCTCGATAATAACGAACCACATTGCGCTGGGTACTTGGTGTGTTTGTCTACTCTTCCTCAATGTTTCCCTATGATAGCGGGATAATAGGGCGTAGGAAAGGCTCAATGGCAGATATTTTAGTCGGTCGATGTGATGACGGGTGGACACGCAATTGATACTTAGCCATCCCAACCCGTACTCGAGGAGCTCAATTTAACCCAGATAGCACACAAAAAGTAGGGATGGATTAGGAGGAGAAAAGGTTCAAAAGGTTGATATTTGGTATTATACCTTTGCGCCCCTAAGAAATGTGATCTCAAATTATGCCCTCTACCATCTATCAAGCATCTGTCAATCTTCTAAAATACTCCATTTATCATGCTCAAAAATCGAAATTAAAGAAGTTCTATTACTCTTCCAAGTGCAAGCCTATACTGTTAACCCGGTCTGAGACTATTTTATTACTATATGAGCACTTTTCTACCTGTCCTTCGTGGCCATATCTATTTTAGTATTATAGGGAAAGGCTAGGAGGGTGGTTTAAATACCTCCCAATTGGGAATAGGACATGCCGGTATTTCAACCTTCAAGAGCAATTACTTGGCCCTCCCTTGATGTCCGGCAAGCCAGATGGGATAGATTAACATGGCAGAATACTGAGATGTGAGATAATAGCAGGGTGTCAATTGGTTTTGTCTTATGATGACCATATCAAAATCTCCGTCCTGATCAATCTATAGCAAGAGGTGAGTCGTTTAAGCCAACTCAGTTTGATAGTCAACAAGTAAGTCTCTGGGGAACCCTACTTGATAGTACTACAACCCAAGAGAAACAAAGACGTAGGTTATTACTTTGAACCCGCCGGGGGTATGATATATTCTAGGGTTCTCTGCTTGTGCCGGCGAGGGCGGTCCCGGATGGCGTACTTTCTTTTTGGCTACTCAAGGTCCGATACCTGCCTACTGAGGTAGCAATTTTTGTGGAAAACACCTTCAATTCCATGCATTGAACAAAAGAGGATTTGGAGAAACAGTGCTATGCCCATCGGAGGATTAATTGTTTTAACAAACTTTGGGAATAAGCGCCAAGTACTGTAGCTGGGGCTTGGTAAACGCACTGTCCACTGATAAGGTAACTTATAGTAGGTAGGCGGTGATCTGGGTCTTGTCTCGTTACTGGCAGGCCCGCTCTTCACAAGGTGATCGAGAGTCTCGCATCCATTTCCGGGTGAGCCTTAAGGCTCAGGAATCCTCTGAGGCGCCATCTGACGGTTGGGGGATCCCAAGGTGGGGGGGCATCGGTGCTGGCCCATTCCAAGAGTACCGGCCTCCCCTAGACCAAAAACTGTGCCAACATTCCCGGATACGATACTTTGGAATGGGCGAGCAGTTTCGTAGAGCACCAGTTTGTGCATCGCCCTTGTTTCCATGACATTGCGACCCATATTATGGCCTTTCTCTGAAATGATTGTCGGTTAACTTACCCTTCCGCTATTCCGATGGACGAGAGCATAGGATAGACTAGTCATCCGTGGAACACCACGACCCCTTGGCGGCTATCTGTACCCCCGCGCAAAATCAGCCAATCTGCGTGCTGATCAAAGAAAAGGCACACAAAGTGCCCATAATTGCAACGAAAGATCCGAAGGGCGGATAACACAAGTCTCAATACAGACCCCAGAGGGGGAACAATACTCCTACCAGTAGACAGAAGATCACCAGAGTCGAGTGGCCACCCCAAATTTCTTTACTTTCTCTTTCTCTACCGCTATTTCCTCTTCTCTTTGTTTACTGGAATAAAAAAGCACTCTATCCGTGATCGGTTTCACTTCCTTCTAGGATTTAACCCTACCTTGCTGTGTCAACTGGTCCCCCTGGCCTCTCACAGCTTGTGATCACATCGCTTAAATTTACAGCACGCTTATCGTCCCATCGAGCAAATCTTGCACTTACCCCACCATCACCGCCTTGTCTGTCTCTGAGCAAGGGTCTGTTGCCACACCAAAAACCGTTGCGCTTACCTTGCCGTACCCAAAAACCAAAACTTCTCCAATCGTCATCATCGCATTTTCGGCGGAAAATTTTGGCGGCACCGAACCTCACATAAAAATGCTACTGCGCACAGTATTCATTCGACCATCCGCGCTTCGTACCTTGCCACGACATGCCTCGTTTACTCCGCCATTGAACCCAGCATTGATAAGGGGCTTCACTTCCAAAGATATCCCCCCTCCGGCTCCCTCGAAGCCCGTTGGCCCGAATCAAGACCTTCGGCCCCATGTTAGCGAAGAAGCTGCCCTGACTGCTGATATTATGGGTGGAGTGAGTCCAGATCTGGAGCGGGGAACGCCGATTGGAGAGGCGAGCCCGGGATCGGCAATTGCTGACTTGGGAGCAGATGTTGAAAAAAGCCCCCGCTGCACACCAAAATGCGCCCAAGGTTTCGAAAGAGATTCCCGGGACAAAAAAGGAATATTCCACTTCAGCAACTCCGGTCGAGCCTCTGTCCTCTGACACTCCTACCGACATGGTTTCCTCCACTGCTCTCACATCGCCCCCGGTTTCTCCTGATGCCCTTGCCTTGACGATTCCCGGCGCTAAATATCCTCTTCCACAGCTTCCACTTCCTTCGTGTTCTCACCTCAAACACCGCTACTCTACATTACTGGAGCAGGTTACAAACTTCATTATGATAGGAGGTCGAAAGGCCAAGGCGAGGTCATTAGTTGACCAGATACTTGCCCGTTTACGGACTCTCCCTGCTCCGGAACCAAGAGAAGGGACCCCACTTCTCCCTGGAACTCCAGCATTATCTACACTACCACTGGATCCGGTCCAGTACCTTCAGACAGCGATTGACTCTGTCTCTCCCTTGGTCAAGATTTCGATGCTTAAGGGTGGAGGAGGAACCAAGCAACCAGTTCCATACCCGCTGCGCTTGAGACAGCGGAGGCGATTCGCTTTGACATGGATTTCTGCGGCTGCGGATAAAAAGCGAGATAGGCTGGGGTTTGCGGAGAGATTTGCCGATGAGGTTGTAGCTGTTGTCGAAGGCAGAAGCACGGCATGGGAAAAAAGAAGCCAGGTATGCAGCCCCTTGCACACTACCTCTATCACTAGAGCTTACATAAAAGCAGGTCCATAGACTAGCCGTGGCATCGCGTGCTAACGTTATCGTTAATCCTGGAAGAACAGTCGCGCCTTCAAAAATCAAGTTCCCCACAGCTGTTCTCTAGATTCCGGGGAGATCACTGATATCATGTAGACTATTCATTTCTTCCCCATCCTCCTTTTTCTCCCTTTATTTCCTGGGCTCGGATTCTCTTAAGCATGGTGCGGTACGGTACATAAGGCATTTGTAAACTTATATATACACCAAAAGTGATGAGAGAAAGAAATCTCTGGAATTCCTTGACTCGTTGTAATATCTGTCTTGACGTTGCCAGGCGGGCGGGGTGTGCATCCTGGGGATGCAGTGCGAATCCTTCCAGAGAAGACATCTTTGCCATCTCCCTTTCGAAAACGCACAGCCCCTTCTGAGATATCGTGGTGCTAGTACATGAGAGTATCACGGTATCGTACTTTCGCGGATGATGACCTGCACTGTATGAGGGGGTTATCTCTAGTCATGAGGACCCCTTTCCATACAACTGTTCAGCCCGTTTTATTATGGACGAATTTGACGAAACGAATGGCTCGGGCGCCATGGAATGATTAGGCTCCCCGGAAATTATTGAAGATTGAAAAAGAGACAATGTGAGCTCAGGGGATTGTTATACTGAGGATATTTGGAGAAATTCTGATGATATACATATATACAGGCTCGAATATCAGACATCAGTCCGTAAAATACGGTAGAAATGCATAAAAGGTGTTGAGATGTGGTCATCTGGGTGGGCACGTGGCTGAGAATAGCAGCACGCCACCTCTCGCCGCCACGGGATGAGCCTTTCTGTGACCTTCTTTTGGTACTTTTTTTTGTGTGAAGGTTTTAGCTTTTTTTTTTTGCAAGACTGCCTCACACAAAGGTTCCTGTCCCGCTTACACACTCCCGTTCTCGCTGCCGCTTTTTCTCCTGCTTCCTATCCTCTCCCTCTCCCTCACTTTCCTTTTTTTTTTCCCTTGGAGGAGAGAACACCATCGACAACGACACCCTGGCTTCCAATAAAAACTTCAACACCCTCCCCTCTTCCTTCTAAAACCCCACACAAAAAAAATAGAAAATCTTTCAAAAACCCTTCCTGTTAACCACTCAAAAAAAACATTTTTTTTCAACCTCAAGGCATCCTTTCTTCCACTCTGCCCCCCCGTTCTCTTTCCAATCTTTTTGTTTCACGAAACCCCACCATCGCTGCTCACCACACCACATTTCACAGGCGAAGCGTGACTTAGGGCTACTGATCTCGTACTCTCTCTTGCCTATACAAGGAAAAGAAAGGGATTACGGGCATATTAATTTAGTTTGTGAGCATCTTTGTTGTGGTCAGTTTCTCCGCCCTTATTGGTCATCGGGCACTCGTGGCCTCTTGACAATCAAACCTCCGATGCTGACCTTCTTTCTCCTGATCACTAGCAACAGCAAGGAAACTAGCCTTAAAAAAAATCTACAATTCCTTGACCGGTTTTAGGTTATTTACGCACGATTCTAAAAGCGTTTGTTAGCCTCTCGTTGCCCCTCCCCTAGCCTTGCTCCAATCTTCCCTTTTCGCCATCTATTCGGCCTTTCTGTCGCGCTTTTCGTCCCTCCTTAAAGAATTTTCTCACCCCCGGACGGAAAGAAGTGAATCACCACTGACCTCATTTACCACAGCTGTCCTCGTAACAATGTCTGCCGAAGTTTCTTCTTCCCCAGCTCCCCAGGAGCAAATCGAGCAGCCCATCAACGGGTCTTCTCCCACCCAGGATCCCACTTCCGATAGCGATGCCAATAACTCATCCGTGGCCACTCCGAGCAATACTCCTCATAACTCCCACACCTCCGCCTCCCTTTATGTCGGGGAGCTTGAGCCGTCTGTGACTGAGGCAATGCTCTTCGAGCTGTTTTCCACCATTGGAAACGTTGCGTCTATTCGAGTTTGCCGCGATGCCGTTACCCGCCGTTCTCTCGGATACTCTTACGTTAACTACAACAACACCGCTGATGGCGAACGTGCCCTCGAGGAGCTTAATTACACTTTGATCAAAGGTCGTCCTTGCCGCATTATGTGGTCGCAACGTGATCCTGCTCTCCGTAAGACCGGACAAGGAAATGTTTTCATCAAGAATCTCGATACCGCCATTGATAATAAGGCTCTTCACGATACCTTTGCTGCTTTCGGCAACATCCTTTCCTGCAAGGTTGCCCAGGACGAGTTTGCAAACTCCCGCGGATACGGGTTTGTTCACTACGAGACCGCTGAAGCCGCCAACAATGCAATCAAGCATGTCAATGGCATGCTTTTGAACGAGAAGAAAGTATTTGTCGGACATCACATCCCTAAGAAGGATCGCCAGAGCAAGTTTGATGAAATGAAGGCCAACTTTACAAACGTTTACGTTAAGAATATCGATCCGGAAGTTACAGATGAGGAATTTAGAACTATGTTTGAGAACTACGGCCCCATTACTTCCGCTAGCCTTTCTAGAGATCAGGATGGTGTCAGTAGGGGATTTGGATTTGTTAACTTTCAAGAGCACCAGCATGCCGCCAAGGCTGTGGAAGAACTTCATGAGACTGAGCTTAAGGGTCAGACTCTTTATGTTTCTAGAGCCCAAAAGAAACACGAGAGAGAGGAGGAATTGAGAAAGCAATACGAGGCCGCTAGAGTCGAGAAGGCTAGCAAGTACCAGGGTGTCAATTTGTGTGATCCCATTATATTCTATGGTTGATTGGTTGGATTTGCTCTAACCCTTCTATCAAAATAGGTACATCAAGAATCTTGATGACGAGATTGATGATGAGCGTCTCCGCCAGGAGTTTACCCCGTTTGGGACCATCACTTCTGCCAAGGTTATGCGTGACGAAGTCTCTAAGGAAGATAAGGACGCTGAGGAGAAAGAAGGAGAAGGCGCCAAGAAGAAGCTTGGCAAGAGTAAGGGGTTTGGTTTTGTGTGCTTCTCTAGCCCGGAGGAGGCTAGCAAGGCTGTGACTGAGATGAACCAGAGGATGGTGAATGGTAAACCTCTCTATGTCGCCCTTGCTCAGAGGAAAGATGTTAGGAAGAGCCAAGTAAGTTACCCTTGGGACCGGCTCGAAATTATGCTTGATGGGGTATTAATCAAAAGATAGCTTGAGGCAAGTATTCAAGCTAGGAATCAGATTAGGATGCAACAACAAGCCGCAGCCGCTGGCATGCAACCCCCTGGGTTTCTTGGCGCCCAGATGTATTATGGGCCGGGCCAGCAACCTGGGTTTATGCCTCCGGGTGGCCGCGGTCTCTCGTTTCCCCAACCCGGTATGATGCCTATGGCTGGTGGCCCTCAGGGTGGTCCCGGCGGTCCCGGCAATCGCGGCCCGCAAGCTGGAAGCTTTGTTCCTAATGCTGGCCGCCCTGGCCCTCAAGGCCCCATTCCACAGGGTATCCCGCAGCAGATGTATGGTCCTCCAGCAATGGGCCCCGGCGCAGGACCTGGTGGCCCCGGGTTTGCTCCGTATCCACCCAATCCCCTTGCTGCTGCCCAGGCGCAGGCTGTCGCAGCTTCTCAACAAGGTCGTGGGCGCGGTGGTGTGCCTCCTGCGGGGATGCAAGGGTTGCAGCAGGGGATGGCCAATATGAGCATGGGCCCTCGTGGTCCTGTCCAGCCCGGTCGCGGTGGTCCTCGGGGCAACCTCCCCCCTCAGGCACAGCCTGGTCGTCCTCTCGTCCCTCCCCAAATCCAGCACGTATCTACTAGTGGAATCGATCCCACCCAATTTGCTGCCTCACCTCCCCAGGCCCAGAAGCAGCTGCTTGGTGAATCTCTCTACCCTAAGATTCAACGTCAGCACCCCGAGCTTGCCGGAAAGATCACTGGGATGTTGTTGGAGATGGACAATATGGAGCTTCTTGCACTGTAAGTTTGGTCAATTGGATCCTATCTATCCTGTGCAATAACGACTAACATGGATCAAATAGTCTTGATGACGAGCAAGCTTTAATCGCCAAGGTCGACGAAGCTCTTAGCGTCTACGACGAGTACGTTAAGACTCGCACTGGCGACGATATTGGAGGCCATGAGGGTGCCACGACTAATGATAATGAGAACAAGGGCGATGAAGGGAAAAAGGAGGGTGAAATTAAAGGTTAAGCTTAAGGCGTCTTTGGGATAGAACTTTTTTTTCTCTTTTTCAATTTTCTCTTGGGTGGCCGGGGGGTTGTTTGGGGGATAGTGACAAAAATATTCTTTTCCTTGTCTCTTTTTCAATGGGTCATTTCAATTCACTGTTCTTACTCTTACGTGTGCAAATTTTTAACCTCCTTTTTCTTTCTCCGGGGAGTGACTGTGTCCTTTAGGTTTTCTTTTATATCGACTTTCGGTCCCACAGAGGTATTTCGGGGTACGGAAAGCTGAGTGCTTTCGTGGCCGGCCCGAATTATTGGGGCATGAGTTACAAACCGGTGGAAACTTTAGGGTGGGCGGGGTTCTGGGAAATGGTCGGTTTTTCATTTTTGTTCTCAATTCATTTTCATTTTCTCTGGTGATTGAAATTCGACTTTCCTCATTGGCCCGTTTTTCCTTCAATTGGTGTTTCCCCATGTCGAAGTTGAGGGAAGTGAGGTTGGGTGAGGCTCATATCGATATGAGGGGTGTGTGTGCAGAAAAGCATATCAGACAGGTGTGTGAGATGGGTCCGGGGATGGGGATAAATCACAATTGGCATAAAAAAAGTGGGAAAAGATGAAATTAATAAAAAAAATAATCAAATCAGAGTTTGTTGAATGGACATTTTACTTTAGAACGGATGCGCATTCATCGGCACTACTTCTAAATAGTTTCCCTTTGAATGGTGACATAGGTGGATACATAGCGCCGGGCACCGACACCGTTCCCCTTGGATTGATTAGTAATACGTACAAAAATCGGTGCCTTAGCATAAATTTGTATGATATTCCCGGCTAGAAAATGACCACTTTGCCGTTCTCAACCAATACTCACCCAACAAAAAAAAACAAGGCACATAGAACTAAAGAGCAGTCGGCTCTGAGTAGTTCCATAGAGTTAGACTAGTTTCTCAAAAAAAAAAAAAACTCCCTCTTGCTGCGGAGCGTTCCTTGTGAATTTTCACTCTGGGGGGGGGCGGTTTCATACGCCAGGCACGGTGGATGAGTTTTACAACACTATTACGGTACTTTGGCTAGACGAGCATTGCAGAAGTGTATAGCTAAAGGCACACAGTTGGGATGGTTTGTCACCATTATAGCGGCTATGGTGGAATTCTTCTGTTTGTTCCTGTTATTTTTGATGTTTTGAACCCTAAACAAAGAAAAATAACATGTGCCGGTTGATGGTCATAACATAAATAAATATTTGTTAACTCAAGGTTAGCTTGGTAAATCGTCGGCGTCTACCGGTATTTGCAGGGATAGGGCAGGGGAGCAGTTCTAGACAGCCCATGGTGGGGAAGCAGGAGCTCTATGGGATCCCGTTGGCAACTGTCGGCAGATTAGATCTTCCTGCTCCCATAAATGAAGCTCTCACAATCTCTCTCTACCTTCCCTACCCAAACCCTTATCCACTAAACCTTACCGTCACAACAGGAAACATCTTCCATCACTGAGAACGAAACCTCACCTTCTCGAACCCTAAGCACCTCAACCCGTATGCATTTCCCATCTCCATTACCACTAACACGGGAAACCTTTTGATCCTTGCCTGACTTTTATCCCTTCCCTCCCTCCCCCCTCCTCCTCCTCCTCCGCCTCCTCCTCCACCACCACCAACCCATCCTCCCTCCCTCCATAGCGCGAGCCGAGGATGGAGAAACCACCTTCAAAGAAAAAGCCATCCCCAACGGCCCAACCTTTTGTTCCCGGTCGTCAGACTACCCGTACATCGTTCTTCACTTCACCACCCGCTCTAGCTCCCTCGAACGCCAACACTGCAGCTTCTAAACCACGCGTGAACCTGCCAGCCTCGCAGGTTCCTTGTAGATACTTTGCAGCAGGTTATTGTCAACGGGGTCCCGCTTGTTACTACAAACATGATCTGTCATCGGTAACACTTCCTGGCCTTGAGAATACTGGTGAGGGGGAGAAAACCCGGGAGCCAGAGAATACGGATACCTGTGCGATATGCTACGAGGTCCCGACAACATATGGGCTCCTGACAAGCTGTGACCATGTTTTTTGTCTTTGTAAGTTTGCTTCTTACCATTTATTCCGGAGAGATGTCCGGGACTGACGGTGTTTTCCAGCGTGTATTCGCGCCTGGAGATCTACGGCTGCGCCAGATGCTGTTCCAGACTCGGAGGGTGGCGCTTTGAACAAAACTTCAAAGACCTGCCCACTGTGTCGGATTCGCAGCAAGTTTATTATTCCCAGCAGTGTTTTCCCGCGACCGGTTGGAGAAGCGTCGGATGAGGGGGAGAAGATCAATCCGGCCAAGGATGCAATCATAGCGGCCTACCTTGCGAGGCTTAAGACCATCCCTTGTATGACCCCACCGGTGCCCACGTAAGTGGCAAGATGGTAGCTAGAACTAAAGAGATGTGTGTGTAGGCCGCCATTTCACCAACTCCCTGCTGCCTAGCGCTCCTCCTCGTCCCCGTCGTGATCTTCCCGACTGTCCATTCGGTAACGACTGTCACTACAAGCACACATTCCGTGGGTTTCCTTACGTCTTTAGCGACTCGGAACTTAGCGCTCAACGTCGTCGCAGAACTCAACATCACCGCCGTCTGGGATGGATGGAACGCCTTCTTTTCGGTGCAAATTATGACGCTGGCAGTGACCTTCCCTTACCCTCACCCCCCTGGCCCGTTTCAGAGGCGGAGGCGAGGACCCTGATGGAGATCATTCTTGAAGGCGGCGACCCCCCAGAATGGGACGAATTTGAAGAGGATGAAGAAGAGGATGAAGACGAAGAGGATGATTACTATGATGTCGACGACCCATTCGATCCCGACTGGGGGCAGCGCATTCTCAACGCCGTTGAATTATCCGTTCCTCAAGGATTCAATTCCCAGAGCAGGTGGGCGCAAGCCACCGCGGGAGAGGATGAGGACGATGGGTTTTTATTTTAAGGCCTTGTTTTTCATCTATCTCTGCGGCCTGTTCTTGTGTGGGTGTTGGGTATATTTTAATTCTTCTAAAATCAGATCTACTACGTTTGGTTCCGAGAGACGCATGGTTGGGGATGGATCAATGGCATGTAGTGTCACTCGAATCAGATGTCTCGTAGTCTGAATTAATCTCCACTTTTTCTTGCTTCCCCTTGGATAGAGTGATTAGTTTTATGGTTTTCTGACGGTGAGAGGCTTTGTGGGTACGAAGGTGTGAGAGATGGTTGAGCAATCACCGGTCCCACAGGTTCGCAAAACCACAGGGCGCTGTCTCCGCAGAGAAATACATGTGTCTTGCAGGCAGGCTAGGCTATAGTGCGGTGGTTCGGCTTATCGTTAAACTTCATTTCCTAGTAACCTTGCCTCATTTCCCCCCCAATTGGCGTTTGCTTTTCTTCCCGCCCTCTCTTCCTTCTTTTTAAATTTTTTCTCTCTTCCATTTTCAACTCGGCCTTTCTCTTTCTTCCCCTGTATCTCTCTCTTTTTTTTTCTTCTTCTTCCAAAGTTCCTTGAGCTCCAGCTATAATAGCCAACTGGGGGAAAAAAAATTTGAATTTTTACAAAATAAAGCGCGTTTATCTACCGTAACCTACCTACCACCTACCCGTCACGTGAGAAATACCAACCAACAAGGGCGAAAAAGTTTCAACTGCGAGTTGTACTGTACTGGGCCGGTATGGGTCTATCCAACCAACCAATTAATTCATTGTCCAACGTGGTTTTTGTGTTGCCTGTGCGTGCCCTTTTGGGTTGGCTGTAATAAGGGTCATGTGCGGTGCTGGCTTGAGCTTTTGTTTCGTGAGGTAGGGGGAGTTTTAGTTCCGGTTCTCTTTCTTTAGTTTGGTTTGCTGTTTGTGTCTTGTTGTGTGGGTTCACTAGAGGAGGAGGGGATATTTGGTGTATTGAGGTTTGTGTAATAGGATAGTATTGGTGGTCTTCGTGCTGGTCATGTGGTGTCACTCGTGGAGCGGCGGTGGTTGTGGTGGTTGTGGGTGGTAAGCTTGGTTACTTGCCGGGCGGGATCATGGAAGTGTGCTTAATGGTACTGGGGATTGTGGATTGAGGGTGGTGTGTCGGGTGTTGCTGGGGGTTAATAACTTTCAGGAGGTTGTTGTGATGGTACAGTACGCACCCTGCTTTGGGCCAGAGTTGGAGAGATTGCTTGGGGATAGGTGAGTGAGTGAAGAGATTGGGTTGGGCCAGCTTAGGATTTACACAACTCCTATTGTGTTGAAATGGTGGAAACCCATGCTTTGGATGGGGCATGTTGTCGTGCTTGGAGTACCAATTCGCCCCTCGCGGAAATCGTAGAGAGACTGATATTGGATCGTCCTTGCTGGAACTAAGTATGATATCACAAGTAAACCGCTGATCACTTGCTATTACTAATGGTAACCGGGCCTGCCAATTCAACTGATATAGAATATCATAGTCTGGTATAGCAGAGCGTGGGCATTATTCACTAATTTACTAACTAACTGCAGATAATCACCCCGCTGCAACCCCCCCCCCCCCCCCTTCCCCTTCTGCAATGCCGATTTTTTTGCAGCTTGGGATGTTTAGCAGTGCGCGCGTTGGGAGTATCTAGATGGCTGTGGTAGCACTACTGCATTCGACAGCACCGGCCGAAGCAAGCAAGCGGAGGCCCGGTGATGCCGCTGCTTTGGGTTGAAGGATGGGCCCTACTGTGTACGGCTAAGATTTAGAACTTTTGCTTGGATCTTAGTGATCTGGTCGCGGGGGTCGTTCCATTTCGAGTCCTGGGTTGGATGTGCATACTTGTGCCTGGCGAAGAACTGAGGGGGGAATGTTTGGGTTTGGCAGGCGGCGAGGTGCCTGCGTGGCTTGCGGGAGCTTGTTTTTCCCGCCTTTTATGGGGAGGTTGGGTGCCTTTGTGGGCTGTGGGAGGGGTCAGATTGGAGGGCGGAGGAGAGGGGTAGGCGTGGAGGTCTGGTTTGCCGGGTGTGCGGAGTGGGGGGGGGCTCGTGGGACGGTTTGCTGGAT
>Ga0307510_10002715_pt1 | contig 20231 bp, 24 predicted proteins | sample 12_EM_MG_FD_207224 | JGI IMG/M metagenome (GOLD analysis project Ga0307510, IMG submission 207224) | Populus trichocarpa ectomycorrhiza microbial communities from riparian zone in the Pacific Northwest, United States - 12_EM | ecosystem: Host-associated > Plants > Roots > Unclassified | place... | reverse complement strand
GGGCGATGAGGCAGAAGGGGTGATTGACTGGTAACTGCCTTCTCTACTGGTGCGTTGGCGTATAGGTGCTGAGGAGGGACTTGTGGGTGACAGGGAATGCTTGCGGGACACAGGACTACTGGGCTGAATGAGGTATGCTTCCCAGGGTTCGATAGGAGACTCTTCTGGGGACAAGGTATGTATCGGTCCTCCGGGGACGTCAGGTTCATAGCGAGTGACTGGTTGTGGCTCTAAGAGTGGCGCGTCCTCCATGGGACTGTCTGGGTCTTCCAGTGGGTTCTCTACTGGGGGTGGCTCTTGGTACTCCTCCATTGAGGAGTATTCCCGACGATGGATGTTCCATGGGATGGGGATGAGGGGCTCGACTGGTGGCTGATCAAGGGGTGACGATGGTTTGGATGGTTCGCTAGGCGGTAGCGGTGGCAAGTCTGGTAGGACGGGTGGGTTCAATGGCAATGGTCGCTTAGGCATGGGTAGGGTGACGAGGAGGGGATCCGATGAGGATGAGAAAAATTGGGGTGGATCATAACAACAAAGGCTATAGAGCAGTGAATTCTTGTTTCAAGGGTAAATGAACTCCTCACCACCCTGCAAAGCCCTTCTGTGTTATATAGCCCTGGTATCAAATACTTCATGTCCTTGCTCATTGTAATTTGCACATATATGTAGGTGGCTTTAGTTCCTTCACTCTTATAAGCTATTGGCTACATGTAAAAAAACAGCTGTAAGATAAGCCTCACAGCATGCATGGATGTTGAATGACTATAATGGAGTGCCTGTTAATACCACAAGTCTTTCTGTCACTCATCCTGTCTTATAACTGTCATGTAGCTCCATTCCTTAGTCCTTTCCCTGCCTACTGAAGTGTGCAGTAGTGTCCTCTTAATCCAAAATGAAATCACTTATTTGTTTTCACTCTTATATGACAGCCATTGTGTGAGTTTTCCAAGTTCTCATTTAGAGAACAAGGTTTTATGCTGTTTTGTCCTGCTGGGATTTTTGGCACATCTTTGCACTTTCATTGCAGACATGGCCAGACCATGTTGTTTTTGTGTTGTCATATTTGGGCTGATATTTTGCATGTGGATGACTTTGAAAACAACTTTGAAATTCCTCTGCACTTTTGTTGCAGCCATTGCCAAACTGTGCTGTTTGTGTTGTTGTATTTAGGTTTTGTATTGTCATGTTTGGGCTGATGCTTTGCATGTGCATAACTTGCAACTTTGGAAATTCCACACTTTTGTTGTTGCTATTAGGAGTTCACTACTTTATGGGTAACAAGACTTGATAACAGCACAGAGTTGAAGGTGACTGATCCAAAGGAGCAGCAGTAAGATGTTGAGGAGAAAGAGGCAAAAGGTAAGAAGGGGCAAGTAGTAATAGACTGCTGTGGGCGAAGTGGGAGCTTTGTGAGGCTCTAGTATGGGGGTAGACAAGAGAACAGTCTGAGGACTGTTCATACAAATTTACAGGTCTTATATACTAATACAGGGTGGTCTGTATGTAGTTTAGGGTAGGCATAAATCAGAGAGACAGGTAACACATGCCCCTTTAGAGCAGGTAGTAATACAAGAGATAGGTGGACTTAGAACTAAGAATAGAACATGAACTAATAATAGATAAGCTGTGGTCTATGCTGCAGCTCTGCAGTAAGTCTTGTGACTTTATTGATTCTCAACCATTGATCATTCCCATGGTCTTTCACATGTTGATCAATGGACAAGGTACACATCTAAAGTGCATACAATCAGGTGATTGTATAGATGACCAATCTCTTGGTAGGTCATATGATAGGTTCCCACAGTCATGTGCTGTTAAGTCATGTGGTTGCTTAAGGGCATATCGGTCACATGTTAGGTCATGTGCTAGATCATGTGTAGGTTTCCCAGGGTCATGTGCTCAAAGATTCTCTTTGGTTGCTGGTTGATAGCCAGGCTTCAACACAGGCTCAGGTAGGTATGTGGTAGCCACTTGGCTATAGCTTGGTTTAGGGGCAGGTCTAGTGGGACTTGTAGGGGTTTGGACTTGTTTCTTAGATGGCATGGACTTTGTCCACAACAGCAGCCATTGCTGAACCATGCTTATTGTGTTGCTGCTAGTAAAATTTCCACTATTTTGTTGCTGGATCACTGGATCATGTGTGCTCTCTTTTTATTATAATCCATTTATGTGTGCCTCAGTATATAGAACTGAAATGAGTGAGCATGGTGTTGACATGCTAGATTGTAAGGATGGCTGGTGGGAACATTTCCTTAGTAAATAAGAGCACTTGTATATAATATTCACACAATCACCCATCTCTTATGTGCATATTTGTGAGTGTGGTTGTATGACACTACAGACTGTAGATCCAGACTAAATCCAAGGAGTTAGGAATTATGTATGTTTGGATGCTTAGTGCCCACATGCTTATGGCCTGATTGACTGAAATGTGTTGGGGTTGGCAACACAATGGTATTACCATATATGGATGAAAATCTGCACAATCACTACAGAAGTGACTTTAGTAAATCTGAGGAAAATATCATATAATGACACCAGTACTGACTTCTCTGAAAAACAGAACAAGCATAATCTAACTTTGATACAAGCCAACATAATTGCAATCTTTGCTCTGACATAAAAAAACAACATTGTCTCTCTGCTTGACATATAATACTCTCTAATCATAACTCATGGTTCTCCACATGGACCACTTAGCTTGACATTTTTAAATTGTCTTTTTCTCCCTTCTTGTCACCTTTCTTCTATCAAACACCCACATCACATCTTAGTCATGCCAGAAAACAGTGACTCCTGTAATGTTTTCTCTTTGACCATCCCCCCTGAACCCAGCACATACATGTGCTTTACATTAACCCCAGTTTTCACTGGGGACATTGTAAGTGCTTTGTTTTATTGTGCTTGCACCAGCATTGACCAAATATATCAGACTATAGATATCTCTATTGCACCCACTGCCAATGTCTCAACTCATTCACCACCAGGTCAGGCTCTAGCTCCCCTGAATCCAGCCCCTTCATCATCTTGACTTGCACCAGCTTGCAGCATGGCCCAAAGACGGTCCATGGTGCTTGTGGTGCGTATGCGTGCAATAGTGCCTTTCGTCAGGCTTTCTCGACTCATTGGGTTATCATCAATGACTGACAGGTTTCCCATGACCACTGGTTTTGTGCTTTGTTGTAGCTTTAGCAGTGTTGGCATGAGTTGTTCCTTCGCAACTCCTTTGAGGATTTCAAGGGCGATTTCTTTTAGCTCCTTGTAGCTGTGATGTTGCCACTTCTCCTTAACCTGTTTCTTGGTTAGGGGTTTGGTTTTCACAGCTCAGACTTGTGCCATAGGTGACCCTTCCTGTTGCTTTATCTGAAGCATATGGGTTTGAACTGGGGTTCCCACTTTTTGTAGCTCTTCGTGTATTTTGCTTGGTTTTGAGAGGAGGCCGATTTCCCTTTGTTCCTCTGCATTATATTGCCCAAGGCATTTTTGAAGTTCCTCTTTGGTCATAGGTTTAAATGACTCTACTTGATGTGCTCAGATTCAAGTTGGTTCGCTAGAGTTGTCCTCTTCTGGTTGGGAATTAGAAGTGCCGTTATCTGATCCAGCTGACTCCTCTTCCAATATTTCATCTAGTATCTCCAATAGCTCCTTTGGTTCTAGGGCTTTTAGTGCACATAGTGTCTTCTCAAAGTTGCTCCTGGTTTGGTTTTCCTGTGGTGGCACGATTGTCACTACCAACTTGGTGATGGGACAGTCCCAGATATCGCCTCCAGTCTTCTGGCAGTTGACGTATCATTGCTTCTCCTGAGCGACGCTAGGTCAAGCTCAGCCCTGAGCGTGGTCACTTATGGGGGCACAAGGAGGAGAGTCTTGTTCCTGGGTTCTTTGCTTAAGCTGATCCATTGGTAGTGCTCCTAGGTCTGGGCAACCAGTTCTAGTCCCTTGGTCCAAGGTGTGGTCGTTCTGAAAGGGGCACATTCATATTTGATGTCCAGTTCTCTGATAGTGGTAGCACCATGGACATTTTCTGGCTTGATGACCTATGCTGAAGCACCAGTAACATCTTCCTTTGGCGCATGGTTCTTTCAATTTTGTGCATTTACTGCAGTAGTGTCCTTTTTCTAGACATAGGAAGCATTGTAGCTTTTGTGCATTGTCTTCTTGTGTCAACCCGTTATAGTTCTGTTGACTGGTTGTTCGTTTGATGGAATCATTCGTGCTAGTTTGACTACCATCAGATTCAGTCCACGCTCCTGGTACCATTGTGATCTCCTGGGTTGGTAATGGATGAACGTTGGTTGGTTTGTTGTTTTGCGTGATTTAGTGACATTCATGATGGGTTATTGGTCACTGCTGGTCGTTCCTTTGGCTTTGATAGGGCCTTGTGATGTTCAAGATGATCTATTAGTCACTCTAGGCTTGCACTGGGTTGTTTCAATGTCTTGTTACAAAGACCTGGTAGGATTTCTTCCCGGTACATTGGTAGAATGATCCTTTGTGACGCTTGGCATTGTATACTAGTCCTTAGATTGGGTGAGGTCTTCCTTAATCTTGGAGACCTATGCTTGTTGGCAGATTGGGTAGCAGAAGTGATGCTTTACTGCTTCGAGTGGGTTAGGGAGTAAGAACTTTTACAAGTTCTTGAGTATGTGCGATAATATTGTTTGTCCTGATGACACTTCAGTGTCTGGTGTCAGTAGACCACTTGTGGATCCCTAAGGTTGGTCGTTCAAGGCACTAGGTGCCTATGTGAAAGCTTGACTTGTGTGGTGGCTCCTAGCCAGCTGCAGGTTGTGCTTGTAGGTGCACAACACCTTTGTGCGCTCTAACACTGTCTGGCTTCTGCACGTATCCTGGTGAGGTGATAGAGCCTCCTGCGGTAGTCGGGCCGGTGCCCTGAGCTACCAGTCCTTGAGTCGGTTGGGTGCGGTAAGTCATGTGTCTTCTGGTTGTGCGCGAGTAAGGTACAAGCAGTGCGTGCATGTGTCGGTACACAAGTACTTGGGCTAACGCCCTTAGTGTGCCGACCTAGGTGTCTGTCTTGTAATGTGAGTTCTAAGAGTTGTCCTCTACCCTTGATGGAGGTAGAGATGCAAAGATAGAAGGTTCACAAGTCGAAGGGGAAGACGCAGGCAAGGGAGTTCAGGGTAATGATGATAGGATTGCAAGACTCAAGTCAAGCTTAAGGCTTGACTGTTCATAAGTACAGGTCTTATATACTACCTGGTACTAGCCAGTGTGAGTCATTGTATGACCTAGTCATGGTACAGTAAGCGATCAGTCATTCGTACAGTAAGCAGCCAAGGGAGTCAGTAAGAGTTGTACAGTACTCAGTCAGAAGGAGTCATCGAGGCTGCACGCAGGAGTCAGTCAGAGTTAGCATGGCTGCACAAGCCACCAGTATAGTACTCAGTTAGTTAGGCCCAATATAGTAAGCCGAGTCACATGTCAGGGAATGGTTACTGGGTCTGGCACCTGACTGGTCAGGTGCACAATAAGTCACATGGTATCACGTGACAGGTCACATGCCTGGTCATGTGAGAAGTCTAGTGTTTGAGATCAGGTGGTCAGTCATGGGGTTGTGGGAGCGGTCACATGCTCCCCAGTCATGTGGCACCAAGTCAGGTGCACAAGTCAGGTGATAGGTTAGGTAATTGGTCAGGTGATGTGAGTTGAGTGATAGCAATATAGTGGAAAAATGGTATCCGAACGCTACAACAGAAAATCCTTACCTACTGATATGGTTCTTAATGGCCTTTGCATACTTCACCACTCTGTTCACCCTCAGATCATCTCTAACTTTCATGTTGTTGTCAACCAAGAATATATAGTTGGCTATCTTCACATGGAAATTGGTCTTCCTGCTCTTTTTGGCAGTGAGAATATGACATTTTTGTTTCTTGGCATCCTGTGCTGAGTCAGAAAATAGCCTTTGGCAGTCCTTGACATTGTTCTTGAGCTACTTGACAAGTTGGTCTGTGCACAATAAGTTCCATGTGATACAATTTGGAGCTTTCAGGTCTGCAGCAGGGGTGCCTTCCTTGTTCTCTTTGGCTGTCTTCTTTGCCTGGCCATGTGTCTTGCTAGGGTTAGGTCACTTGACAGTCTTCTTACCATTCCAGACACCAGGAGTATGGGTGGACATGGTGAAGGGATCATGTATATAGTAGAAGGGAATGGGGTGTCATTGCACAAGGTTGATGCCACATTGAAAAATAAAATAAAACTCTGAAAACTAGTGGTCTTGTTAATGGAACACAGAAGGATGGGAAGAATGATCACTTAACAAAGTAGGAGCCCTCAAAGGCCATTCATCAAAAAGTTGCCATTAATCACTCCATTTATTGAACTCCAGAAGGGATAATGAGATGACAAATGGGACAAATAATGGTGTATATAATGCTAACTTTGAAAGACCCTAATGGCTGCAACAAAATTGTGGAATGCTAACACTCAACTTATGCTCACTCAACCCAAACACAGCAATATAATAAACCAGCAATAGCTGCAACAAAATTGTAGAATGCCCACACTCAACTCATGCTTGCTCAATCCAAACATGGCAATACAAACTGGCAACAGCTACAACAAAATTGTGGAATGCCCACACTTAACTTATACTTGCTCAACCCAAACATGGCAACACAAACAAACTAGCAACAGCTGCAACAAAATTGTGGAATGCCTATACTCAACTTGTGCTCCCTCAACCCAAACACACAGCAATACAAACAAACTAGCAACAGCTGCAACAAAATTGTGGAATGCCCACACTCAACTTGTACTCACTTGACTCAAACATAGCAATACAAACCAGCAATGGCTCCAATAAAATCATGGAACACAATCACTTGACATACACACAACAAGCTACACTTATGTGAGCCAGCAACCACCACAACAAAATTGCAGAAAGTTCTTATAGGGACCCCCAAATTTCCCTATGAAAAAACAGCTTAAAAACCTCATTCTCTTAAAGGAGAACTTGGAACCCCCTACTGCTGCCAGCCTAGCAGGCACAAGAGCCTTGTGTTTGCAAGCAGTGCTAACAGCTGCCCCCATGTATTGGGCAACAGGTACAACCCTGGCCACTTGCTTGCCATACCCACTTTAACAGTGGCTGTAAAACTATATAACTGTCTTTATTTTTACAAAGTTGGTTCTCATATCATTCCCTCTATCCCCCCCCCACTAGGTCCTATAACCTTGCCTCACCTGACCCTTGTCATAAAAACTTTCTAGATGATCTTTCTCCATCTTGCACCACACAAGGTTACACTTCCCTCAGCTTGCCATATCATCCTTGTTGCATACAACACTGAATACAGGATGGTCAACTGATGCCACCACTATAGTATATTACTGTCATGAGACACAGTGCAGCATGCCCTCCAGCTTGGTAGCATTGGTGGTGCTAGAGGTAGAGGTGGTAGAGGCAGGGTGGCAATTGGTGTGGGGAACAAGAGGGATTGCAGATTATATGCTGCACACCACAGATGTCCAGTGCAAGTACAAGTGCAAGCATGGATGGTGGTAGGTACAAGACCAATTTTCTCCTTTCCTTTCTTGTCTGTGACTCTGGGCTGTATTTCCTATCACTTATATAGCTTACCTATAGAACCATCTTGCATTTTCTAGAGACTTCCATATGCTTCTATTACCTTCCATAACATTCCATCTCCTTTTATCCTCTCCAGTGTTCCAGTAGCTTCTGCAACCATATATATATATACTGCCTCCAGTAGCATAGAACAAGTTCTCTAAGCTTGTTCTATTTGTACAATATAGGCTATTGCTTCTGTCTTCACATTGAATACATGCAGCCTCACTCAAATGATCCCCCTTCCTCTTGCATTAGTTTGCATTGCTGCTAGGGCTGAGCACCATATCAATACAGTGTCTATATAGGTACCCATAAAATGGGGTTATAGTTATCAACCAATATATGGCCATACACCATATACAGTGTCCAACTGGCACCCAAAATATGGGTTATGGTTACATATATTGGTTATGGCCATATACCATATACTGTATGATCCTGTATCTGTACAGTGCTCAGCCCTAATTGCTGCTAATTGCCTTTAACTCTTTGTTGTACCTTGAGGTCATATACAAGTGCCTTGCTCAATTCCAAGTCACATTGACTTGTGTCATCTCACTCACTCTCACATAGTTATGCAGTGTATCACATGATCTATTCTGACATCCCCAAATACCAAGAACCCCGGAATCCCTGAGAAACCCAAACACACAACTCTGTCAAATCAACATGGTGGCCTAGTATTGCTGGGGCTCAAGCCGATGTTTTTGAGAAATCAGTGATAGAAAATCAAATCAAATAGTGAAAAATATGAAAATAAAGATGGAGATAGATTAGTTCGAAAGCCTGGGGATCACTTAAGATAACTTTACAATCTGACCAGCCATTCAAGCAGGGCTTGCTTCAGCTTGATTTTACTTTTTTTTTTTTTTGCCAAATCAAGCTAAAGCAAGCCCTGCTTGAATGGCTGGTCAGATTGCAAAGTTGTCTTAAGTGACCCCTAGGCTTTCAAACTAGTCTATCTCCATCTCTTCTTGACCTCTTACCACCACCATCCCCCTACAGAATATGCCTGCCACAGCCGCATCCCCTGTACTCCCCCCTCCTTGTGCCCCCGTAAGTGACCACGCTTGGGGCTGGGCTTGACCCAGCGTCGCCCAGAAGGATACTCCAGCCTCCATCGCCACTGACTATTTGGTGTTCGACGTGCTAAACCTTTTCTGTGCTTGCTGGTTCCTCAACCACAACCACATCCTTTCCCTCGTTGTGTTTGCTCAAAAGGCCAACGACGGCAATAACATTTCCTAGGTTGAGTTCGCTCCCCAGACCCATTCCCATTTGGTTCGCCAGGCTATCACCTTGGCCCCCACCCTTTACCCTCTGGCCCTGCTCAAGTGGGTCATGTTTACTTTTATTCTGGAGGTTGTCAACGACCGGGGGCATATGGGCCTTGCTTCGTTTGTCAAGACCTCAGCACCACATTGCCGCCATGCAAGTTCGGCTGGACTCGGCCCCTCAACACTCCCGGTTCCCCCTTCACAGGATGAGGGACTGGTTTGAGCTTCGAGGCCCCCTGCTCTGGTACTATCTTCGCCGGCTCTGTCGTCGCAGGCCGCCCCTGCGATGGCCGTGGATTCACCATCGCCTCCCCCCTCCGATCACTCCCCCCCGTCACACACACCCATGCCTCATGCCTTGGAGTTCAATGTGACTGCTGTGGAACCACCCTCCACCCCTGAACCCTCACGCTCTTTATCTCCGTCCCCCTTGGGTGATACCAAGGGCACAAGTGCCACACCCCAGGTCAAACTGGGACACGGTCGCCGTGGCGAGCCTGGGACTGGGCGTCGCACTAAGTGCCTCAGGGCCCCCTTTTCCCCCACGTCCGCACAGGACTGCGCCTCTCTCCTAGTCCCTTCAGGTCGGCCTGGACAACGATACACCCTCGACTCTTTAGTCGCCTACAAGGCGGCCCTCCACAACCTTCAGGTTCATGCTAGGATATTGATTGAGGAGGAGGAGCGCACCTTTGCTGCGATGGCTTCCCTGACGTCTGCCCCCCACATCTCCCTGACCCCCCCTCCCTCCACCCCTGACATTAGCCAGCCTGCAGTGCCTTCTGGTGCTGGTGCCCCATCTTGGCGCCGATCTGCAGCCCCTAGCCCGCAATGCAGCTTCTCCTAGTGGGTGTTGCTCCCCTCTACTCAACCTCCCTGCCCTATCCCTTCAGTTGCTTTCGAGCGGCAGCTGGGCAGCCATGGTTATGCGTATTGGGTACAGAGCACCCAACAGGACAAAGGTTGTTGCAGCGTTTCCTCCATCCACTAATTTTATGTTCTGTATCTATAGAGACTTGACCCCCCCTATGGGGCGATGCCAATACATGTCACCCCACCTTACGTTCATTACCCCCCTCTTACCCCATTTTTCCCCCCTCTGTTTTCTTTGTCAGCTGGTCTGCGCGGTCTTTCCTGCGGGTCTTGTCCTGTGGGCGGCTGCTTTGTCTCTTAGCCTAGAGGGCTTGCCCCTTTTGTTACATATTACCCTGTTTAACTTGACAGTCTAATATCTATAATCCTGGGTTTCTTAATGGTACACATAGTTAGCTATTGATGGTAGTTAGTTAGAGTTGTACCATGATGTCTTGTTGCTTATGCAGTGGACAATAAACTCCAAATTCAAAAAAAAAAAAAAAAACTAGTCTATCTCCATCTTTATTTTCATATGTTTCACTATTTGATTTAATTTTCTATCACTGATTTCTCAAAAACATCAGCTTGAGCCCCAGCACCACTATGGTGGCCTGACTGTGACATTGTGTGCTTAGAATTCTCTTTCTAGACTTGTTCTTTTCTACAGTTTCAGTAGTTTACAGTCTATAAAATGTCTATACTGTAGCATAGCTCTAACAATAAATTTGAATTACAAAAAAAACATATAGGCTACAAATCCCACATCCTCTATTGTAATTGAAGGATCAACCCCAGTTTGGTGTTATGGAGAAAGTCCTAAGCCCCCCCTCTTTTGGCAGGCCTTGCTGCCCAGTTTGGGGGGCTTCTTATGCAAGAACTGTACTAAGCATGCCAAAAATTCTTTGCATATTCTTTCTTTCTGGTCATCCCATGTAACATGTGATATTCTTTCTTTCAGTTGTCCCATGTAACACATAATGTCCCTCTCCCTGCACTGTCTCTCTCTTGCACAACCCCGACCTGAAGTCTAGCTTTCTCTATGTATGTGGTGAGACCCCCCCCTCTCTCTTGCTTGCCTGCCCTCCCTGTTCCAGTGAGTGACCCAACATGTCACTTTCTGTCTGTGTTTGCTGACCTTCCTTCTGGGATTTTTTCTTTCTTTTGTTTCCCCTCTCAGCTCCCAGCACCTACTTCTCCTTCCCCTGATGTTGGGTAGTTTCCATATGCATGTTGACTCTTGCACATCCTACCTACGCACCACAATGCAAAGTGTTGCATTCTCTCTCTGTCTGCTGTGCCCCCATCTGTATTCAACACTTGACTCCCTCTCCTACCCTATTATCCCCACTGTCCCATCACTACCTGCTCCCATCCCTGTTGGTTCCACCTCTCTGGGAGCAGGCTTGCTCTGTTCCTGTTGGGAGTGCATCATTGCCGCTTTCCAGTGATGTCACACCTTACACTTTTCCATTGCATCCCGTCACATTGTTGTCAACTCTTACCATATGCATGGCTTCTCCTTCCCTTCACATTGGGTCTCTCACACAGGCATGTCAAATCTTGTGCATCCCACCTGCATGCATCCCCATTGCTCCCCCCTGTGTGGGAAACTGCTGCTCCCGCACTCTCTGGTTGTGTCAGTACTACTCAGTGGGGGGCCCACTTTTCTCCCAGTCGTGTCACTACCTGATCCTGTGCCTATTGGTTCCACCAGTGTGGGAGAGGGCTCACTCTGTTGCTGTTGGGAGTGCATTATTGCTGCTTTCCAGTGATGTCATACCTTACACTTTTCCATTGCATCCTGTTGCATCGCGTCATCCTCAACTCTCACCATGTGCATGGCCATGCCCATTGGTTCCACCTGTGTGGGAGAGGGCTTGCTCTGTTGCTGTTGGGAGTGCGTCATTGCCACTGTCTGGTGATGTCACACTTCACACTTTCCCATCATGTCCCATCACTACTTGTTCCCATCCCTGTTGGTTCTGCATGTCTTGGACAGTGCTTGCTCCCTTGCTCACCTGTTGGGAGTGCTTCGTTGCCACTTTCTAGTGATCTTACAGTATTCCATTGTGTTTCATTGTTGTGCAACACATGTCAGCACATACCATATATTGTGCCTGCTGCAGTACATTGATGGTACCTCATGTATGTTATGTTACAACCTCTGATAATGTATGATATTTTGTACTGCTTTAACAATTGAATCCCTGATAGTGTGCACTCAAAAACACACCAGTTTTGCTGGCTTTACCTTGAAAGCAAATTGATGGTGTGCACAAATTTAAACTCTGTGCAAATCGAAAGTCTGAGTTTGCCCACCCCCCATCTATCTTCTTTCTCCTCCCTCTCTCTCCACTTCTGCCTGTTCTCCTTACAACTTTGACAGCCTGAACCTGTAAGTTTCCCCTTTTCTTCCAAACTCAACCTGTCCATGTCAATTCTTCCTTACAGCATCTTCTACCTGTGCCACACTTCTCATGCCAACTAAGTGGGCCAGATGCAACTGACTTACAAGTGCCTTCCCTCTAATAATCCTCAGCTTCACCCTCTGCTCCCTTTTCACTGTAGGGTACATCATGCCACCCACTTCCCCATATCACAAGGATGGTTCTCCTCTGATCCCATCTACTTCATTACCACTGCCTTCTTCCACACACTTCACAACATTTGACGGCCAGGCCCATTGTCATCTACCTGCCACTCTGGCTACAAACCATGACTTGGGCAGTTTACTGCAGCCTACAACTGCTGCACTTCCTCCCATTGCATCCACCTCTGCTCCCTCACCCCCTCCTTCACAGCCAATTACATATAATGGCCGTTTTTAGGCCACTTACCATTACACCTGGCTGCACATGTGTAGACCCTCCCTTCTCTTTCTCTTCCTTTTCCATGTTGTTGTCGTCATCGCCCTCCTTCTGTTGTTGCTCCTTCTCCTGTGAGCTTTAACAACCCTTTTTGATTTCTATGCTGTTGAACTCATGCTTTGCATCTCATCTAGCCACCTGCCCCTCTCCATGTGCCTTATGCTGCTGTACTGCAGCCTCCTCCCCTCATCTCTGCCTTTTCTGTCAACCCTTATCCTCCAGCTCAGGCCCATCCTCTCATGTCTTCTATTTCTTTCCCCCCAAGTGCTCCCTTTGTGTCTGCCCCTTCTGTGGCTTCTTCTGCTGTTCCTGCTGTTCCTGCTGCTCCCATGTCCATCTTGGTCCCTTCCCATCATCTCCCTACTGCTCCTGCTGCTCCTGCTGCCCCTCCTGCTGCCTCTCCTTCTCCTGCTGCCCCTGCCCATCCTTCTCCTCCTCCTGCTCCTCTGCCTCCTTCTCTACTGCCTCTACCTCCTGCTCATCTTCAACCTGTGAGCTTCTCTTTTTCTTCTCATGCCAAACAACCCATATTGATTATAATTTACAGCCTGCATTTTATATGGGCCTGATCATCCTTCCTGGCCTGTTGTTGCCACCACTGCCACCCCCTCCACTGCCACCACCTCTTCCTATTGCATGTCGCCCATTTGACCCTGCTTGGCCAGAGCATGACCTTGGTCCTTTTGACACTGTTGACATGCAGTACCCTTCCTGTGCAGCACTTCATTGGGCAGATGAACATCTTGCCAACTCCTCAAGAACTAATCCTACATTTGGCATGTATTGCTATAGTGGCAAGGTCTCTCTTCCCTCTCTCTATCCTGTTTCTCCAGAGCTATATCACCTTCTGTCTGACCATGAAGATCCAAGAGCACATGCTTTCTATGACAACATTTGCAATTACAACAATGCTCTGGCCATGACCTCTATTGGAAGACAGCTGGATCATACCCTGAATAATGGGGGTGGCCCCTGGGTGTTCAAATTCCATGGTCAGCTTACCCACAGGATTGGATCCCTCCTGCCTCAGCCTGTCTTTGCTCCCTCTTATGCCCAGCTCTACATTTATGACACACAGTATGCCCTCTAGTGTTGTATGGCCAGGCCTGTCAACTCTGGCTTGCAACCACATACTTTACTGGAGCTTCAGGATATGCTCTATCACTGTCACCCTGCCATTCAGCTCTACAGACAGGCATGGGAATTAACTGCCCACTTGCCCCTTGAACAGCAGTGCACAATCTCTCTTCACTTTGATCAGAATTGCGACAGACAATGCTACAATGAACCTGATGCCTCTGTCAATGAAATTGCTATCATCCTGCCTGGTGATGGTGACCAGGTCAAGAAGTCACAGGATATCATCCTCTATCATAAGAATGGCCCTCTTCACCACATGTCTGATCTTTACCCCTTATATCCTTCTCTCCACTACATCCTTCTTTTCCCCACTGGCCAGTTGGGCTGGCATGACCACCTTTGGTACCAAGATGAGAAGGGTGTGCCAGCTGAGGTGGGAAGATAGACACATTGCAAGCACATGTACATATCAATAGCAGAGTTTCATCACTATCGCCTATTCATTTGCCCTCTACTTGCTGAGTCCCAACACCTCTTCCTCTCTGGCAAGCTCTTCCAGGAGTATGTCTGTGAGACATGGGCAATTTTGGAGCAGAATTGCCTCAACTTTGTCAAATTAAACCAAAAGAAGCTGCAGGTGGAGCTTTTTCAAGGCTTGGCTGATGCTGTTGCTGCCAATGCTGATGCTGACTGGAATCAGTTGGGCAAACAGTTCATCCTTCCCTCTTCCTTCACTGGCAGCACTTGCAACATGCAGCAGCACTTGCAGGATGCCCTGGCAATTAACAGACATTATGGAGGAGGCGACCTTTTCATCACTATGACTGCCAATCCTGACTGGCCTGAGATCACCTCTGCACTTCTTCATGGTCAGACACCTACAGATTGCCCTGACTTGGTTGTTTGTATGTTCTATGCCAAGTTTCAGTCCCTCATCAAGGACATCAAGAAGGGCGTCTTGGGGTCTTGGGCTGCCCACCTCTACACCATTGAGTTTCAGAAGAGGGGCCTGCCTCATGCACATATCATTGTCTTCCTGCAGCCTTAGTCAAAGTTGCGCACTCCAGAGGACATTGACAGCCTGATGTCTTCTGAGTTCCCAGATCCTCACTGTCCCCTTTTTGAACATGTCAAGATATTGGTCCATAGGCCCTGTGGTGATCAAAACCCTACTTCTTCCTGTATGGTGGACAGCACATGCTCCAAAGGGTTTCCCAAGCCTTTCAGAGAGGAGACCACACTTAATGAGGATGCATATGCAAGGACTAGGCATTTGAATACAGGCCAGTTACACCAGTTCAAAATAGGATCACATGATGTCACTGTCAATAACCAGTGGGTGGTGTGCCACTCTTCCTATCTTCTCTGGAAGTATAGGTGCCATATCAATGTGGAGTCTATTGCATCTGTCAAGGCAGTCAAGTACATCTACAAGTATATGTACAAGGGGCATGATCACACTACCATGCAGTTTGGCAGGTGCCAGGATGAGGTGAAGCAGTACCTGGATGCACACTACATTAGCAGCTGTGAAGCTATGTGGCACCTCTACCTCTTTCCTGTACAGGAGCAGCTCCCCAATGTCGTGTGCCTTCAGGTCCACCTGAAAAACTGGCAGGCTGTTGTCTTCAATCCTAATGGTGAGGGCACTGTACAAGATGTGCTTGATTCCCATGCAGAGCACAAGACCACACTTACTGGATGGTTTGAAGCCAACAAGCTAGAGCCTGAGGGCAGTGAGATTCTCAATCTTCTTTATCAGGACTACCCATCCAAGATGGTCTGGCATACTGAGGAGAACAACCATAGGTGGACCAGGAGAAAGGAGGGCTTTGCTGTTGGTAGGATGTATTATGCTCACCTTACTTCTGGAGAGCGCTTCTACCTATGCCTTCTTCTTACCTCTGTCCAAGGTGCCAAGGGCTGGACAGATCTCTACTCCTTTGAAGGTATTGAGCATCCCTCCTTCAAGCTTGCCTGTATCACACATGGCCTCTTAGAAGACAATCATAAGTGGTCACAGTGCTTGGAAGAGGCAAGGCATATGCAGGCAGGTGCTCAGCTTTACCACCTTTTTGTCACCATCCTCAGAGACTGCATACCTTCTCATCCTAGAGTGCTTTGGGATACATTTTGGCCTTATATCTGTGATGACCTTGCTTATAAGCTCCAGCATGATGCTCACATCCCACAGCCTTCTGAGGATGACATTCAGGATTATAGCCTATATCTTATTGACAACCTTCTATCTGATACTGGCCAGAGCCTGCAGGATTGGGACACCATGCCACAGGTGGTTCAAGACTAGGGACACCATCTGGGCAATCACCTCATCCAGGAGCAATATGATTACAATGTAGAAGTGCAGCAAACAAATGCTGTCCAGTGCATGGCCAACTTGAACCCAGATCAGCAGGCTGCCTTTGACAGCATCATGTTTGCCATCACCAATGAACCAGGACACATCTTCTTCCTTCATGGGCCTGGGGGCACTGGCAAGACCTACCTCTACAACACCCTCTGCTATCACTTGTGATCCCAGCACAAGATCGTCCTCTGTGTGGCCTCCTCTGGCATTGCTGCCCTTCTCCTCAAAGGTGGGTGCACTGCCCATTCCTGCTTCAAAATCCCTATCCCTTGCCATGAGTCCTTGGTGTGCAATATCCCTAAATGCTCACATCTTGCAGAGTTGATTCGCATCACTGACTTGGTAGTCTGGGATGAGGCCCCAATGCAGCATTGGCATATTATGGAGGCGGTCAATCGCTCTTTCAGAGATGTTTGTGATACTGACAAGCCCTTTGGTGGTCACACCATTGTCTTTGGTGCAGACTTCCAGCAAACTCTTCCTGTTATTGTCTGAGGATCAAGGGCTCAGATCGTGGGTGCCTGTGTACAGGGCTCTGTCCTGTGGAACTCCATCACTGTTCTTCACCTGAAGCACAACATGCACCTCAACACTGACATCCAACCTGAGGCTGACTTTGCAAGGTGGCAGCTGGATGTGGGCCAGGGCATGCATACTGATCAACAGTCCAACATCTCTCTCCCAGCCCACTTTAAGTGCAGAGAAAATTCAATGGCTTCTCTCATCTCTTCCATCTATCCTGGCATCAGCACTCCCAACCAACCCTCCCACTACTTTGCAGATCGCACCATTCTCTCCTGTCTCAACTCTGATGTTGACAGTCTGAACAACAATGCATTGGAGGCCTTCCCTGGACCAGTTCAACTCTTTCAAAGTGCAGACTCAGTTCCTACTTCTGAACAACATGGGGGTGACGATCCCATGCTGAACTATCCTGTGGAGTACCTGAATGAGATCAACTGTAGTGGGGTGCCTCTCTCCAAACTGGAAATCAAGCTGGGCTGTCCTGTGATTGTCCTGAAAAACCTGGATGCTGCTAATGGGGTGTGCAATGGTAGTAGGGGCATCTTGAGAAGGTACAGGCATAGGGTGATGGAGGTGGAGCTCATCACTGGTGACCATGCAGGGAACAAGATCTTTGTCCCAAGAATTGACAACTATCCAACAGACAACCAGGTCGCATTCAAGTTCTGTAGGAGGCAATTTCCTATAAGGCTTTGCTTTGCCATGACAGTGAACAAGTCTCAAGGTCAAACTGTCAAGCATGTTGGGTTGGATCTTAGGAGGCCTGTGTTCACACATGGGCAGTTCTATGTTGGAATCTCCAGGGTCCCTTCTATGTTCAACATTAAGGCCATTTGGGAGCCAAACAAACAAGATGCAACAACAAAGAATATTGTATATAGTGAAGTGTTGCTGAAGTGATGGCACCTGATTGTATTACATATGTATACTATTTTCTTACTACCTGTCTCTGTTTTCTGTAACCTGTATGCTGTCCATGATACTGTGCAAGCCCCCTGTTTTGCTTCCCCACCATAGGCAGGGAGAAAGACCTTGTGTACTTTATATACTAGGGTTGTTCAAAGTTACTATTATTCTACCATTATTGTGTTCATTATTTGTTTCATTATTTTTTTAATGGTGATCAATAACAGAGTGATTAATGGCCATTATTTGATTAAGGACCATAGAGGGCCCCTTAGGTAAGTGATGGGCAAAGCAGCCCAGAGTCACAGATGGAAAGGGAACAGAGAAGACAAAAAGGGAAGGAAGAGCTTATGTAAGTGGGGCAGTCCATGACAACATGGGCCTCCTACTTATATGCTTCATTATCTCCCTTGGCAATCAGCCCCAAGGTTCCAACAGAACATACATGCTTGCATTGTGGAATATGCCATCTTTATCCTCTACATGACAGTAGTTACCACAACCAAGGTTGGTATATGAACAAGTTGGCTGATGGTGAAGTGAATCTAGTTTGCTGCAATGGTCCTGGCAATCAAAGGCATGCAGCAGGTGTCTGAAGCAGACAATCATGGTGCAACATTTAGTGACCTTTTCATGAATGTGATATTTATTTATTTTTAAATCCATTTATGTGCGTCTTAGGGTACAGAACCCCATATGGCACGTCAGATATTTACATGACAAGTAATGAAAGTATGTACTAAAAGATTGTTGGTCCTCTCACCACTTGGCAAGTAATGTCCCTGAACCCTTTGCCAAAACAATATCATAGAAACAATAAAATCAGCATACAAGGTACAATAGCTTGCTAAGAAGCTGCTTGCAAACATTTACCATGCTTGAGGGTGGCAGCTTCAAATGCTGTAATGCTGATCTATCAGGCATCGAAAGGTCAGGGTGGTCTTGTGGCTCTTGCTGAACAACAGGATGGTTGACTGGACTGGGTGGAGGGTGTGCTGGCTAAAATAAGAAGAGCTGTGGCTTGTGCAACTGATGGGAGTATGTCTTCAGGGTCCTCTTCACCAAAGGTGCCATCACCTTGGATATGCTTGGCAGTGTTTGGATTGGATTTGTCTTTGTTGATTTTCTGGTGATGCTTCCACTTCTTGACAGATGCTCTATTGCCATTTATGTACAGATAGTGTTCTGCCAGCATTGCCTTCAGTTTGCTGCCGTCAGGGTCCTCAAAAGCTACTAAGAGGGAGGAGACAGAGCCTGGGGTGTAGGAGGATGGAGTGCAGACCTAGCTAGGTTTCTGAGTAATTGAGAGGGATGGATAGGAGGGGTTTGTCACTGCCAGTGCACTGTGGCACTCTTCTGGGGAGAAAGGGGGTTTGTTTTTCAATGCACCAGTGGGAATATCATTGATAAGGAGTTTCATCTGGAAAAACCTAAGTTGTGATTTCATGTTAATCTAACCTTGCTAACGATACTGGACATATTTAACATGATTCACTATCCCATGCTTAAAATATGGTTATTTTAACCAATGATTTGAGGTATAATTTGGTAATGATTCATTAACAATCTATTAAAAAGCCATGATCCACAATTGATTCACAATCCATTAATGATCACCAAATCCATATATTGTCCACTGCTAATTTCAAATGAGTGTAAAATAAATAAATAAAAAGGAATGCAAGGTATATCAGTAGATGAGCAGACACATCACCAAGGCACACACACCGACAGGAGGGGTAGAATAGCATAACTACAGTGGATGAGCAATAGGGAACACAAGAAAATGAGTGACAGGGAAAGACAAGCAACAGGAAAAGACAAGCAACAGGGAAAGACAAGCAATGGGAACAAATGGGCAATAGGGAAAAAACAAGCAACAGGGAAAATGAGCACAAGTGGTGGGGTATATGATATGACTACAGTTATTGAACTGTTTTGGGGGCACATAAATAACAACAAAATAAAAAGGAAAAAGGAACTTACATCCAGTAGCAAACTGTTTTACCAGTTGTTGAAACTGGTGGTTACTGACTAACTCATTTGAGTGCATCGATGTCAATTGGGGCAATTTGGGTATTTGATGTGGCCATGGTCCCTGGGGCAGGTGTGCTAAGTGCTTCTGGTCAGCACAGTACTGGCGATCTTAGCTAAAACAATGTATGCACCTTGCCAACGAATAGATATTACTCATCATCTGATGGTACAATTCCAGCCTCTGATCCAGTATGTGCCTCAGGGTATTCACATGTCCTGCATATACTGTATGCCTGTTCTTCTTCTGTAAGTTCGAGTTGGTCCTCAGATGGAAAGTAGTCAAGGATGGTTTCCCAAGAGCTCATGCAAGATTGACTGTATAACTGGGGTTATCCCAACTGTAGAAGATCATACACACTTTAACCAGACACAGAGTTCTAGTATCACTATGATAGGTAATGCCTCTATAATCTTCTAGAATACTGTTGATTGTGATTGAAGTACGGTATTTCTGTCGCGAGCGGTACTTGCGCCCCCCAGTCTCAGCTACAAACCTGTAACTCCAAGACCACGTGACCGTGGGAACATATCACATGACCCTACATGTGACTCATCATGTGACCCCTTCGCCGCTTGTACATCACGTGACATATCAGCACGTGACCCTGGGAACCTACGACCCCGTGACCCTGGGAAGATAACACATGACCTATCAAGGAACTGGTCATCAACAATGTCACATGACAAGACGCGCTTTGGACGCGCGTCTAACCCGT
>Ga0307510_10002714_pt1 | contig 20237 bp, 15 predicted proteins | sample 12_EM_MG_FD_207224 | JGI IMG/M metagenome (GOLD analysis project Ga0307510, IMG submission 207224) | Populus trichocarpa ectomycorrhiza microbial communities from riparian zone in the Pacific Northwest, United States - 12_EM | ecosystem: Host-associated > Plants > Roots > Unclassified | place... | reverse complement strand
GTTCAACAAGGGTTTCACACTCGGCGAGCTCGGTCGCTCCGAGGAAGCCATCGCGACGTATGATGCGATCGAGGTTCGCTTTGGCACGAGCGAGGTGATGGCGCTTCAGGAACGGGTCGCGATGGCGCTGGTCAACAAGGGTGTCATACTTGGTGTGCTCGGTCGTTCCGAGGAAGCCATCATGATGTACGATGCGGTCGAAGCGTGCTTTGGCGCGAGCGAGGTGACGGTGCTTCAGGCACAGGTCGTCAGGGCGCTGGTGAACAAGGGTGTCACACTCGATGACCTTGGCCATTCGGAAGAAGCTGTCGCCGCGTGTGACACCGCAATTGCGCGCTTCGGTGAAATGTCGGGAACCGGCTGGCAGCAACAGGTCACCATTGCCCTACGATTGAAAGGTCGCATGGCGATCAATCTCGGTCGCTATTCACCGGCCGAGACATCGCTGAGACGCGCTTTGGATGTCGAATCCGATGCGCTGACCAGCGCTAATCTGACCTGGGCGTTGATCGCGCAGGACAAAGTCGGCGGCGCGCGCGCGTCGCGTGCCGGGCTGACGGACATCGCCGCCGAAGGCATCGCGCTGATCGATGCCGGGATCGAGCTGGTGCAGGACAATCTCGGCAACGCCTTCGACCATCTCGCCACCGCGCTGGCGGTCGGGCTTGAGGAAGGGACATCGGCCTTCTTCGAGGACCTGATCTGGCTGCTGCGCATCGGCACCGATCGCGGGCATGGCGAGCGGCTGATCGCGTGGTTCGAAAGCAGCGGCAATCACGATCGTTACGCGCCGATCCATGCCGCACTGGTCGCTTATGTGCGCGGCGAACGTTTCCTGCTCGACGTCAATCCTGAGGTGCGGGGAACGGCGCAGAAGCTGTTCGCGAAAATGTCCGCGCATCGCAAGGTGCCGGAGGAAAGTCCGGGCAAGCGTGGCGAGATCCGAAAAGGTGGGGGTCGCAAGAAGCGCCGTTGATGCCTCGCGTGCATCCGCGCGGCCGGCGGTGGGGCCATCCGGCAGCGTAGCGCGCACCCGCAGCGGCATCTCGCGCATTTAACCCGCATCATGCCGCGCCAGCTCAAGGTCTATCGCACGCCGATCGGGTTTCACGACGCTTATGTCGCGGCGCCGAGTCAGAAGGCCGCGCTGCACGCCTGGGGCAGCGACGCCAATCTGTTCGCACGCGGCGTGGCCGAGATCGTCACCGATCCCGCGCTGACCAAAGAAGCGCTCGCCAGCCCCGGCAAGGTGGTGCGCCGGCTGCGCGGATCGGCCGACGATCATTTCGCCGCGCTGCCCAAGGCGAAGGCGAAAGCGGCCCGCAAAGCCCCGGCGGATACCGATCCGGCGCCGACGCCGAGCAGGGCGCCGGCCCCTGCCGCCCGGCCTAAACCTGCGCCCAAGCCCGCACCCAAACCCAAACCGCGCCCCAGCCGGGCGAAACTCGACGCGGCGGAGGAAGCGCTCGACGTGGCCGATCGGCGGCACCGCGACGAACTGGCCGACATCCGCCGCCGCGAGGATGCACTGGCGAAGGCGCGCCGCGCGATCGAGACGCGGCAGGCAGGCGAGGTGGAGAAACTGACCCAGCGCCGCACGCGCGCGAAGGAACGATATGACCACGCCCTGGCGACATGGCGGGAAGACTGAAAAAATACATCCATTGTGGTTCTTTCGCGCGGGCGGGGAGAACCAGTGCCGCCGCTAATAAACCATCGGCGGGTCGGGCGGCGGCACGGTCAGCGGATCGTGGCCGGTGACGATCGCGGTGTTGACGACGCAGAACCACCGCGCATTCTGCCGCGCGCTCTCGTGCTCGGGCGCGCCGATACGGATCGTGATCGTGCCCCTGATGACCTGGAGCACCGAGCGCGGCGGCGCGCCGCATCGTCGCTCGAGCCGGATCGCGAAGGCCCGCAGCGTCTCGCCATGGTGGCGATGAACGGCCGAGGCGCGGCCGAGCATCCCCTCGCGGCGCAGCATCGCCCGTGCGTTGGCCATCATCTTGCGCTGGCGTACCCGGTCATAATGCGCGCTCACCTGCTCGTCTTCGATCGACAAGGCGACGTCGGCGGTGCCGCCGATCTTGTCGCCGAAACAATCGATCTGCCCATCCGACAACGGATCGCTGCCTTTCAGCGCCACGCTGTAGAGCGGGGAGCCCTCGTCCAGCTGGATCGCCAGCCGCTCGGCGGGGATATGGCAGGCGGCGATGACCGCTTCGCGCGCGCGCTCCGCGGCCTTGTGCAATGCTGGCGACGGCGCGGACAGCAGCAGGGCGAGCATCGACAACATTGATATGTGATATCAGAACACATTTGCGATGCAAGCGCACCGCGCGCGCCGGCGTTCAGCGTGCTGTGGAGACGCGCCCGAACGTCGCGCCGTCATCCTCATAGTCGCGTAAGCGACGCGGCGTGCGGATCAGCACGACGGCGGCCAGTTCGCCGAGCGCGACCGGCAACAGGCCATAACGGTGCAGCATGACGGCGGCGAAGAGCGCGCAGCCAAGCGTCACCAGCGCGAGCAGCGCGAGGATGATGAAGGGCAGGCGCCCGCCGCTGATGCCGAACAGCGCGAGCGACGCGCCGCCGCCGATCGCGCAGGAAATCGCCACCTCATTGGGCGCGACCACCGCCAGCACGGCCAGCGACAGGGCAAACAGCGCGATGCCGCCCTGGACGCGGGCGCTCCACACGAATGGTTCCGGTGACGGCATCGAAATTCCCCTGTCGGCGCGCGCCCTGTTCGCTCGCCACGGGGTCAACGCCGCGCGCGGGCGGCGGTTCCGCGCCGACACGCCGCCGGTGCCGGCGGACGCGCTTGATGCAGATCACTTGTGGCTCGTTCGCAAATGCAGCATGATCGGCCATGCCCAAAAATCCCGACAAGAAACAATATCTCGCCTGGGCGGAAAAGGCGCGCGGTCAGGCCGAGGACGCGACCACCCCGGCGGCGCGCGCGCTCCATCTGACGATCGCGGCCGAATATGAAGCGAAGGCCGCCGGCGCCCAAGACGCCGACGAAGCGGCGCCCGAAACCCCCGCATAACCGGCATCCGCGTCATGCGCTGGCGGCGCCGTGATGGCCCCGATGCCGCGATGCCCCAAAGTCGCCGCCTCGAAGGAATCGCGCGCAACAGATCCACCGGATGAGCGGCCGGACCCGAGTCGCGGCAGTTTCACCCGCGCCCTGCGCCGCGTGGGTGGCGACCATCGCGGCGATTGAGTTTGCACCCTGATCTGCTAGCCCCGTCACGATGCCAAGGATGACGACGTGCTGCTGCTGACCCGGCCGATCGATTGGCTGATGCTGAGATTCGGCGATCCGCGCGGGCTCGGCGCCGATCGGCGCATCGCGGTCTGCGGCACGCATCGCAGCGGCACGACTTTGGTCGGCAGTCTATTGACGGTGGATCCGCGCAGCCGGCAGATCTTCGAGCCGTTCAATCCCGCCTCCGGCATCGCCGGCGCGACGCGCAGTTTCGTCGCGGCAGACTGGCCGGGCAATGACTGGCAGGGCCTGATCGACGACTTTCTCGGTGCCGAGGGCGTGCGTTTCCGCTACCCGGTCGCGCGCGGTCATCGCCGCCTGACGCGCTGGCTGAAGGGCACGCGGCTGGCGCGCGAATATGCCGCGGCGCGCCTGCTCCGCACCCGGCGGCTGGTGATCAAATGCCCGTTCATGTCGCTGTCCGGCCAATATCTGGTCGATCGCCACGGCATCCAGCTCGTGTTCACCGTCAAGCATCCGGCATCGTTCTTCGTCTCGCTGCGCCGGGTCGGCTGGCATGAGGATCTGCCGCTCGACGACATGGTCGCGCAGGGCGTGATCGACGCCGCGACGCGCGATGCCGCCACCACCCCGGCGGCGCGCGCCGGCCTGTTCTGGTTGGTGGTCAATGCCCATGCGCTGGAGACGCGGCGCCGCTTTCCCGGCGCGGCGACGATCTGGTCGCATGAGCGCTTTTGCCGCGACCCCGATGCGGAAATGGCGCGTCTGACCATGGCGCTGCGCATCGATTACACCGCGGCGATGCAGCGCGCGGTTGCCGCGGCGACGCATGGCGATGTGGTGCGCCCGCCGGCGGGTACCGTGCACGAACTGGTGCGCGATTCCGCCGGTATGAGCGACGACTGGCGCGACCAGCTGTCGGACGAGGAAGAGGCCGAACTGCGCGCGCGCTGCGGGCCGCTGTATGAAGAATTGATCGGCGAACCCTGGTAGTAACGACTTGGCATCGCCGCAAATACTGCCATAATGCGGGCAGGTGAGGATGTTGCGAGGGGACCATCGCGATGCCGGAATTTATCGAGTCGGTGTACGTCCATCGGCCGGTGAGAGAAGCCGATATCCCCAGGCGCGGCGCGCTGTCGCAGCGCGCGCGGGGGAAGGGCAAGCGGTCCAGGAAGGCCGCGGCATCGCCTGCGATCTCGGCCACCATGACCCAGGCCGCGCCGCCCGCCTTATGGTCGATGGCCGCGCGCGAGCCGCTGTTCCGGCCGGCGCCGTTGGAAAGAAAAGGCCGGTTCGACAGCGTCAACCTGACGCCGCTCGGCATGACCTTGTTCTTCGTCTGGATCGCGGTCTGCTGTGTGTTCAAAATCCTGGGTTGAGCGCGGCGGGCGCTTCTCGACGATGAAAAGTGCTGGATAGCTGACGTTCAGGAAGAACGCGGCGTTCCCATTCTCCCTTCCTTGTAAGGAGGGGCTTGGGGGTTGGTGCTGCCGAGGCACGCGGCGGCTTGCGACAGAATGTGCCTGGCGGCGCTCTGCACGTTCGCGAGCATGTCCGAATTCCAGAGCCGAATATTCCGCCAACGTCGGATGGTCGGGTAGCGCGCGCGCCCGTCGGGTCAGCTCCGGATCGATGCGGTGCCAGCGAACCCTGGATGGCGCGCTGCGCTCGCCAACCCACCGCGACCCCATAAGCTCTCGCCCATAAGCTCCGGCCCATAAGCTCTGTCGATGCAGACGCCCGGATAGGCCCAGCAGAGCATAGCGACCAGCAAATGGATGCCGCCGAAAAATTACTTTCGGCGGCATGTCCGGAATCGCGCCGGTTTCCCGTCTCGCTTTTTGTCCCAATGACTTGGGCCGTTTTCGCAGGTCGACTGGTCGGCCGCAGCAAAGGATTTTTAGTATGAAGATCGCTTCGTTTCTGATCAGCGCCGCACCGCTCGCACTGATCGGTGCCATTGCCTTGCCGGGTTCCGCTCGAGCGCAGGACGTCAACTGCGTCAGTACCGGCGGCGTGGCTGCGGGAACCGTGACGCCAGGCCAGTTCGACACAGCGTGTGGCGCGGGTGCCAAGGCCACGGGTGAGGCTTCCACCGCGGTGGGCAGTGGGGCGGACGGCAGCGGCGATGGCGCTACCGCGGTGGGGCGCACCACCGCCGCGACTGCCGGCAACGCCACGGCGATAGGCGCCTATGCCCGGGCCGACGCTGCCAACGCTTTCGCCGGCGGGTCATTTGCCAACGCAAACGGCGCGCAATCGGTCGCGCTAGGCTTCAACGCGGCGGCGACATTCGAGCGGGCGACGGCACTGGGAAATTCAGCGATGGCGAGCGCGGTCGCCGCGACGGCAATTGGCAGCACTGCACAGGCGACACAGACCGGCGCCACGGCGCTCGGAACAGGCGCCAAGGCGACGGCGACCCACGCGACCGCCACCGGGAACGGTGCCGAGGCGGCCGGCGAGAACAGCGTCGCCACCGGTGCCGGTGCGAAGGCCGGGCTGCTCGACGCGATCGCCATCGGCAGCGGTAGCCTTGCCGGGGACAATTCGGTGCCGGCCAACGCTACGTCAGGCCAGATCGCCATCGGCGCTCGCGCTCGCGCGCCCTTTGGTGAGTCGACCGTGATCGGCATGGACGCCAGCTCGACCGGTTTCGGCTCGCTGGCGATCGGTGTTCGCGCCCAGGCGGTGAGCAGCGGCACCGTCGCGGTCGGCAATGATTCGCGGGCAACCACCTTTGCCACCGCGATCGGCGCCAACGCTTCGGCAAACGCCTTTGCCACGGCCGTCGGCTACATCGCCCAGGCGACCGGCGCGTCTTCGGTTGCGCTCGGTCGCCTCTCCACCGCGTCGGCCGATGACTCGATCGCGATCGGACGCGGCAGCAGCGCGACCGGCACCTCGGCGATCGCGCTGGGCACGACAGCCACGGCGACATTCGCTTCCAGCGTCGCGATCGGTCGCGAGACGACCGCCGGCGATCGGGCGGTGGCGATCGGCGACCACGCTTTTTCCGCAGATACCTTCACTGGCCGGACCACGGCGATCGGCGATCACAGCAGCGCCTTTTACGGGGAAACCGTCGCCGTGGGCGCGGACTCGGTCGCCGGCGGCGAACGGGCGGTCGCGATCGGGGTGGGCGCCAAGGCCGGCACCTTTGTCGATGCCAATGGCAACAGCGCCTTCGGGATTGGCGACGCGGTGGCGGTCGGCTTCGGTGCGCAGGCGGGGAACCGCAGCGCGGTGGCGCTGGGCAGCGGATCGGTCACCGATCGCAACTTCAGCGTGTCGGTGGGCAGTGCCACGGTCAAGCGCCAGATCACCAACGTCGCCGCGGGCACGCAGGCGACCGATGCCGTCAACAAGGGGCAACTCGATGTGGTGGAGGCCAAGGCGAATGCGGCGCAGACCACCGCCAACGCGGCGCTGACCGCGGCTACAGCGGGGGCGGGCAGCGCCGGCGCGGCGCAGGCGACCGCCGATGCGGCGCTGGCCAATGCCGCAGCGGCACAGACCACCGCCAATACGGCGATCGGCAAGGCGGATGCGGCACAAGGCACCGCCAACACCGCTTTGGCTAATGCGGCGACGGCGCAGACCACCGCCGATACCGCGCTGGCCAATGGCAAATATTTCCGCGCCAACAGCACCGGGGCCGGCCCGCTGGCGACAGGTGCGGACGCCATCGCCATCGGAGCCAACAGCGTTGCCACCGGCAACCAGTCTGTGGCGATGGGCACCGGTGCCATCGCGAAGGACGGCAAGGCGGTGTCGATCGGTGCGGGCAACACCGCCTCGGGCAATGGTGCGGTGGCGATCGGCGATCCCAACACGGCAACCGGCACCGGGGCGGTCACGATCGGCGCGGACAATGTCGCCACCGGTACGGGCGCGGTCGCCATCGGCAACAACAACCGGGCGATCGGTAACGGATCGGTGGCGCTGGGCAATGGCGCGCAGGCGTCGCGCGCGGGCCAGGTGACGCTGGGCGGGGCGGGCTCGTCGGTGACGGTTGGCGACATCGCCGCGAGCACGGCCGCGCAGGTCGGGGCAACTGACGTGATGACCGTCGATGCCTCCGGCACGGTCGGCCGCGACGCCGGCATCCGCCCGGCGATCGCGGCATTGCAGGCGTCCAGCGCGGCACAGGCCGGGCAGATCAGCGGGTTGCTGCAGGGGCAGGATCGCCTGTTCGACCTGGCCAACACCAACCGCACCGAAGCCCGTCGCGGCATCGCCGCCGCAATGGCGCTGACGGCGGCGCCGTTCCCCTCGGCTGCCGGCAAGGTCAGCTATGCCGCCAACGGCGCCGTGTTCCGTGGCGAGGTCGCCTTCAGCGCCTCGTTCGCCTACCGGCTCGACACGCGTTCCCCGTTCGCGATCACCGGCGGCGTCTCCTACAGCCGGGGCGGCAACACCGGCGTGCGCGGCGGCGTTGCCGGGGAGTTCTGATCCCCCGGAGCTGCGTTTCGGGCCGCGCCCTTGCTGGCGCGGCCCGGCTGGCCTCGGCGTGACGTCAGGGTGCCGGTGCCGTCTCGATGCGACCCATTTGAAGGCGCACGGGACGGCGGCGAGCCTGCTTAAAAAGGGGATGTTCCCCGATGTATCGGACGCACCGGTTGCGTGTTCTGCTGAATTCGCCGGACGTCCGCAACTGGGGCGGCTGTTGCCGGACAGCTTTCCGTGCCGATACCTGTCGGCCGGCTTTCAGGCGATGCGCGTCGCATGATGGCGCCGGAACGGGGAAAAGTGGTGGAAAGCGGACCGTCCCCTTTCGAGAGCGTGGGGGGGATAGCTGCCGCCTCGCCCTTGGCTCGTGCGGAGGACGGGGAGCGACCCAGTTCGGTTCCAGCGCTCTCTGTCATCGTTTGCGAAGGCAGTCGATTAATCGACCAATTGAACCTCAACGCTCTCAGTGGCGAAGGCAACAAATTCAAAATCGGGGCAGTAACTCCCGCTATCGATGGGGCGAGAGCGCACATGGCATGCCCGAATCGCTTTAATACAATATGAGAACAACGTCTCGTCACCTTTGAAGGCATCTACCGCGTGACGCACAGCTGACTCATTCACACGTCGAAGAACTGCCATTCTTGACATTTGGTAGACTATATTCCTTGGATATCCTCGCTTTGAGAGTTCTTCAATTTCGACAAGCACGATGGTTTGAGCAGGCTGCACATTCCTATCTTCGATATAAAATCGAGGTCGGGTGCCCCTGCTCGGCATCATGCCAAATCGGAACCCGGTCGCTTGATCTATCCAGGCGTAAGAACCGAGGCCACGACCCTTTGAATCCGGGACGAGGTCAAATTCATTTGCAACCAGAGGATGACGCGGTTTTGCGTGCTGAGTCATTCTACCATCTTATTTGTCGATCGTTGACATTCGCTCGCCAACTTGCTGGAGCGCGACGTGTCTTGATAAGTCAGCAAACGACCTCCGGCCCTTTCTATCGAGTCTATTACTACCAATCTCGGACATTCCAAACGGATGCCGACCCAACGTTATTGTACGGCGGGAAGTAGGTGCTTTCTGCCGTTCGCCGCCAAGCTGAATGAACAGCCGTTTTCGGGCGCTGCGGTGCCCATCGCGAGAGCGGCTGACTTCGATCCGTCAGTCCGTTGGATCGAAACCGAGCGGCAACTCGGACGGATCTTTCCCTATCCTCTTAGCGCACCACGGGCAGAAGTAGATGAAGGTATCAAACTCGCCTGACTCGGTCCTCAATAATGCGGCTCCGGCGCGACCATGTATTTCAATCAGAGCGCTTGGCAGTTCGGATTCGGGCACGCCTCGGTAGTGATCGCGTCCGAGCATCTCCATCATATCGCAACAAGGGTCGATCACGTTGCCTCCGCAGCGATCATATTGCAAAGCAGACGGGCTGCACATGGGGCGACAGCCGCCTGGCCGCTTTTCCTCGCGATACCAGCCGGTCAGCTTTCAGGCGGGGTCGCGTCAATCGATGGCGCGGGAACGGCTCGACCTGGTGGTTAGCGGACATCCCTCCTTAAAGGCGTTGACCGGCATATATCGCCCATGTGCGGGTTAGCTGAGCAACGCGGGCTGCATCCCGCGTCAACTGTTCGCCTGTCGGAAACGTCGCCCCTCCTGCGGGCGATGGATGCGATCAAGTGGCGTCTTTTGCCTGTGCAACGTTCGATACCAACGCGTCCCGAGCTTCACGAGTGTGTTTGAACGAGGGGTCCAGCTGTACCGCGCGATTATAGTCATCCAAGGCTTCTTCTAAACGCCCCACCTCAACGAGGAGGGCTGCGCGCGCGCGCAGAGCGGTCGCCGCATCGGGCTCAATCTCGATTGCACGCCCAAACGACGCAATCGCTTCTTCTGTCCTTCCAATTCGCTGTAGCAATAAACCTCTAATATGCGGCGGCATGTAGTTTTCAGCCGAGAATTCTACGGCATAGTCGAAGTCGGTGATTGCCTCCTCGACCTTCCCTATTTCCCAGTACGCCAAGCCCCTATTGTGGTACGCCACGCCGTTCGCCGGGGCATTTTGAATGCGTGTCGTGAGGAATTCGATCGCGGACTGATATTCTTCAAGCTCGTCGTACAGGAGAGCAGCTAGAGGCCTTTGGGTGAGGTAATCATACCGGCTCATGCGTCCACCAAGATCATTTTCAGTTCCACCAGTCATGCACCCAGTTTGGCAGACTGCCGGTTCCGTTTCCAGGACAGAACTCAGGCGACGGCATCGATCGGATGGATCTTGGCCATGCAGTCGGTTCCTCGAAGGCTTTGTGGGGTTTTAGGGATGCCAACTACATCATCATCGCAGGCTTCGCGCGCGTAGGTTCACCCGCTGTCAAAATGTGGAGTATTCCGCCAATCGCAGCGGCCAAGATGCAAAACTAAACCCAAGATTGTTCGCAATTGCCCGCTTTAGCCAAGCGGTCCTGCTCCTTCCGAAACAGCCTTACACCCTCATCCATTTGGATGGTCTGCCGGGACAGCGAACGTCTGCAACTGGGGCGGTTCGCGTCGATCGAGGGTGCGGGAACGGGGAAAAGTGGTGGAAAGCCGACGTAGCTAGATGCAGGATTTTGCCTTAGGTCCAGGCGATGAACCCGGAGCACTTCAAAATTCGGATCGAGGGTCACCGAGTGCTCATCGCAGTTGCGGGCGATGACGCGCTGGCTCGTATCCAGGTCAGTATGCAGGAAGTCGGTGGCCGCCCGGTAGGACCCTCAGCGTGGCTATGTGACGAAAGCGTGTCGGTGCAGCGTCTATCAGAAGCAGTCGGTGAACTCGGCGAGAACGAGGTTATTTATCTCGCCGGGGCCGGAGCGGAGCGGATCGAGTTCGGCCTATTGGTCGCCCCGAGGACAGAGGGCGGCATCATAATCACGCTCTAGTACATGTCCGCTACTGGGGCGACTGCCGCCGGGCTGCTTACCGTCCCGATACCTGCCGGTCGGCTTTCAGGCGCATGCGCCTCTCGACGGGGTCGGGAACGAGTAAAAGTGGTGGTTAGTTGCCGTTCCGGTCGGGCGGAACATATAGCTGGCCGTCGCCCCAGCCGGGAGGGAGGTCTAAGTCATATTGGTTCACGTAGGTGAGCTTACCTGACTTGTAGAGGTCACTTTCCATCAGCTCAGAGTGGACTGACTTCATCGCCAGCATCAGCGCCTGAACGCCATCGACGCCACATGCATAACGTTGTTGAACACGGCCGGGCCAGAGGATTGCCCAGTGGCATTGATACTCTCCGCCCGGAGCTAAAGTGGGCTGGAGGAAGCGGGCTGTGATTATGTCATCGCCACTCTCAAAGACCCGCTCGATGAAGGTTTCGTCGCTCATCTGCTATCAGTGGCACGATGGGGAATGGCGGCAAATGGGGCGCCAGCGGAACGGCAGCTTCACGGCCCCCAACACCCCACAACCTGATTCAACCGTCGCCTGATCAGGCGCTTTGTGCGCACCATGCACAGCCTCGCCCTCCGCCAAACCCAGCCCGCATCGTCGTCGCAACCGCGATCCAACAAAGCAGGTGGAGCAGGTCCTGTTCCGACCTGCTCCCACCTGCTCCGCACCTGCTCGGCCACCTGCTACCGCACCTGTTCAGCACCTGCTCTTCACCTGCTTCGTTGGATCGCTCTTTTCCTGCAGCTAGCTGGCAACAAACAGGTTTTTTCGATTCGTGCGAAAGATCGGGCCAGCGAAAAAAGATTAGTGCGTAAAATCCGCAAAATGCCGCGACCGTGCGTGCGGTCGCCCGGCAGAAACCTCGGCAAAGCAACGGCTTTTTGCAGCGCGCCGGCATCGCATCGGCGCGACGTTAAACATTATCTCACGGTTTTCTGTTTTGGTGCCCATGACCAGAGAACCGGGGCCGACCATATGCATGATGTTCACGCGAAAGATTCGGCTGCCGAATCTCATCACCTCGCGCACATGATCACCAACCCGGCGACGTTCGCCGGGCGCGTCGCTGTCGCCGCCGGTGGGGCGGCGCTGGACTATGCCGAACTCGACACGCGCGCCGGAACGCTGGCTGCGGCGCTGGTCGCGCAGGGCGTGGCGCCGGGCGATGTCGTGGCGATCTGCCTGCCGCGCTCGCTCGACCAGATCGTCGCGATGTGCGCGGTGTGGCGCGCGGGGGCCGCCTATCTGCCGCTCGATCCGGCCTGGCCCGAGGCGCGGCTTGCGTCCTTCGTGTCGGGCGCCGGCGCTGCCGCGCTGATCGCCACAGCCGCGACGGGCGCGCCGATTGCCGGCAATGTGCCGCTGGTCGCGCCGTGCGCGGGCGCCGGCTTCCCGTCGGTTGCGGCCGCACCGGCCGATCCTTCGGCTTTGGCCTATGTCATCTACACCTCCGGTTCTACGGGCGCGCCCAAGGCGGTCGAGGTCACGCACGCCAATCTCGCCGCGCTGGTTGCCTGGCATCTCGAAGCATTCGGCGTGGTCGCGGGAACGCGCACCAGCCACCTCGCCGGGCTCGGCTTCGACGCCGCCGCCTGGGAAGTATGGCCGACGCTCGCCGCCGGTGGCACTTTGGTGCTGGCCGACGAGGCGGTGCGCCGCGATGCGCAGGCGCTGCATGGCTGGCTGCTCGCCGAAAAGATCGAGGTCGCCTTCGCGCCGACCGCGCTGGCCGAGCCGCTGGTGGCGATGCCCTGGCCGGCCGATGCGGCGCTTCGTGTGCTGCTGACCGGCGCCGACAAGCTCACCGTGCGCCCGGCGCCGAACCTGCCGTTCTGCTTCGTCAACAATTACGGCCCGACCGAATCGACCGTTGTCGCGACGTCAGCGGTGGTGTCGCCGCACGGCACCGGCCTGCCGTCTATCGGCAAGCCGATTGCCGGCACGCAGGTCTATCTGTTCGACGAAGAGGGCGAGCCCGTGCCGTTCGGCGAGGAAGCCGAGATCTTTATCGGCGGCGCGCAACTTGCGCGTGGTTATCGCGGTGATCCGGCGCTTACGGCGACGAAGTTCCTCACTCATCCCGATCACGGCCTGCTCTACCGCACCGGCGATCTTGGCGCCTGGCTGCCGAATGGCGAGCTGGCCTTTCGTGGCCGCGCCGACGGCCAGGTCAAGATCCGCGGCCACCGCGTCGAGCCGGCCGAAATCGCCGCCGCCTTGAACCGCCTGCCCGAGGTGAAGACCTCGGCGGTCGTCGTCCACAAGGGCGAGCTGGTCGCGTACATTGTGCCGGCCGAGGGTTCGACCCCGGCGGTCGTCGCGCTGCGCAGCCCGCTGGCCGAGCTGCTGCCCGATTACATGATGCCGTCGCGCTTCGTCGCGCTGACCGAACTACCGCTCAACGCCAACGGCAAACTCGATGTCGCGGCCTTGCCCGATCCGGCGGCACACGCGCTCCCTGAATCCCCCGCCGGCCGTGCGCCGGAAACGGCGACCGAGCGCCGCCTGCTCGAGATCGTCAGCGACGTGATCGGCCGCAGCGACATCGGCGTCGATGACGATTTCTTCCTGGTCGGCGGGCATTCGCTGCTCGGCACGCAGGTGGTGGTGCGCTCGCGCGACGCCTTCGGCGTCGAACTGACCCTGTTCCACCTGTTCGAGGGCCGCACCGTCGCCTCGCTCGCGACGATCATCGAGGGCCTCGTGATGGAGATGCTGGACAGTCTGTCCGATGAGGACATCGCAAGGATGGCCGGATGAACATCATGGCCAGTCAGCCGAAGAGCGATCCGTCGCTCAGCCTGTACCGCCTGCTCGACCCGGCGGTGCTGGCCGATCCGTACCCGCTCTACGCCCGGCTGCGCGAGGAGGACCCGGTGCACTGGGATCCGTTCCTGCATTGCTGGGTGGTGACGCGCTATGCCGATGTGCACACCGTGCTGCACAGCTTCTCGGCCGATCGCACGCCGTCGCCGGAGTCGATGCGCGCGCTGGGCCTCGGCCATATCGAGCCGATCGCCGAGGTGATGGTCAAGCAGATGCTGTTCCTCGATGCGCCGGATCACACGCGCCTGCGCAAACTGTGCTCGACCGCCTTCACCCCGCGCCGCGTCGAACTGCTCGAAGGGCGGATCGAGGCGATCGCCAATGAGCTGATCGACAAGGTCGTCGCCAACAAGCGCATGGACGTGGTCGGCGACTTCGCCGCGCCCTTCCCGGCGATCGTCACCGCGATCCTGCTCGGCATGCCGGTCGAGGACCATGGCAAGCTCAAGGGCTGGTCGGCCGATTTCGCCGAAATGCTGGGCAATTTTCAGCACAATCCGGAACGCATCGGCCAGGTGCTGAAGAGCGTCGAGGACATGACCGGCTATTTCCGCCGCGCGATCCGCGAGGAGGAGCGGCCTTTGCCGGAAGGGCTGGTGCGCTCGCTGGTCGAGGCCGAGATCGACGGCAACCGCCTCACCGAGGAAGAGGTCATCGCCAACACCATCGTGACGATGGTGGGGGGGCAGGAGACCACCACCAATCTGATCGGCAACGGTCTGCTGACGCTGCTGCAGAACCCCGACAAGCTCGCCGAACTGCGCGACCATCCCGAGATCGCCGAGACCGCGGTCGAGGAATTGCTGCGCTTCGAAACGCCGAGCCAGCATACCGGGCGCATCTGCCGTGAGGATACGCTCATGGGCGGGCAATTGATCAAGAAGGGCCAGGCCGTGATGGCGGTGATGGCCGCAGGCAATCGCGACCCGCGCCGCTTCACCGATCCCGACACGCTCGACCTGCGTCGCACCGACAACCGCCACCTCGCCTTTGGTTGGGCGGCGCATTTCTGCTTCGGCGCGCCGCTCGCGCGGATGGAGGGGCGGATCGCCTTCGCCACGCTGCTTCGCCGTCTACCCGAATTGGCGCTGGGCGAGGGCAAGCTCAGCTGGCGCGAGAATCTCGGCCTGCGTGGGTTGAAGGCCCTGCCGGTGACCTTCGCATGAGTTACGAAGCGAAGATCGACGTCGCCGCGGCGCGACGCGCGCTGCTCCAGCGCATGCTCAGCGGCGAGGCCAATACCGGCGTGACGGTGGCGGCACCCGAGCCGATTCCGCCACGCGACCCGGCGCGCATCATCCCGCTGACCGCCGAGCAGAACCAGCTCTGGCTGCACGCGCAGATGGCGCCGGACATGCCGCTCTACAATGAGTCGATCACCATCCACCGGCTCGGCAAATATCATCATCATGCGCTGGAAATGGCGCTGAGCGAGATCGTCCGCCGCCACGCCATCTGGCGCACCGCCTTCGTCGATGTCGATGGCGAGTTGCAGCAGGCGATCGCGGAGCCGATGGCGCTGACGCTGCCGATCATCGACATCAGCCACCTGCCCGAAGACCAACGCGATGCCGAGGCACGTCGCCTCGCCACCGAGGATGCGCGCGCGCCGATCCCGTTCGATTCCGCGCCGATGTTCCGCGCCCGCGTCGTCAAGCTGGGCGAGGAGGACCACCGCCTCTATCTGACGCTGCACCACATCATCTTCGACGGCGTCTCGATCTACCGCACCTTGGTGCCCGAGCTGGCCGCGTTGGTCTCGGCCTATGAGAAGGGCGAACCGTCCCCGCTGCCCGAGCCCGAACTGCAATATGCCGATTACGCCGCCTGGCAGATCGACCAGGCCGACCCGGCCGCGATCGCGAAGCAGGTCGAGACCTGGCGCACGATCCTCGCCGAGCCGCTCCCGCGCCTCGAAATCGCCGGCGACCGGCCGCGCGCCGCGCTGCCGACGCATGCCGGGTCGATGGAGGTGTTCCTCCTTCCCGACGATCTGATCGAGAAGCTCACCCATCTCGCCCGCGCCGAGGGTGCGACGCTCTATATGGTGCTGCTCGCCGCCTATAAGGCGATGCTGTTCCGCTATACCGGTGACGAGGACATCATCGTCGGCGGCGTCACCGACACGCGGCGCCGGCCCGAATTGCAGCCGCTGATGGGCTATTTCCTCAACACCATGGCGCTGCGCAGCCGGCCCAATGGCAAGCGGACCTTCCGCCAGTATCTCGCCGAGGTGAAGGCCAGCGTGATCGGCGCGCTCGGCGCGACCGATGTGCCGTTCGACCGGCTGATCCGCGCGCTCGACATCAAGCGCGGCACCGGCACGCATCCGTTGTTCAACACGCTCTTCTCGATCGAACCGCCGGTCGAGCCGTTCCCCGACGGCTGGGACCTGACCCAGATGGACGTCACGGTCGGCGCGGCGAAATACGATCTGTATCTCGAGCTCGACGAGCGGCCCGAGGGTTTTGCCGGACGCTTCCTTTATTCGACCGAGCTGTTCGACGCGGCGACGATCCACCGCATGATCGATCACTGGACGCGGCTGCTCGAAGGCGTCGCGGCCAATCCCGAAGCCACGCTCGCCGCGCTGCCGATGCTCGACGCGGACGAGCGCGACACGCTGACGCAGGCGTGGAACGACACCGCGCAGCCCTTGCCGCATGGCAATGTCGTCGACTGGTTCGCCGAACAGGCCGCCGCGCATCCCCACGCCACGGCGCTCGCCCATGAGGATGAGAGCTGGACCTATGCCACGCTTGCCAATGCCTCCGACACGATCGCCGCGCGGCTGGTCGCCGGGGGGGTCGCCCCGGGGGCCCTGGTCGGTCTCGCGCTCGGGCGTTCGCCCTGGATGGTCGCGGCGATGCTCGGCGTGGCCAAGGCCGGCGCGGCCTATCTGCCGCTCGACCCCGGCTTCCCGCCGAGCCGCCTCGCGCTGATCGCCGGGGATGCCAGGCCGGTGCTGGTGCTGGTCGAACCCGATACCTCGGAATGCCTGCCCGCCGGCATCGCGCCGTTGCTGGTGCTGGCGCGCGACTGGCCCGACACGCCGTTCACACCCGCGCCGATCGATCCTGAATCGCTCGCCTATGTGCTCTACACCTCGGGCTCGACCGGCAAGCCCAAGGGCGTCGAGATCCCGCACGCCGCGCTCGTCAACCTGTTGATGGCGATGCAGCAGGCGCCCGGCTTCCAGCAGGGTGAAACGCTGCTCGCGGTGACGACTTTGTCGTTCGACATCGCCGAACTCGAACTGTGGCTGCCGCTCGTCTCGGGCGGCACCGTCGCGATCGCCTCACGCGAGGCGGCGAGCGACATGGCGCTGCTGATTGCCTTGATCGAACAGGTCCAGCCCGACGTGCTGCAGGCCACCCCCGCCACCTGGCGCGGGCTGATCGAATCCGGCTGGCTCGGCGCGCCCAACATGCGCGTGCTGTGCGGCGGCGAGAAGCTGCCGCGCGCGGTCGCCGACCAGTTGCTGCCGCGTGTGCGCGAAGTGTGGAACATGTACGGCCCGACCGAAACCACCATCTGGTCGACCGTCGCCAAGGTCCCGGCCGAGGGCCCGATCCCGATCGGCCATCCGATCGCCAACACGACGGTGCGCGTGCTCGACACATCGGGCAACGACCTGCCGATCGGCGCGGTCGGCGAATTGCTGATCGGCGGCCGCGGGCTCGCGGTGGGGTATCGCGGCCGCCCCGACCTCACCGCCGAGAAGTTCATCGAGCATAAGGGCGAGCGGCTCTACCGCACCGGCGACCTCGGCCGCTGGCGCGCGGACGGCATTCTCGAATGCCTCGGCCGCACCGATAACGAAGAGAAGATCCGCGGTTTCCGCGTCGCGATCGAGGAAGTCGAAGGCGCGCTGGCCAAGCTGCCGGGTGTCTCCGCCGCGGCGGTCAAGGCGTGGCCCGATGCCAGCGGCGAACGTGCGCTGGCCGGTTATATCGTCGGCCCGGGCGACGCGCATGTCTGGCGCGAGCTGCTCGGCTCGGTGCTGCCCGATTACATGATCCCGACCAAGTTCGTGTCGATGGAGGCGTTGCCGCTTACCCCGAACGGCAAGGTCGACCGCAATGCGCTGCCCGAGCCGGGCGTCTCGACCTCACGCAACACCGAGCCGCCCGCGACGCCAGAAGAGGTGCGCCTCGCCGCGATCTGGTCGGCGGTGCTGCAGGTCGAGGACATTTCGCGCCACGACGATTTCTTCGATCTCGGCGGTCACTCGCTGCTCATCGCGCGGCTGCTGCGCCGCGTGCAGGCCGAGTATAACATCCGCCTGCCGATGGCCGCGTTGTTCCGTGCGCCCAAGCTGTGCGACATGGCCGAGCTGATCGCCACCGGCGCGGCGGCCGAAAAGCCCTCGCCGATCGTGCCGATCCAGCCGCACGGCACGCAGCGCCCGCTGCTGTGGCTCGACGGCGGCTCGACCTTCCTGCCCTTGTCGGAGCGGCTCGGCACCGACCAGCCGTTCCTCGGCATCTCGGTCGACGCGATCCTAGAACAGGCCGGCGGTTGCCCGAAAAAGCTGGAAGACGCCGCCGTGCTGGTCGCGGCGACGCTGCGCGAGGCGCAGCCTGTGGGGCCGTACCGCATCGGTGGCTGGTGCACCTCGGGCATCCTTGCCTATGCCGTGGCGCAGGAAATGCGCCGCGCCGGTGACGAGGTCGAGCTGCTCATGCTGGTCCATGCATTCCACCCGGAAAAGGCGCGGACGATCGGCGAGGTGCGGTTCTTCTTCAGCAAGTTCCAGTTCCATATCGGCCAGTCCATGGCCCAGCCCAAGGGCCAGCGGCTGCGCTATTTCTACGAGCGGCTGCGCGGCCTGTCCGATGCGGCGGCGCTGCGTGGCGGGCGCGAGGCGGTGCTGCAGCCCAAGCTGCGCACCCAGCTCGACAAGGCGGCGATGAAGTACAGCACGCCGCCTTATGAGGGTGACATGATCCTGTTCCAGCCGTCGGAGCATCCGACCGTGCTCGATTTCGTCGAGGATTGGCGCAAGGTAGCGCGCGGCGGGTTCGCCGCGCATGTCGTCGTCGGCGGGCATCGCACGATGCTCGAGCCGCCCAATGTCGATCATTTCGCCGACCTGCTGAAGGCCGCGCTCGATGTGACGGTGGCGGATGAGGCGCTGATGCGCGCCATCGCCTGAGCCGTGGCGCGCGTCGCGGTTCATGTCGAGACGCTCGCCGTCGATGCCGCCGCGCTGGCGCACCTGCTCGGCGACGACGAACGCGCCCGCGCCGACCGCTTCCGCTTCCCGCGCGACCGCCGCCGCTTCGTGGTGCGCCGCGCGCGGCTGCGTCAGCTCCTCGGGCTATGGGTCGATCGCGCGCCCGACGCGCTGACGTTCACCGAGAACAGCCATGGCAAGCCGATCCTCGCCGGCGGGCCGCCGTTCAGCCTGTCCCACTCCGCCGACATGATGATGCTGGCGATCGGCGATGCCGAGGTCGGTTGCGATATCGAGCGGATCGACCCCGCGCTCGACTGGCCGCCGCTGGCCGAGACGTTCTTCACGACCACCGAACGCAACGCCCTCGCCGCGCTGCCGCCCGAAGCCGCCCGCCGCGCCTTCTTCGCCTGCTGGGCGCGCAAGGAGGCGTTCGTCAAGGCGCTGGGGCTGGGCTTGTCCTATCCGCTCGATGCGTTCGATGTGTCGGTGCGTGCGGCGCCGGCGTTGCTGTCGGGTGGTGATGGCTGGGCGATCGGCGACGCTCCCGCCATCCCGGGTTACGCCACCGCGATCGTTGCGGGTGACGACACAGCACCGCTGGTCGTCATGCCAATGGTGAACCCGCAGCGCGCCGCGGCCTAACGCATCACCGCCAGCAACCGATCCACCGTCGTCGTCGCGAACGCCGCGAAGTTGTCGGCCACACCATAGGGGATCATCAGCGCACGCCCATGCGCGAGCGCGCCGCAGCTATAGACGACATTGGGCACATAGCCGTCGCGCTCGTCGGGGCTCGGCGACAGGATCGGTTGCGGCGTGCGCGCCAGCAGTTTCGACGGGTCGGTCTTGTCGAGCAGGCAGGCGCCCATACAGTAGTTGCGCACCGTGCCGACGCCGTGCGTGAACACCAGCCAGCCCTCGTCGATCTCGATCGGCGACCCGCAATTGCCCATCTGGACGAACTCCCACGGGTATCGCGGCGAGACGATCTTGCCGCCGCCCTCCCAGCGCAGGATGTCGTCGGAAGCATGCAGCCAGATGCTCTCGCTGTCCTGCCGCCCGAGCATGACATAGCGCCCGTCGACCCGTCGCGGGAACAGCGCCATGCCCTTGGCGCCGGCCGCATCGCCGGTCAGCGCGCGCATCTTGAGCTGGGTGAAATCGTCGCCGGACAGCAGTTCGGGCTTGGCCTCGGCGCCGCTGAAGGCGGTGTAGGTGCCGTGATAGGTCTTGCTGCCGTCCTCTTCGGTGAAGTGGACCAGACGGAGGTCCTCGATCCCCTGGCGCTGGCTCGGCAGCATCGGGAACAGCACGGTCTCGGAGATGTCGCGGCTGCCGCTGCAATCGAGTTCGACCGCCGCGCCGTCCGCCATGCTGTCGCCGGTGATGACCGGCGGCACGGCGGAATCGCTGGCCTTGTCGATCACGATCTCGCCGCCCGGCACCCAGTTGCCGGTGCGGAAGGTGACCGAGGAGACATGCCCCTCGCCGATGCCGCGCAAGGATAGGATGAAGTGGCAGCCGCCCTCGGGCGCCTGCGACTGGTCGGGCGCGAGCACGGCGCTGGGGTTGAACAGCGCCGCCGCCTCGAACGAGAAT
>Ga0307510_10002712_pt1 | contig 20241 bp, 20 predicted proteins | sample 12_EM_MG_FD_207224 | JGI IMG/M metagenome (GOLD analysis project Ga0307510, IMG submission 207224) | Populus trichocarpa ectomycorrhiza microbial communities from riparian zone in the Pacific Northwest, United States - 12_EM | ecosystem: Host-associated > Plants > Roots > Unclassified | place... | reverse complement strand
AGCATCTAGGCCATTTACTTTAGTGGACACACAGATGGTTTGTTTGCCTAGCTAGCAGCATAGATATCATGTGCCTGCTTAGATGCATACCTAGAAATGAACATGAGTAGTCATGTTTGCGTGCACCATTGATAATACATGTACGGCTGGTAAGCATCTAGGGGATCCTCTCCAGTGGACACATATAGTTCGTTTGCCTAGCTAGTGTCTTAGATATTGTGTTCCTGCATGGATGCATACCTAGAAATGGACATGCAGGGTCATGATTTGTGCACCTTTGTTAAATACATGTACACTTATTCCTATTGTTATATCTTTTGTTGGTTCTGTGCAGCAATCATTGAGCTATTCCACTTACTTCCCCATGCTGCATCAAAGTTTCTTGATGAACTTGTGACCTTGACTATTGATTTGGAAGGAGCGTTTCCTCCTGGACAAGTACACAGTGAAATTAACAGTCCATATCGCCTACCTCTTACAAAATTTTTAAATCGATATGCAACACTTGCTGTTGATTATTTTCTCGCTCGATTAAGTGATCCAAAATACTTCAGGCGGTAAGGTTAAAATACTGGAGCTAAATTCTGAATTATGTTACTGGAAATGAATTTGTTGGAGTTCTTATTTTTTCTTGCTCTTTTGTGAAATGCAGGTTCATGTATATTATAAGATCAGATGCTGGCCAACCATTGAGAGATGAACTGGCTAAGTCCCAACAGAAGATACTTGCAAGTGCCTTTCCTGAGTTTCTGCCAAAATCAGATGTGGAGATGACTCCTGGCTCTTCAACTCCACCTTCTGCTTTGTTGGGTGATGAAAGCCTTGTTGCCCCTCCAGCTGATGGTGCTAATTTACCATCTTTCAACCCTGGTGCAACTTTGGATTCTTATTTTCAAGGTCTTGCACTTATCAAAACACTGGCCAAATTGATGCCGGGCTGGTTGCAGAGTAATCGTCTTGTGTTTGATACCTTGGTGCTAGTTTGGAAGTCACCTGCTAGAATATCCCGTTTGCACAATGAACAGGAGCTGAACTTAGTGCAAGTAAGTTTAGTTACCATGTCTTGTAATTTATTCCATATCAACTTTCTTCAATTGGCTTTATTATTATTGAGATGACTACGGCACTGCTTGATAACCTTGTTGACTGGTGAATATAAAAGTGTTATATACACCAACACACAATTGATTATGAAATAATGCTGAACACTGAATTTGATCTGTTGTTAGCTGGTTTAATTTTTCTCTTCTCTACCTTTTTCGCATTTCTATTGTCCTTAAATGCTGACTCTTGTGTTATATGTTCCCTATTGTAGTTATGCCTAACTTGCTCAAAAGTGCATCTGTGATTTTTCTGTCTTCTACCAAAAGGAGGTCCTTCAGCCCCATCTCCTGTGAACTTAAGGAAAAACAAATACTCTATGAATCTGGTCTTACGTGTGCATGCCTAGGACACAGTTGGTTTTTTTTGGCAACTATGTTCTGCAGTTGGTTCAAACAGTGTTACCAATTCTCTGATGTTGAACATATAATCTTGAATTAAAATAAAAGCAGTCTACATTTTGAAGAAAATAAACATGCACTTAATTGGTTGAGTTAGATTGACCAATTTATTGTAAAACCTTTGGTTTTTGTTCGTTTCACAAATGCAGGTTAAAGAAAGCAAATGGATTGTCAAATGCTTCCTGAATTACTTGCATCATGACAAAACAGAAGTTAATGTTCTCTTTGATATCCTTTCCATCTTCTTATTTCACAGTCGCATTGACTACACTTTTTTGAAGGAGTTTTATATTATTAAGGTACTAAGTTGATTTTTTTTCCCATGGTAAATATTGCCTTTTGATTTATTTGTTCATTTGGCTGTTACAACTTGAACAAATAATTATTCAATTTCAGGTTGCAGAAGGATATCCACCCAACATGAAGAGAGCTCTCCTCTTGCACTTTTTGAACCTTTTCCAATCAAAACAACTTTGTCATGATCATTTGGTGGTTGTCATGCAAATGCTCATTCTTCCAATGCTTGCTCATGCTTTCCAAAATGGTCGAAGTTGGGAGGTTGTTGACTCTGGTATTATAAAAACCATTGTTGACAAACTTCTTGATCCACCGGAAGAGGTTCTCTTGAAATTTCATTTTTCCTTTATTTATTTCCTGGATTTTGTTAATAGCTCTACATTTTGTAGGTGCATTAATTTATTCCTTAATTAAAGTATTATAGTATCAAAATGTTCTGAATTTGGTGATTAGGTTTCTGCTGAATATGATGAACCTTTGAGGATAGAACTCTTGCAGCTCGCCACTTTACTACTAAAATATCTCCAAAATGACCTTGTTCAACATCGGAAAGAGCTCATTAAATTTGGCTGGAATCATCTCAAGCGTGAGGACAGTGCTAGTAAGCAGTGGGCATTTGTCAATGTTTGCCATTTCTTGGAAGCCTACGAGGCCCCAGAAAAAATTATACTTCAGGTACCTTAAGAATTAATTGAATGACAACAACTCTGCAGACATGATGTCTCTTCTCTCTTTTTTTTTCCAGTGGTTTTTATATCATATCTTTTGACATAACTTTTGGACCTTGCCCTAACTTCTGTCAAATGGAATGGAATTGAATAACCCATTACCTACATAAATTTCTTTTCTTAAATGGATTGTACATTATAAAAATCTAATTTATGAAGGACACCAGTGATTTTGATTACAGAAGAACTACCTTTGTGCAGATTATATGACCCTGCAATTCTGTATACAAATTGTTGTGATTGAGTATTTTGATATGCTGTCATCGTTCTGAAGTAATTTGCATTGATCGAGCATGCAGAAAAAGAAACACTCATAAACCTATTGCATCTGTTTTTATTATTGTGCTTTATACATCATGAAGATAAACCTTGTACAAATTAAAAAATGCAGGTCTTTGTTGCACTTCTCAGAACTTGCCAGCCAGAAAATAAACTGCTTGTCAAGCAGGCTCTTGATATATTGATGCCAGCATTACCACGGAGGTTGCCTCTTGGTGATTCTCAGATGCCAATTTGGATACGATACACGAAAAAAATTCTTGTTGAGGAAGGTCACTCGATTCCTAATTTGATTCACATTTTCCAGCTTATTGTGCGTCATTCAGATCTCTTCTACAGCTGCAGAGCACAGTTTGTTCCCCAAATGGTCAATTCTCTCAGTCGACTTGGACTGCCACTCAACACAACAACAGAAAACAGGCGCCTCGCAATAGAACTTGCTGGACTGGTGGTTGGCTGGGAAAGGCAAAGGCAAAATGAAATAAAAGTTGTGATTGATAGTGATGTCCCCAGTAAGTCTAATGATGAATTTAACCCTGGCTCTGCTGGTACTGATCCCAAGCGTGCTGTGGATGGATCTACCTACCCTGAAGATGCAAGTAAGAGATTTAAAGTTGAACCTGGCCTTCAATCCATCTGTGTGATGTCACCAGGTGGTGCCTCTTCAATCCCTAATATAGAAACCCCTGGACCTGGTGGCCAACCTGATGAAGAATTCAAGCCTAATGCTGCTATGGAAGAGATGATTATCAATTTTCTTATAAGAGTGAGTCTTTTGTTTCAATTTTGCTTTAAACATAAGAGTAAGATCTGATGAAGATCATGCTTAGCATTTTATTTCTGTTTGCATTTTCTGGTCACAGACCCTTGTCGGTTTAGATGTTACAGCTCATTGCATAACCTGCATGAATTAGGTGACCAGAGAACAACTGAAATGTTGCAATCAAAATAAAGTCCTATGTTCTATTCATTCTTTATGAAATTGGACAAGACCCTTTGAATTTAGTTAAAATATGACCTCTTTAGTCAAATGACCTCTCAACTTTTTCCCAACCTTTTCCAACTCACAGTGACAAAACCTGCAGAAATGTTTGGCTTGCTTTTGCAAAAAATGCAGTCACATTGACACCATGATAGAACATTTGATCTGTGTTAAAGATGGATACAGTGTTTCACGCTGCAGCTTTCTGCAAATTGAAGAACATAGAGATCATTTATGATTTACATTACCATCATTGTGCATGGTCAAATTGCGGCACCTATTTTACCTCACTCGTTATGGAACAGCTGCTGTTCATATTCTTTATTCAGTATGAAGACAAGTTAACAATGTTGTCAGCTGTACGGAACAGGTTGCCTTGGTCATAGAGCCTAAGGACAAGGAAGCTTCTACCATGTACGAACAAGCATTGGAGCTACTTTCTCAAGCTTTGGAGGTGTGGCCCAATGCTAATGTCAAGTTCAATTATTTAGAAAAATTGCTCAACAGCATGCAACCATCTCAGTCAAAGGACCCTTCTACAGCTCTTGCTCAGGGCTTGGATGTCATGAATAAGGTCTTGGAGAAGCAACCTCATTTGTTCATTAGAAATAACATCAACCAGATCTCTCAGGTATTTCCCACACAATGAGCATTTGCTTGTTCCTTCTTAATCCTTGGGTTTATAATGGTTTTTTCTGTTTTTTTTATCAGATTCTAGAGCCTTGTTTCAAACAGAAATTGTTCGATGCTGGCAAGTCATTGTGCTCTCTATTGAAGATGGTCTTTGTTGCTTTTCCACCAGATGCTGCCAGTACACCACCTGATGTGAAGCTATTGTATCAGAAAGTCGATGACTTGATACAGAAGCACATTGACTCTGTTACTTCCCCTCAGACATCGGGTGAGGATACATTTGTTAGTTCAATTTCCTTTATATTGCTTGTCATCAAAACCCTGACAGAGGTGGGGAAGTACATTGAACCACCCATCTTGGTTCGTATCCTTCAACACCTAGCACGTGATATGGGATCATCAACAGGTTCTCATTTGAGACAAGTATGCCACTAATCCTTTTCTTTCCTTCTCTTTTCATATAACCTTTCTTATTTTTTGTGGTGATGTTTAATACCAAAGAACCTTATGATGCGAAACAATAAACAAAAAGAATTAAAGCAAGCAAGAAAGAAGCTTTAGAGAAAGAAGCTAAGAATTGAAAGCAAGGAAAGAGAAGAATGGGGATTGGAAAATATGCAACTCTGCAATTTTTTAATCAATTCATCAAAAAAACTCTCACAAACTAAAAGAGAAACATATAAATAGCATAGCCCTAAAACATCTCATTATTGGGCTCAACCCATCAATTAAAACTGTTTAACATAAATAACTCAAATAAATAAAATAAACAATGAAATAGGTCTAAATGGGCTTAGTCTCCCAACTAAAAAGTGACAGGCTAAGCCATCCTACGTCGTTTTCATCCATATACTCGTGTAATCTACGGTGTGGGTCTGGTGTCCCCAAATGTTTAATCCCTGTTGTGATTAACACTTAGTTATGAAACTTTTCTCTTTATTTTGTGTGATCATATGCCAAATCCGCCTCAATATTGAAAGATTTTAAATCCTTTGATACCACTTCCATCCCTTTTAAGCAAAACACCATAAAGGCCAGAAATAAAACCCTATTCTATGACAAATCAGTTATCTCCATATAGTTTGATTTTTAAGATTTTTTAGTTGTGCTCTGACCAAATGCTCTAATTAATGGAAAACATTGAACATTTCCATGAACTCAATAGTCTTTTGTCCTCCAAAACCTTTGAAATTCCCGGAGGACAGATCCTGCACTCTTATCACTAACAGAAATAGAACTAAAAAAAAATATCTATCTAGGATCACCCAAGACTCTCCACTAGTAGCAAAATCTCTGTCCAACATGTTTGAAGTTACTGAACAGTGTAAAAGATAAGTGGCTCAGTGTTGTCCTTCTACATTGACAAATGATACAAAAGTTAGCGATAATATCTCTTGTAGTATCCAAGCCTATTAAAGACCATCAGTAGCCTCTCTTTGGTATATATTGGGGCCATGCAGATGCAGAATACTCTGTTGTTTTCTTGGTGATTAGCAGCATCTAATTAATAACCTATTTGCATGTGCAAAACCTTTATATTCCAGCTTTGTTTACCTTAATCAGGGATAATGTATGATGTATCTCTCCTTCTCACTTGCATTGATTTATATCATGCTATTCTCTACATCAGGGTCAGCGAACTGATCCAGATTCCGCAGTCTCTTCTTCTCGTCAAGGTGCAGATCTTGTAGCAGTCATCTCTAATCTAAAATCTGTGCTGAAGCTTGTTAGCGAAAAAGTGATGGCTGTTCCTGACTGCAAACGATCTGTAACTCAAGTCTTGAATTCCTTGCTTTCAGAGAAAGGCACTGATTCCAGTGTGCTTCTTTGCATACTAGATGTGATAAAAGGGTGGATTGAAGATGATTTCTGCAAACCAGGAAGAGTCACATCAAGTGGTTTTATCAGTCATAAGGAAATTGTCTCTTTTCTTCAAAAGCTTTCACAAGTTGATAAGCAAAACCTCAGCCCTGATGCTCTTGAAGAGTGGGACAGGAAATATCTTCAGCTTCTTTATGGAATTTGTGCTGATTCAAAGTAAGCAATATTTTGACATAACTGATGTTTTTATAGTATAATGGTATAACTATAATATTTTATTGATGTCCAGATATCAATTGGCCCTACGTCAGGAGGTGTTTCAGAAGGTGGAAAGGCAATGCATGCTTGGATTACGAGCAAGAGATCCTGACATTAGGAAGAAATTCCTTTTGCTTTATCATGAATCTCTTGGGAAATCATTGTTTACAAGGTTGCACTATATTATCCAAGTTCAGGACTGGGAAGCTTTGGGTGATGTTTTCTGGCTCAAACAGGGTCTTGATCTTCTTCTGGCAATCTTAGTTGAGGACAAACCAATCACACTTGCCCCTAATTCTGCCAGGGTTCAGCCAATTGTGGTCTCGAGTTCTGTTCCAGATAGTTCTGGGATGCTGCAACAGGTTGCTGATGTTCCAGATGGTTCTGAGGAAGCTCCTCTCACTTTTGACAGTCTTGTTCTTAAGCATGCCCAGTTTCTAAATGAGATGAACAAACTTCAGGTTATTGCATTTATATTTAACGTTCTGCTACTTAGTGATATCTCATGTTTTAACAACTAAGTGTGTGTATTACTATGAAGTGTAAGTGTTGGTACATGTTTTTGTGCTGTATTGATATTTGTGCATTATTATTTATTCCATTATGCTGAAAACATCTTTTCAAGTAGCAGTATTTCTTTTGCAAGTAATACAATCAATACATTTTGTGCCTCTGGTCTTTATTCTATTTCATTATCAATTGAATGCAGCTAATGATTCAACTGCTTCATTGTTAACTTTAGTGATGTCGTATGCCCATATAGCCCAGCATGTGAGTTGAGAGTTTTGCTTCACTGAATGTCATCTTAGGTTTAACTCTTCTATTCTTCCAGGTCATGTGAGTTGAGAGTTTTGCTTCACTGAATGTCATCTTAGGTTTAACTCCTTTTCTATTCTTCCAGGTGGCTGATCTGGTTATTCCATTAAGAGAGTTGGCCCATACAGATGCAAATGTCGCATACCATTTGTGGGTGCTGGTATTTCCCATTGTCTGGGTGACCCTGCACAAAGAACAACAAGTTACATTAGCAAAACCAATGATTACTCTCTTATCAAAAGATTATCACAAGAAGCAGCAAGCCAGCAGACCAAATGTGGTGCAAGCACTTCTAGAAGGCCTTCAGTCGAGCCACCCACAACCTCGGATGCCAAGTGAACTCATTAAGTACATTGGAAAAACATATAATGCATGGCACATTGCCTTGGCTTTGTTAGAAAGTCATGTCATGCTATTCATGAATCAGACAAGTTGTTCTGAGTCTCTGGCTGAGCTTTATCGTTTGCTCAATGAAGAAGATATGAGATGTGGGCTGTGGAAAAAGAGGTCAATCACTGCAGAAACCAGAGCTGGACTTTCACTAGTTCAGCATGGTTACTGGCAGCGTGCTCAAAGCCTCTTTTACCAGGCCATGGTTAAGGCAACTCAAGGCACATACAATAACACGGTCCCTAAGGCTGAGATGTGTCTCTGGGAAGAGCAGTGGCTTTACTGTGCAAGTCAATTGAGTCAGTGGGATGGATTGGTTGATTTTGGTAAAAGTATTGACAATTATGAAATTCTTCTTGATAGCCTCTGGAAATTTCCTGATTGGGCATATATGAAGGATCATGTCATCCCCAAGGCTCAAGTAGAAGAAACTCCAAAACTCCGTCTAATTCAAGCCTTTTTTGCTCTTCATGATAGAAATACAAATGGTATTGGGGATGCAGAAAGCATAGTGGGAAAAGGAGTTGATCTTGCTTTAGAACAGTGGTGGCAGTTGCCTGAAATGTCTGTACATTCCAGGATTCCTCTTTTGCAGCAATTCCAGCAGCTGGTTGAAGTTCAAGAATCTGCTCGAATTCTTGTGGACATTGCAAATGGAAACAAACTTTCTAGCACTTCTGCTGGTGTGCATGGTAACCTCTATGCAGATCTCAAGGACATTCTTGAAACTTGGAGACTGAGAACCCCAAATGAATGGGATAACATGTCTGTTTGGTATGATCTGCTCCAGTGGCGCAATGAAATATATAATTCTGTAATCGATGCATTCAAGGATTTTGGCACCTCAAATCCACAACTATATCACCTTGGTTTTCGAGACAAAGCGTGGAATGTGAATAAGCTTGCTCATATTGCTCGTAAGCAAGGCCTTTATGATGTTTGTGTGACAATTCTTGAAAAGATGTATGGCCATTCAACCATGGAAGTGCAGGTATGAGCACTTTAGAAGTCTTTTTGTCTGGTAGGAAAATTTATCATCTGCCAAGAGATTGACATCTGTTTAGGTGTTCTGATTTGCTGCTATGTTGAATTTGTGGGTTCTTAATCAGAGATGTAGGATTGTCCTGACTATTTGCTAATATATATTCTTTGGACCATCTCTTAATTAATATGTTGCAGTCTGCGATTGGAATTTTGTTAATCAAATATTCACTTGTATGATCAGACTAGTTTCTTAATAACTTTGATGATCATAGTGAATGGTCTAGTAATTTTCTTTGCCAACTAAGCAGTGTGTTGGTCATTTTGTATTTTGCACGTTAAATGTTGTTAGAGAATAATATAAATTATATATTGGGGCCTCACCTAACAGCTTAAGCTATTGGGTTGAATTGGTTCTTTGACATGGTATCAGAGCCTTGTTGATTAAGCGGTCATGAGTTCGAATCTCACCATCCTTATTTATTTGATAAAAAAATTTAAGCACAAGGTAATGTGGGCCTGTGCAAGTTTCAAGCTCAAAGAGCTTTCACTTGAAGATGTGTTAGAGAATAATATAAATTATATCTTGGGGCCTCACCTAACAGCTTAAGTTATTGAGTTGAATCGGTTCTTTGACAAATGTTTTCTTCTTTCTTCTGTTTTGTGATTGTGCTGTTCTGATTCTCCTTTTTAGGAGGGAGAATAGATGAAGTATGTCATCGGTTCTTGTGCTTCATGTTTGCAGGAAGCCTTTGTTAAGATAAGAGAGCAGGCAAAGGCATATCTGGAGATTAAGGGAGAGCTTACAAGTGGTCTCAATTTGATTGATGGCACAAACCTGGAATATTTTCCAGTGAAACACAAAGCTGAAATTATTCGTCTTAGAGGAGATTTTTTGTGGAAGTTAAATGACTCTGAAGGTGCTAATCTTGCATACTCCAATGCCATCAGCCTTTTCAAAAACTTGCCTAAAGGATGGATAAGTTGGGGGAATTATTGTGACATGGTATATGTTTTTATTTGCTTACATTGCAATTTGTGTTGCCAGGTTCTGGTATTTGTTACTGATTTACTATCTGGCTTTTAGGCTTACAGAGATACTCGGGATGAAATTTGGCTGGAATATGCTGTTAGCTGCTTTCTTGAAGGCATCAAATTTGGTGTTTCCAATTCCAGAAGCCATCTAGCTCGGGTGCTATATCTTCTTAGCTTCGATACTCCCAGTGAATCTGTGGGGAGAGCATTTGATAAATACTTGGAGCAAGTACCCCACTGGGTTTGGCTTTCGTGGATTCCACAGCTATTACTTTCTTTGCAGAGGACTGAAGCACCTCGTAGCAAACTTGTTCTACTGAAAATTGCCACCGTGTATCCACAGGTAAATGTTGTTCCTCATTCAAAAGATTGGTAACAAACATGTTATCCCATTATTTTTACATTAATCTTGATTTTTCTCCCATCTAAATTTTTATAGGCTCTGTATTACTGGCTCCGCACATATTTGCTTGAGCGTCGTGATGTTGCAAATAAATCTGAACAAGGTAGATTGGCAATGGCTCAGCAAAGAATGCAGCAAACTGCAACTGCTGCTGGGGCTGGTTCTCTTGGATTGGTTGATGGAAATGCAAGAGTGCAGAGTCATGGAGGCAGCAGTGCCTTGGCCACAGATAGTCCAGTTCATCAAGGCGCTCAGTCTAGTGGTGGGATTGGAACTCATGACGGTGGAAACACTCACGGACAAGAACCTGAAAGATCCACAGCAGTCGAAAGCAGCATGCATGCTGGGAATGAACAACCTTTACAACATAGTTCATTGATGATTAGTGAAAGTGGTCAGAATGCAGTGAGGCGTAATGGTGCTTTGGGCTTTGTTACCTCTGCTGCCAGTGCTTTTGAAGCTGCAAAGGAAATAATGGAGGCTCTTAGAAGCAAACACAGTAATTTGGCTGGTGAACTGGAGGTGATGATTGTCGTGCTAGATTTCTTGCTTAAGATGCACTTTTATTATATACTTCACAAAACTATTATACATGTTATGACAGAAAATTCACTAGCTTTTGGGAAAGGAAAAATAACAAGAAACCAAATCCTCCATTTCTTAACACCCGCTCGTGATACTATATGCCTTTTTTGTTGTTCTTTTCCACTAATGTTCAATTATATTTGTTTGTAATGAATGGTTCCAGCCATTTGGTTTGTAATAAAATTCTGTTTTTGCAGATTCTGCTTACTGAAATTGGTTCCCGGTTTGTGACTCTGCCAGAGGAGAGACTTCTTGCAGTTGTTAATGCACTGCTCCACCGCTGTTACAAGTACCCAACTGCCACTACAGGAGAGGTTCCCCAATCTCTTAAGAAAGAACTCTCTGGTGTTTGCAGGGCTTGCTTCTCTGCTGATGCTGTGAACAAGCATGTTGATTTTGTGAGAGACTACAAGCAGGATTTTGAACGTGATCTTGATCCAGAAAGTACAGCTACTTTCCCTGCCACTCTTTCTGAACTGACTGCTCGATTGAAACATTGGAAAAATGTTCTACAGAGCAATGTGGAGGACAGGTTTCCAACTGTCTTAAAGCTTGAAGAAGAAAGTAGGGTGCTGCGTGACTTCCATGTTGTTGATGTAGAGGTTCCAGGACAGTATTTTTGTGATCAGGTAATTGAGCCACATTTGACATATATCAACTTCTGCGATGTATCTCTGCTTTACATACTGGAGTTTTTGTATCTAGTATGGGTAAATAGATCAGGTAACTGATATTATTACTTGAACTCGTACCATGTCATACACCATTTGAAATTTTGAACCCACCTAATTATTTCATTTTTTGTTTTCTTTTTCTTATGAAACTATTTAACTATTTCCAGGAAATTGCACCAGACCACACAGTTAAGTTAGAAAGGGTTGGAGCTGATATTCCAATTGTTCGAAGGCATGGAAGCAGCTTCAGGCGTCTGACTCTCATTGGTTCTGATGGCTCTCAACGTCATTTTATTGTCCAGACATCCTTGACCCCAAATGCTAGAAGTGATGAAAGAATACTTCAGCTTTTCCGTGTAATGAACCAGATGTTTGATAAGCACAAAGAATCAAGACGTCGTCATTTATGCATTCACACTCCAATCATCATTCCTGTATGGTCCCAGGTGATTATCTCTTCCTGAATTTCTTACAATTTTTAAATGGATAAGCATGATGAAAATGATTTAGAGAGAGGATGTAGATGGTGTTCCTTGCTTAATTTCCTTTCTCGTTTTTGCTTGTACATTATTTTCTTATAGCTTGCACATAATAGTGCGGATAAGAACCTATCTAGAAGATACTTCTGGTAATTATTTTCTTTACGGACAGGTCCGCATGGTTGAAGATGATTTAATGTATAGCACTTTTCTTGAAGTTTATGAGAACCATTGTGCAAGGAATGACCGAGAAGCAGATCTCCCGATCACGTACTTCAAGGAGCAACTAAACCAAGCTATATCTGGCCAAATCTCTCCTGAAGCTGTTGTAGATCTTCGCCTCCAAGCATATAATGAGATAACTAAGACTTGCGTGTCTGATGGCATCTTTTCCCAGTATATGTACAAGACTCTACTCAGTGGCAATCATATGTGGTCTTTTAAAAAGCAATTTGCAATCCATTTAGCACTTTCAAGTTTCATGTCTTTCATGCTGCAAATTGGAGGAAGGTCGCCTAATAAGATACTATTTGCTAAGAACACTGGCAAAATTTTCCAGACAGATTTTCACCCTGCATATGATGCAAATGGCATGATTGAGTTTAATGAACCAGTTCCTTTTCGGCTAACAAGGAACATGCAGGCATTCTTCTCCCATTTTGGAGTTGAAGGTCTTATTGTGTCTGCCATGTGTGCTGCAGCACAGGCTGTGGTTTCACCTAAAGTAAGTTTTAGTAAGAGCATTTGTTTGGTTGGTGAGTTTCTTTGATGGACATCATCCTGATGTAATATTTTCAAATTTCTATTTTGCAGCAAAGCCAACATTTATGGCATCAACTAGCCATGTTTTTCCGTGATGAGCTTCTGTCTTGGTCTTGGAGAAGACCGCCTGGGTTGAATCTAGGACCTGGTGCTGGAGGGAGTGTTATGAACCCTGCTGACTTCCAGCACAAGGTCACCACCAACGTTGACAATGTCATCAGCCGAATCACTGGAATCGCTCCACAGTTTCTCTCTGAAGAGGTAACCACTATCTCCAATCTTTCATCAAATGTGATGTCTTGATTACATATTTTGGTATTTATAAATAGTAGACGTACAGGCACCCAAGCTTGTTAAAGCCACCCCTAATCTGTGGCAAAAAACCTCAATGTATACCTCATGTAGTGGCAAGGCTTTTAGATTAGTTGCCTGATTTTCCTTGGATGTCAAATAGATTCGAGTTCTTGTCTCGCACTTTCTGTGTGTTGAACTATGACTTAGGGTCCATTTGGCATGATTCATGAAAAGTAACTTTTGACTTGAGTCCTAATTCAATAGTTGTTTTTCATAAATAACTTATAATAAAAATGAGTTGAATGACTTTGACTGAAAAATATGTTTGGTAAAAATAACTAATGGCACCTTTTTTTAAAGGAGAAGTAATGTAAGTTAGAATCTGGAAGTTAAAATTTTCAAATTTTGATTATAGCAAACTTTCAACTCAATTTTAAGTTGAAGTCAACTTTTATTTCTAACCAAACATACTTGATACCTTTTTTTTTTCCAGCTAAAAGTTAAAAAAACAACTTAAATCAATATGCAAAAGTCATGCTTGTGAGGATAATGGTCTTTTGGTATCTGTAATTGCAACAGTGGGGTCGTGGGAAATTTTGGGTATCAACTTAAGATTGGAATCCGGTAAAAGGAAATTCATAACATTCCAACCCTAATTAATTGGAATGAAAACCAAGACAAAAGTAGTTACTTTTGCACCAATTGTATTCGAGCAGTCAACGAGGCATATTACAAAAAGGGTGACTTGAGATATGTTGCCCCAAGTCTTTCATGATAGCAATATGCATGCCCGATAAAGTGATTAACCACTACGGAAGAATCTAAGATCCGAAAACTAATTATTTTCATGTTTCGTTTCTTTTCTTTTCTATTATGTGCTGCATCAGGAGGAAAATGCTGATGACCCACCACAGTCGGTGCAGAGGGGTGTCACTGAGTTGGTAGAAGCTGCTTTGACACCAAGGAACTTGTGCATGATAGATCCAACATGGCATCCGTGGTTTTAAGCCACGGAATGGAGGGTGGAGATTGAATGTCAATAATAGTGGTTTACAGCTGAATCTGGAAATTGCTGCTAGTTTGTCATTCATTTTGAAGCCCAGACTCTAGATAGCTAACAGTAGGCTTTATATATACCCCAACGGATTAGCTGCTGTTCCATCAATGAATCAATTTAGCAGTTGCATCATCAGATAGATAAATAACCCCTGTAGTTTAATCAATTTTTATTCGGTAGATCGTCTTACAAAAATCTTCAAGGTAGTGTTGTGTTTGGTGTGCATTGAAGAAATATACTGACAATATATATTTTTTAAATATAATGAATAAATACATTTTTTAGAAAATCATTATCAGTATTTATTGAAATATTATTTTATTTTTTAAAAATTATTACAATTCTTATGTTAATCACCTCGCTAACATCTTAAATTAATTACAATAAATAAATAAATTAATCAACAAAAACCAGCCCAGACCAAACATCCTAGTTTCTTCATGGCGACCTATCTCGCCCGCTTCTCTTCCTCCAACCCTTTTCTGTGTCTTTTATACGTCACCGCTGACTTTTGTTCTCGGTTGCTTTCATGGGATTCAATTTCATGTATCGCTGCCCTTCTTTGGCTTTATGCATCCCTTTGCTTGCTCGTTTTCTTACCCAGTTGTAGCAGAATTGTGGTTTCATGACTATATTTTTAATAGTTGGAGAGTAGGATCTGAATCTTTTACAATTTTTATTACGTGGTATAGAATTGACGGTGCATCCCAGCAGTGGCGGCAGCAGAGCCACGAGGAGCCATGACTCAGGACGAGAAGAAATCTTACCTAATTGTTAGCAGAATTGTGGTTTCATGACTATACTTTTAATAGTTGGAGAGTATGATTTGAATATGTTGCAAGCAACACTGGAATGGATCCTACAGCAATAAAATGCAAGGGTAATGGAGTGTTAGGATAAGTGCAACAAGCCCTGTGGTGGTGGACCCGTAGCAATTGAGGTAGGGTCAACTCAATCACCTTGTTGTCAATGTGCTTTTTTAGCCGAGATATGTGGAATACGGGATGTATTGCTGCAGAAGGTGGGTGGTCCAGACGATAAGCCGTAATGCCAATTTTCTCTAGAATCAAGTATGGGCCATAGTATTTTAATGCTATTTTTTGTGATATTTTATTTGTTGTAGTCTTCTACCTGTATGGTTGTAGTTTGAGATAACTAGGTCTCTAATTTCTAATGTTCTTTCACTTCCTTTTCGATTTGTCATGTGGATCATCCTGTTTTTGGGCAGATTCCAAATCCCTTTCCTCGTAGTTAAATATTTATCCATAGCATCCACCATATAATCTTTAAGGAAGTAGAGCACATGAATGGGTGGAGTAAGCTCGTACAATAACTCATACTTATAGGGAATAGTTTATGTCGAGGTGTGAAAGTTGGTATTATATCACCATTTAGCTAATGGTAACCATTTGACCTAGTTTGTTGGTGATTCACTTGTCATGCATTGTAGGTATTTCTCTAGACAATTGTTAACCATCTTAGTTTGACCATTAGACTGAGAATGGTATGTAGTGGAATAGTGAAGATTAACCCTTTGTTTAGTGAAAAGTTACTTCCAGAATTGATCGGGAAAGATCAAGTTTCTGTCATTAACAATAGTAGTAGGCAAGCCATGTAATTTGTAGACATGACCATGAGAACTTTAGTTACTGATGATGCAGTGTAGGGATAAATTAAAGCAAATAAATGTGCATATTTGCTGAACCTGTTAATCACCACCAAAATGACATCCTTTCCATCAGATTTAGGCAGACCCTTTATGAAATCATTATTGATATTCGTGAAAGGTGTTTGGGGAATATGAAGAGGTTGTAAGAGTCGAGGAGTGAATACATTTTCACTTTTATTTTTCTGACATATAGGCATTCTCGCACATATTGCCTAGTATGCTTTTGTTTCCTTTTCCAGTAGAATAGATTATTTACCTTCTTGCTGGTGACATTAACCTCTGAGTATCCCTCTAATGATGTATCATGATATAAGGATATCAATTTCTGATGGAGTGTAGGTTAATTGCCGACAACCAACCTTCCTTTCTTGTTGAGATGGTTATTGACCCATCTGTAATGGGGATGAGAAACAGGGTCTTGGTGGAGATCATGTATAATAGCTTGTAATCCCTTGTCCTTTGCCCATGATACTTTAATTTCATCCATAAGACTGGTTGAAATGGTGGACAATCCTAATATGCAAGGCTTTACACTGGTGAGTCTAGATAATACTTCAGTTACAATATTTTCCTTTCCCTTCCTATATTCAATTTCAAAATCATGCCTTATTAGTTTAACTAGCCATAAGTGTTGAAAAGGAAGAGTTACCTTTTGGTCCAATAAGTATCTCAAGCTGACATGGTTTATCTTGAGCTCAAAATGTATGCCTCATAAGTAATGTCTCCACTTAGTTACAGCATGCAATATTGCTAGCATTTCCCTTTCATAGACAAATAAGGCTTGTTGTCGTCTAGGACTAAAAGGCTTGTTAATAAAGGCTAAGGGATGGCCTTCTTGCATTAAGTTTGCCCTTATTCCTATATTGGAAGCATCATTCTTTATTACAAACAACTTGTTCAAATCTATGAGTTCCAGTACTAATGGTGTAGTCATGACTTCTTTAAAAAGTCTGAAAGCCGTAATGGCCTCTTCATTCCATTCAAACCTATCTTTCTTTAGTATCCTAGTTAAGGGTCTGCAAATGGAGCCATAATATTTAAAAAATCTTCTATAGTAACCAGTTAATCTCAGGAACCCTCTAAGTTGTATGATAGTGTGAGGGAGTGGCCAAGTATTTTTCTTGTATCAGTAGCCATACTTGCCTTAGTAATGATGTGCCTTAAACACTTCACTAATGCATTACCAAAATGCATTTGCTATCTTTAGCAACCAGTTTATATACCCTCAACAATTCAAAGATAGCCTAAAAGTGTCTTAGGTGATCATTGAAAGTTTGACTATAGATTAGGATAACATCAAAGAATACTAGTACAAATTTCATAAGATGTTCATGAAAAACTTCATTCATTAAGTTTTGAAAAGTAGTTGAACCATTGATTAAGTCAAATGGCATAACTAATAATTTATAGTGACCACTATAAGTTCTAAATGCAGTCTTCAGGCTTAATTCTAATTTGGTGGTAACCAGACCTTAAGTTAATATTAAGAATATGGTTGCCCCCACTAATTCTTCCAATAACTCATCAACAATGGGTATAAGGTACTTGATCTTGATTATGAGTTTGTTTAGTGCTCGGTAGTCCATATAGAATCTTTATGAGTTGTCCTTATTCTTAACTAATTTAACAGGAAAAGCAAAAGGATTGTGGCTGGGTTGTATGATTCCAAATTTTAGCATTTCAAACATTAACTTTTCCACAACATCCTTTTGAAGTCCAAAGAGCCTGTATGGCCTCATGTTGACAGGCTAAGCCCTTTTCTTGAGTGGAATTGAGTGGTCTTGTAACCTAAGCGGGGTTAAGCCTTGAGGCTCCCTAAATAAATCCTGATATGCTTTCATTAGTTATTCCATCTCAATATTCCCTTTTTGGCTAGGTGGAAGTGTAACAGTAATAAAATGTAGTTTACAATCCTCTTCTATGACTATCCTCAAGCTACATAGGCTCACTTCTAATATTTGAGTGGGGATGTTCAATAAACTATTGAAATGTTCAAATCTGATGGCGTGTAATTTCATAGGATTGTCACCCTTAAATACTACTTGTTGTCCTTTCTACTTAAAAGATATCCACATCTCCTTATAGTTTGACATAATGTCTCTCAAAGTTTCCATTCATTGTACACCTAGCACCATGTCATAATTATTCAATTAAAAAATGAATACATAAGCCTTGAAATTGTTTCCCTGCATCTTCCACTTAAAATTCTTGCAAACAATAGTACACAACATTGTGCCTCTATTAGTTGCCTCGACTGTTAATGATTTGATTGTAGTAAACTCACACCGTAACTTGCTAGTAATGATAGAGTCAATGAAATTATAAGTACTTCTTAAATCCACCATGATACAAAATAGTGTTTAACCACCTTGCTAGTGATCTTTAGAGTATGGAAGCCAATGACTCCTTCTAGTGCATTGATAGAAATGTGAGGAATTACCTATTTATTCAAGGTTAGGCTTCTTGTCATTGATACTAACATCATCATCTACTTCTTCACCATCACCATCAACTAGTACAACTTTTTATTTTTGCATTTATGGCTTGGTACAAACCTTTCATCGCACCAAAAACACAATCCCTTAGCTCTCCTTCCATCCAACTCCTTATTCTTTACAGATTTGGTGGGCTTAGGTTTGTATTAAGGGTATGGGTTAGGGTTTGGTAGTAAGCCATTTTGTGGCTATTTAAGGTTGATGGCAGTTAATGGTGGTGGAATTTTATAAGGTCTTTGGTTTTGGCTAGGTTTGGATTGAGCAACACGACTAGTGTTTGGTACAAGTTTGCTGGAATTATGGTAGGATTTCCTATAGGCTATGGTGTTATCTTGCAAACGTGCTAGGTTATAGGCTTGATTTAAAGTTTTTGGTTCTAACATCTTAACTAAATTCTTAATCTCCACCTTTAACCATCATAAGAAGAACATTAAATCTTGTTTCTTATTGATTTCAGCCCTGTTCCAAAGTATATCAAAGTCCTTATTGTAACCCTCTAATTCTCTTTTCTGTCAGAGGTCATTAAGCTCTTCTAATAGGTCGTTTTGACCTCCAAACCTAGAGCATATTGCCTCTACATATTCATTCTAAGACATGCATTGATCATTCTTGCCCTTCATGAAATTATGGTGCCAATACAAAGCTATGCCATCTAAGTAATAGGAGACTATCTTAAGTTTTCCAACCTCAACAATCTCCTCAATTTCAAAATATTGGTTGTATTTATATAACCATTTATGCATATTATCACTATCAAAATTAAAAAAAATCTCTTTTAGGTTTGTGTACCTTATAGGGATAGTAACCACCATTATATACCCCATATGATTGTGTAGCAGAATCTTCTCTGTTGAATGTGAGGTAATTATTTTTGGTACTAGTCTCACTAGGAGTGTGTTGCCGCTTCTGTAGGAGAGCATTTTATTGGCGAGTTAACCCACTTATAAGTTCATTGAGCTTTTCAAACTTGACTTCATGAGTAGACTTAGTGGTTTCTAGTAAATGCAAAACTTGCTCATATTTTTGTGAGTGTTCCTTGTTTGCTGCCTCCAATGAATCTTCTTGTGAAAACTCGTTAAATTATAATCTGAGTAAAATAAATAAAGTACCGAATAGATTAAATAAAAGGATTTCAAGTATTGTAATTGGATACAATAGAATAAAATATAAGATGTTATGGTGATAATTAAGTAAAAAAGAAGAGTTGAGTGACAAAAATAGAAATGAGAAGAAATGAGGGCCAATGTGTAAATAGGTAAAAGTTAGACTATAAATGCTCCATTTTTTTCTCTTTTAGCCGTGAGCTTTAAACAAAGAGAGGGGGAAGAATTGTGTGATTTTTCTACTTAAATTCTCATTGATTTCAATAATTAAAGTGAGTAATTAGAGTGATTAACTTAATTAAACATCAAAAGGGGGTTGATTTTAAGGTGGTGAGTGCATTGGAGGAAGGATTTCAAGCTAGGGTTTGAAGAGGGAGAAGAAGAAAACTTGATTTTTCTTGCATTCTTTCCTTAAATCCTTATCAAAGTGAGGTAAATAACATGCTCCAAATGATTAATTCCTTCAATTTTATGTTTGATAAAGGATTATGCAAAATTATGATTATGTGAAGTTGTGGATTTATGTTATAATTTATAGGAATGACGCAAATTATGTTTGAACCATGTTAGAAAGCATGAATTATGATTGGGTAAGTATTTAATTTTAAGTAAAAGAAACAAAAATTATTTTTCCTTTTTTTAATTGAATATTTGGCCAAAAGAGGAATAATTTAGGGGATTTAGGTTTAATATAATTGTTTGGAAAATATGGGAAGATGAAGCTTTATAAGTGTTATTATATGAATGGGGTAAGAATTTTTGAAAGAGAAAAGAAAAATCTTCACTTCCTTCCCTAGGTTGTTTTTGGCTAAATAGAGAAGAAAAATTAGAGAATGTAGTTTAAATAATATTATTGAGGAGTTTTTGGCTAAATGGAGAAGAAAAATTAGAGAATGGAGTTTAAATAATATTATTGAGGAATCTTACCAAATTGAAGACAATTGATGTTGATAGGTTAAATTGTATAGGGACTTTTGTGAAAAAATAAGTAAATGTTT
>Ga0307510_10002711_pt1 | contig 20243 bp, 11 predicted proteins | sample 12_EM_MG_FD_207224 | JGI IMG/M metagenome (GOLD analysis project Ga0307510, IMG submission 207224) | Populus trichocarpa ectomycorrhiza microbial communities from riparian zone in the Pacific Northwest, United States - 12_EM | ecosystem: Host-associated > Plants > Roots > Unclassified | place... | reverse complement strand
TGAGATTTTAAAAGAAATAAAATCTATTCTAATTTATTTTGTTTTTAAACTATAGGCTATTTTAATAAAACAGAATAAAATTGCCAAATTGTTGAATATATTTAATGGCGATGGCTAGTAAGAAAACTGAAAAATCACACACAGAACCTGTCAAATCCCAAAAATCTTTGGCCTCTCGCAATTTCAGGGACTATCCAGTTCCACCAACCTTCTTGTATTTCTCTTTCAAAATATCCTTTTCTTTAATACTTTTAAGAAAAATCTTTCTATTTTCCATTAATATCCACCCTTTTGTCTCTAATCTCTACTTAGCTAAAAGTCACCAAAAAAGAAAGGAAAATTAGGAATTTATTTTTTTAATCAATTAAAGAAGAAAAAAAATAACTGTAACCCAGAACGACGTGCCAGAATTCCTGCATTGTAGATTTATTTCCCTTGTCTAAAATTCTTTTACAATCAATTCTTTGGATTTTGTTTCTTGAATAGTCTTTATTTTGCATTCATTTCTTTAATTTTCTCTTTGATATGTCATAGCTTTCTTGATATCAACAACATCATTCACATTTGGAAATTCTGTGCTCTTGTGTTTTGCAGAAAGTCTTGTAATTAAGCTTGCATAGAGGGATTGTATTTCCTAAAATGGTAAAAACAAATCTTGGTTCTTAAGAGCAAACACGTTGAGATATTTGTCGATCTTTTAATGCTCCATTGATTCGGGAGATTGACAAAAATGGTAAACTTGGGCTCCCAGCATAAATGCAAGGGTGCCCATTTAATTCATCGCAGCAATACGGCAAAGGGTGGTGGTGGTTTTGGCATTTTTTGAAGGGTTTCTGTCAGGATAGAAGGTGATTTTTGAGGTGAGATTATGGGCAGCATTTGCTCAAAACGAGCTGCAGAAGAAGATGTAAATATCAATAAGAATGAAAGGCAGATAGAGGTGGATAAGTCTTCTGTGCAATTGGTTGCTCCCACAATATTCATTAAAGAAGAGATTCTGGTAGATGTTCTTCGCCGAGAAGATGCTCGTCATGTGTCGAAGGAAAATGTTGGGAATGTTATTGTTTCATTGGAAGAAGGAGAAAAGAAAACGAAACTTGTTGATGAGAAGAAGAAAGGCCGTCATGGATCGGTAGCAATGGATTCAGAGTCCATTGATGACCAACCACGTATCATGAGTAGGATGATTAGCATGCGTCCTTCCGCTGAAAGGGAAGCATGGCCACAATGGTTAACAGCAGCTGCTGGAGAAGCCGTCAAAGGGTGGCTGCCTCGACGAGCAGACTCATTTGAGAAGCTAGACAAGGTTCAGCTTGTAAAACTTATTTTTAGTTGCCTGTTGAATTAGATAACGTGACATGAAATAATTTATTTTCGATGACTGTTAGGGTTTTATTTCCTTGTTTGGTAGGAACAAAATTTCAATATGGAGCATCTCTTGCTGTTAACATTTAGCATTAGGATAATATTATTATGTGCTTACGAAAATAATCGTATGAAAGCAGTCGCTAGAAGGAAATAAATGGTATTACTATCAGTCCAAATTAATGTAAGAAAGATTAGATAAAATGTTAAGATGCTAGAGAAGAAGCAGACAATCATTTATACAAGAGCTGTATCAGTCCTGTAAAATGAGACTCGTTTATGGAGCAGAAATTCTGATTGAAGGAAATCTTTACTATACTGGTCTGTTAGTTGCATAAGTGCAGGCAAAGTTAATTTCTAGTAACAAAACACGAGGGAGATCAAGAAACATAGTCTAGATTGTATCATGTCGACATTTTGAGGTCTTCTTATGTGTTGCTTTTAAAATGAAATGATGTGCAGATTGGACAAGGAACTTACAGCACTGTATTCAAGGCTCGTGACCTTGAAACTGGAAAAATTGTTGCAATGAAGAAGGTGCGGTTTGTCAATATGGATCCGGAAAGTGTCCGTTTCATGGCTAGGGAAATCGTTATTTTGCGCAGGCTTGACCATCTGAATGTTATGAAACTCGAAGGAATAGTCACTTCGAGGATGTCAGGGAGCTTGTACCTTGTCTTTGAGTATATGGAACATGACCTTGCTGGGCTTGCAGCAAATCCTAGCATCAAGTATACAGAAGCTCAGGTACCAATGATCTTATCTGTTCAATTTTATGATTTTTTCCATACTTGGAAAATGGCTTCTCTTAGTTTCTGCTACCATGGAAGTCATATAACTTATCAACTTGCCATTCATGTCTAGTCTTACAAGGAAATTACTCATGCTTGCAGATAAAGTGCTATATGCAACAACTTCTACGTGGACTTGAACACTGCCATAAACACGGTGTCTTGCACCGAGACATCAAGGGCTCAAATCTTCTAATAAACAATGATGGAGTTCTCAAGATTGCAGACTTTGGTCTGGCAACTTCTTATCAGCCTGATCAGAGTCTGCCTTTAACAAGCCGTGTAGTAACTCTTTGGTATAGGGCACCGGAGCTTTTGCTTGGTGCTACAGAGTATGGACCGGCTATTGATATGTGGAGTGCCGGCTGCATTCTTGCTGAATTATTCACTGGCAAGCCTATCATGCCTGGAAGAACAGAAGTAAGCTCATTTGCATGTATGGTTATCTTACTTGCATCTTAGCCAACACTAGGCAACCAGCATTACAAGTCTTCTATGCTTTGGAATCTTCAACTTCCCTCTATGGTCTACATCATTTTCATATCTTCACAGAAGTTAAAGATGGTCATTTAAGCACCTACGGGAAATTATCATAAGAAAATGTGTCTCTGTGCCATTTATTTCTCAATGCATGACTTTGGACCACCTACAGAGAATCAGAAGACAATGTGATTTCTATCTATCATCAGTCCACAGAATTGTATTTGGTCTTAAGAACTATCATCTTAATGATTACAGGTAGAGCAAATGCATAAGATTTTTAAGCTTTGTGGCTCGCCCTCTGAGGCCTACTGGACGAAAAAAAAGTTTCCACATGCAACTAGTTTCAAGCCTCAGCAACCTTACATCCGCCGTATTGCTGAGACATTCAAAAATTTCCCTCCTTCAGCTTTGACACTTGTTGATAAGCTCCTGTCAATGGAACCACAAGATAGAGGATCAGCCACTTCAGCTCTTCGAAGTGAGGTAATTATTTCTTTTGTTTTATTTAATTTTAGACATTCAAAACTTATAGTATCAATTTATCATCATATACCTTCCAGCAGACACAAAAAAATTGAGGGCAGCATAGTTGACTTGCAAACCATTTTCTTGTGAAAAGCTTACTTAAACCTCTCGAATTGAGTTTTTCTGTTTAAAATATTTTGAACTTGTATTCTGAACATAGTATGAAGACAGCACTAGTACTGGTTTCTTGAGTTTGGCTTCATGAAATGAAAATGCAAATGTTATAATGAACAGATTGCCTTTGAAGAGTGTTTGGACCTGCTAGCAGTTGATTGATTTGGATGGATTTATTTATTATTTAAATTTTTACTTACAGTTCTTCAGAATAGAACCCCTCCCGTCTGATCCATCTAGTCTACCAAAATATCCTCCAAGCAAGGAACTGGATGCCAAGATGCGAGATCAGGAAGCAAGAAGGTACGTGACAAGTAACATCAATCATAACATCTTGAGGGAAAATTTAATCTTATACAACTTTCATTAGCAATTTCACAAGTAAAATAAATTCAATCAGGTATAACACAATAACAGTACGAATTTAATCTTAAACAACATTCTGAAAACACATTTTAATTTTAAATTTCAGGCAAAAAGCAGAGGCAGTAAAAGGACGAGGACCAGAATCTGTTAGAAGGGGTTCAGGAGATACTAAGAAAGCTCCCACTTCAGAATTCACTGCTCAGGGACAGCCAAAAACTATATGTAGCAGTTATAAATATAATATCCAGGAGGATGGAGGTTCTAGCTTCCGAATTGAGCCTCCTAGAGTATCGAAGAAGAATGGTCTCGAGCATTCTGCTTCAGTGATTCACCATTCTGCAGTAGGATTGTCGTTAAATAAGAGTGTAGATTGTACAGAAAATAATCCAGAATTGAGGTCAAAGAAATCTCGCGTGTCGCAATCAGGGGAGATATCTAGCTCCTCCCTTAAGAAGAAGGAACGAGCTCCTAGCATAGATTCTTCAGCGGTAAAGAATCATCCACCTTCGTCAATCTTTCAAATTTTTTTCTCTGTATTAAACAAAGTTAAATGTTAAAATCATAACTGATACATTCATCCAACTGCCACCCTTATATATGAATATGGATTTTGATGTGCAAGGAAGCTATTTACTCATGGAGAACAGTTCGAGAAAAATTGCCATAATTTTAAGACTCTTCATATTGTTTCTGCTACCAGCAAACTATTGTCCGGCAATGGGAGTTGAAGTTTTATGCATTACAATACAATTGATAAATGTAGATTTTGAAACAAATTGCAAGTTTTAGATAGTATGTTACCCTAGTTACAAGCATGTCAGACATTCAAATTTGACTGTGGATATCTCATTCTTTACTCTCCATTTTTCCCCACGTAGCTTTTTATCCTTCTTTTTCTGTGTTAATTTGAACTGCTATTGTGTTATGCCTGATCATTTGACAAAAAAGGAAATCTGGTTTCAGGGGTTTGTTCACAGGAAAACCAGGATCCATTACTCTGGACCATTGATGCCTCCTGGGGGAAACATGGAAGAAATACTCAAAGAGCACGAGAGACAGATCCAGCAGGCTGTGCGTAAAGCACGTCTCGAGAAATCGGGGACCAAAGATAACCTTGACGTTTATGAGCAGCTACATCATAACAGATGACGCAAAGGGTAATTCTTCTCCATCATGCCTTAAGGAAGCATCCTCTTGATGTCTTTCTCCTCACCCTGCAGAACAATTTACCCTCCCGTCAGAAGCGTCTTTGTCCATGCCATCAAACAAAGCAGATGTGATGTGCTGCTGGAGCTTCACTGGGATAGAGTGGGGATTGTGAGACGCCGTTTTGAAGTAAACCTGCATTTTAACGGAGAAAGGAGGGAGGTTTGTTCTTGTATTTCTTTGAAAATACATAGAGAGGTAGGACTTTGTTCTGTATAGTGGATAGTGTTGTTGATTAATAAGTAGGTACGGTATTCAGAAGTAGTCAAGCATCCAATTTATCTTTCAACTCACTGCTGAAATGATTGGAACAGAAATAAATTCATTCCGGCTGCTTGTAGTTTGGACATTTGTCTGTCGGCAGTTTCATGTTCAGGCCCGTTGACAAAGGGGAAATCAAAGCAGTTTCACAGTTGCCATTCTTTGCTTTTGCTTAATTTAACTGGGGATAACAATCGATGCAGGCAACTTTTCAGAAGATCAAGAGTTTAACAACCTTACCAGAGACAGAATTTTCTCTAGGAAAAAGTTCAGTGAATAGGTGGCGATCTGAGCTCCAAAAGTACATTAAGTACTATCAATCTATACAGCAAAGCTTACAGGTGAATTGATTAGTGCATATGCTTGCCAGGCTTAAATGGGAAGTTGAGAGGCGGGAACTTCAATTCCAGATTTTCTTTTATGAACACAATGCTCTGCTCAGTTTGGCTAAGAATCGACTTCAACAGTTTGAAGGCTTAATGATGCTATATGTTTTTATTTCGTAGTTGACTATAACAATCCAGGGCTTTAAAGTAAACAAGAAATCCCCATCTCTAAGTAAATTAAATAAAAAAAAAATCAGTTGAAGATTGTCCAAAGAAGCCTGCCCTTAGGCCTACTGCTACTTTCACCTGAAAATTTTTACAGATGTATTTCTTACAGCAAAAAGACCTGCTTAACTTTTTCTTAAATAATTTAAGAGTTCACTGTCACATAAAAGAGCCATAATTGCCTGGGTTATTAAGGGGAAATGAGAGGAAAAAAAGAGATTCTGATTAACAAAGATGTGAGTTTCTGTACATTTAGCTTCATTACCTTAGTTATATATCTGGCTATAGCTTCAGGAATGATTTATTGATTTGGGGAACACCGATGGCTCATAATAATTACCTACACATCCCGCTTAGGCTTCCGGCTTAGTTCCGAGTAATGACCACCCATTAGCTGCAAAATCTCCTCCCATAAACTTTCTGATGATGAGCCTGCTGAACCCCCACAAATCAGATTAGAACTACATGCAGCCACATACCAATAATTTGATTCAATCTCCTCCCTCAACTGATCTAGCTGCCACCCAGCATAACCAACAAAGAATCTGAAATCCTGAGGCTTCAGCACCCCTTTCTTCACAAGTGCTGCAGCTTCATCCAAACTGTTTCTAGCACCAAAACACAGGCCAGGAATTACCTCTTCAAACTCTTCAAGCTTCGTCTTCTCCCCTGTTTTTAATAAAAACATGCTTGCCTCGAGGGGTCCCCCAAAATGAAGAGAAAAATCAGCAAAAGTGGTTGCTAATTCCATATTAGTGGGCTTCATGTGCCTGACCTTCTTGTTAAGTGGGCGGTTTATGACAACTCCAAATGGTCCCTCTTGTGGGTGTCTGGTTCCAGATCTGAGGAGAAGAACGACAGTTCTTTCAAAGGTGCGAACTCCATCAAGTTTTTCTGTGGCAACAAGGACACAGCCAGTCTCAGGTACAGGAATAGGGTGGGCCCATTTCAGGCCAAGGGGTTTTGACTCCTGGGGTGTCCCAGTTTGGTTGTGAGCATCAGATTCTGCCTTCCCTGCCTGTGAAAACATTACAAGTGTAAATTTTGAAGTCTATACAGCATCGATTTAACATCATCAATTTGATTATCTTATTTTTCATGTTGTGAGGACATGGAGTCCATCTTCAACTCGTCACTATGTGAATAAACCAATCTGGATGCCATGCATCTACCCCAATACTATACTTTATGGCTTCATCTGGTCGACCTCAATTACAAGATCCATCATAGCTACAAAACAGCACTGTTTCTTTCAGGAGGGGTAAAAAGGGACAAAAGAACTTGATGATAAGCTGTAGGTAAATTTTGTTGACCTGACTACATCAGATGTCATGAGCTCAAGGGAAATTTAGCGTTTTCCAATTGTTCATGGAAACAGGGAAGGAACATACAAAATAAAATAAAGTGCTTCCCATTTCAATTAAGTTACTTGCCCTTTTCTGATGTACCAGACCCTCTATGTGAGAAGTGAGAACCCTATCAGAATTTACTCCAAAAAACATGAAATCGATTTATTTTCCTTACATGGAACAGCTCATTCATGAACAAGCTACACAGGGTAGAATCAAAGAGGAATTAATGCTGCTACCCTGGACCATCATAAGATCTACTACCATGATGACAAATAACAGGTTGAACAGAGTGCTAATAACATTTAAAAGTCATTTTTCTAGAGCTTTGTAACTATGACATTCAAAATGAAATAGATATACAGCCCAATAAGTAAAGAACGTTCACCTTCTCCTGAGCAAATAAATTTGCCCTAAACTCTCTCCAATCAAAGTTTACCCTATGAGATTTTTGGGAAGCAAAGTCATTGGCTTTGTTCCCATCAGAAGAGTTACTTCCTTTTGAACCATCTCCATTTCCTGTGCACATTAAATTAAGTTCCATTTAGCCGGCAAAAAATTCAATATGCTATTTTTCACTCAACATCCAGATATAACATCCTGGCAGTGTTCATTTAATCATAATGAAAATAGTATATCTTTCACTGGAACAAACTCACTATGCATGACTGGTGAAAGATAGTAACATCAACGACAAAGGTGATGATGATAGCAAAACAATTACGAGCAAGAACAGGCAATAGTCTTAGATGGCTTATGCTTTGACTAATCACTAATTAGAAAGGGCAAGTGATTTGATGGGATATTGCCTGCAAATGATTGTGAATAAATAATGTTGACAGATGCTTTTCATATATTAAAAATGCTCCCAAAACTAATATAATGTGGTAACAAGGCAAGCAATGATACATAAAGAAATTAATTAACAATGAAAGGATATAACTCACTTTCTTTTCCTATTTTTTATCTAGGGAGAAATATCATTCTTGAAAGGGGTGTCGAAACAAACAAACAATTGGTTAATACAAAAGGCAATATGCATATGACCTGAACAAACATTATAAACTATAGTGCTCAGAAAATATAAAATGAGAAGGAAGCAATAGTGAGCAGTCACTTCATCATTAGATGAAGGGGAAGCTTAATTCAACCTCAGGGTGATACACATGCAAGTGGATGAACTTGGGGTTGGGGGTGGGGGGGGGGGTGTTCCTAACAAAAAGGCTGACAAGAAAAGGCAATCTGTTGAGAAAGCTGGCAAAAAAAATCATGCGGCCATCCCTTAGCGGTGATGAGTAAGCTTGCAACAGGGTAGAGACACCATTGACTTGGTAAAACCTAGATTCTTTGACCACAAATGAGTAACGACAATTCTATTTGGTTTTCAGAACTGAAAAGCATGAGATGTGCAACTCAAGGAGCTCATAGATGAGCAAACAGAACATTCTAAACCCTAAAGTCAATGTAAGGCCATATGCACACCTTCATGGTATTGTTGAATTAGCAACCTTGATCTGATTTTCAGTTGAGGTAAATTAGATTTAGCTTCATTAAAACTGGCTGTTATTTTATGAGTCAATGTTACTTTTAATTTTATTGGGTATAGACTAAATTTTGTTCAGTGAAAAACTAAATCCACATATCAATATTTTAAAGTTCCAATGCTCTTTTCATTCCTAAACTCAGAATAGTTATAAGTTAGTTTAGGAGTTAAATTCTTAGTTTTCAATAAGGAACCAAATCCTTGCAAAATGCTAAGAACAATTCAAAACTCTAGATGCAGATGTTTGCAATCACTTTTAAATATAAAAGAGATCAATTTTACATAAGTTTCAGAAACTTTTAGCTTTCTTTTGGATTGTCTGACAAGTGTGTCACTCAGTTTATTTTGCAAGCAATCAAGTTTCAGATAAATTTGTTACTTCATGAAGCCCTCTACAATTTTCCTTAAAAACCCCAGTCATCAAATCTCATCAATTAGCCTAATATACAGAAGAAAAATCCCAACGATACTGTTTACAATACAGCACCCATAATGGCCATAAACCTTGAACTTTATCCTGCAATTGATACCAAAGCTTTTACCTCTTGTACAAGGAAAACCTGATTCCAGTAACAAGTACGGGTGATTCCACCAATGTATCACATAAAGGTTACTAACATATCCTCATAGCTGCCTCTACAATGCATCCCAATGATACTGTTTACGACAGCCTCCACCATGCTGCTGTCCTGCTAATTTCTTATGTAGTCCTTCCATGTGTTTCCCCCCCACTAATTCATATTCAATGAAAATGACAAAATTGAAGTAGAAGGTGCAGATGGAGACTTTCTTGCACAGTACCAAACTAACAATCACTTGGATTGCCCAAAACATATGATTGAACCAAATTAGTCTCTCTTTTTTACCCCAAGGTCAGAAAATAATAAGAATTCATATGCGGCAGAAAAGAATGGAAATAATAGTAAATTCATACCCTAATTTAATGCACATTTTTTTATATATATAAGGGAATAGGATCTACTGATTTGATATGTTTTGGACTATCCAAATCATTGATATTCCGGTACTGTGCAAGTAATATTGTGGATATAGGGTGTGGTAGACCAAAAAACAAAAAGCATTGATTGAAGTGGTAAAATATAATTTAGAACCACCGTAGCTCACAATGCACTGGTCCCAAATACAATTGATGGAGAAAAATGATCCATGTCACTGCTCTCATCTATTTTGATCCTGAGATTTAGTTTGAAAAAATGGTATTTTCCTAACAAACCCTCCTAATAGACTCTCCTACATTCTCGATGGGACATATGACAAATATATTGAAAATCACAAAATGTTAGTTCATCTGAGTGTAGGAAAGTCTGCTATGAGAGTTTGTTATGAAAAACTGACACTAAGTTTAAATTTCAGAAACATGATTTATCTAATAGTAGAAAACTTAAAGAGAAACAACCCAACTACTTTTCTAACCTTTCAATATCCCTCTGAGTCTTGCATGACTCTTTTACATGATGACTTGAAGTACCTTATAGAAGTCATCACACAAAAACTTTTCTTATCCCCTTCACCAAACTTCACAAAAATATTTATGGAACCAGTCAAGGTGTCTATATCATCCAAATCAACAGAAACTTGAAATCACCCTTTGATATAAATTATATATAAAAAAAAAAAACAGAGCAGGAATTGGTTTTCCATGATAACATTTTACTTATAGATAAAGATCTCCGGTTACAACTCCATAATCCTTCACTAATTTATTTTTTCTTCTTTTTAATACTCGCACTCACTTTCTAAGAAAGTCAACCATATCCAAATGGATCACTTCTCCTACTATTCACTCTATCCAATGCCTTCAAATTCCTTAATTGCATGTAAAACAAACATCAAAACTTCTTTTACATTAATAACAGTCTATTTATTTTAATCAATTCAATTTCAATCCCTTCTTTGTTCAGTACAAATATATAATCACATAATATCATCAAAAGGTATACAAGATTGCAACCAATATAATAGTTCAATATTATGAATTAAAAAAAAAACGCACCAGAAGGAGAAGGAGAAGAGGAATTGGAGTTATCATTGCCATTCTTCTTAGCCATAGCTTTGACACTCAAAGAATGATACCCAAAAGAAGAAACATTACGCTTCAAAACCCTAACGTCCAAAACCCTGAATTTCCCAAAACTGAATGATTTGTCTCGAATTGAATGATTTCTCAAACAAAGAGGGCTTCCAGTTGTGTTCTTCACATGAACTGCCCACAGATCCATCATTCTATCACAATGGGTGCAGCAATCACAATCGGATTCTCCCGGAAAATGAAATGAGCGTGCAAGAGTGTGTTTTTATTTTCTCGGGAAAATTGAGCAGCTCTATACTTTAGAAACGATGGTGGTGAGTAAGAGAAGAAGATGGGTGCCTAACGGATAGAGTAGGAAGAAAATAATAATAAAATACAAATGAGTGTCGTGACTTCTAAATTAATTACATATCAGTCCCTAACAATCTGAACTCTTACATATCTACCACCCTATGAGGTCCATATTTCTAATTTGGTCCTTGATTTGTTTTTTTATGCAATGAGATCCTAGGATATAAACAAAAATCAATTAAATCCCTTCCCATTTACAACAAATAAATAAAAAGAAAAGGAGATATGAGCGGACCATTTCCAATAAGAATCATCTATTTCTTACGAAGCCACTCCGACAACGTTTAATTTTCTATCAATCCATCATCCTATGTAGGATTGTGTAAGATATTTGTGAAAGCTCTAGACTGGTTTGGACTAGATTAAAAGATTGAGGAGTGATCTGTAATAAGTATTAGAATAAAATCAAAACAGAACTGAACGACAGCAGAGCAGTGACAGACAAAAGGACGTGAAAATGAAGCTCGGAAACTTCAGTGTAAGAGAATATGCCTTTCTAGCCAGCTCTAGACTCCAGTTGTGTGGAGATCCGTGGCGCTGGCGGGTAAGCTAGACACTCTACACTTTTAACTGTCCACGTCAGACGGGTTCCAAATATTTTCTTACTCTACTGGAGCTCTGCTGTTGGCTCAAAGGGTATAATTTAAAAAAAAATCTAAATTCATATATGAAAATCAACCAAGAAAAAAATAATTTCATCAACGCTGTTAAACCTGATGCAATGTCAAGATCACTTGTAGGAACGGCAATTTAATCCAAAAATAATAGATATTAATTTGACCTCACATAGATAAGAATCGTTGAAATATATATTATAGAATATTTTATTATTAATATAAGCACCTATAAATAATATTTATTATTGTATTATTTAATATTCACATACATACTTTAAATATATATATTAGCTATTTTATTTTTTATTGATTAATAAATAATAATAGATAATAAATATAACGGAAACTAATAAATAATTTATAAATATCTAAACTTTTTACATGATTAATAATAAATAAAATATAAATATCAAAAAATTCAACCAGTGAATATTCATTGTCATCCCTAATCACTTGTTTTGATTTATGACTTGCTGATGCAAGGTCTGAAAACAAGATAATTTAAAACAATATTATTTTTTAAAAATTTTAAAAATATACATATCAAATCAAGTTTTAACTAATCAATTGAATCACAAATTTACCTGTCAAATTAATAAACTAAATCAACTCTTACCTCTAAACAATATCGACAAGTCACTAGGTTCATCCAGGGACGGATTAAATATCAATGGATAGGAGGAAATAAAATAGAGCAATCTTAAAATAAAAAAGAAAAAAAAAAGTTACAAAAATATGTTATAAAAGCACTAAAGAAATCTTCTCTAACGTAAGAGCAGACCAACGCGATGGCCGGATTAAACAGAAAATTAAAATGTGATTTTCTTACACTCAGAAGAGACAAAGATTACATACTAAAGCTTTGTCAATCCATGCATGACGCATATCAGCATATTTATCTCAATGGGAATCGTTGCCTGTAAACTTCATTGGTCCATCGCCAGTACATGGAGCTTTTAAATACTTGATCAATCTAGCAATTGATTCATTGTTGCGGTTGTACTGGTCGACGGAGTCCAGGAATCTGCAAAACAATTATTACATGTGTTTAAAGCCTATTCTGGGGAGTTTAGATTATATGATGATGAAAGAAATTGAAACATACCACAATCCCGTGAGGCCCTATACGGTTACGAGATATAAAATTAATTATCAGGGTCGCAAATTCATCAGGTACGTCTTCCTGCAAGAATTTTGGATGCATCGATTGTAATAATTGCAAAACAAAGAGAATGGAAGGAATGCAGAAAAATGCAGTGTGAACTTATGATAGCCAATGCGGACCTGTATAGCATGCCCAGTATGTCTGACAACAACCATTTGGAACTTCCCTTGCATTTGCCCAATTGTAAGAGATCTGATGCACAAGCAAGAAAGCAAAAGGAGATACGAGAAATGCTCATCAGTACTTCAAAAATTCTCAACAAATTAATGCAACAAGAAACTTGCATGCTTTTGCAACGATGGATAATGTAATCCTAACCAATCTCTAGAACAATTAGGAAACGAGATGGATGAATGAATTTTTATTGCTGTTTGAGTAGGATTAACGTTCATGGCAATTAAAGAAAACCGTCTTCCATCACCACTCGTTCATCCCTTTTCTGCTAAAGAAAACTTAACAAGCAAATATAGGGTTAAAACACCATTAAAATAGAGCCTCAATTACTTCTCATCTTTTCCTATTGCAGCACCTCTCTTTATTATAACTTCATGCTTCATACAGTTCACGTCCATTGAATTTATGGTTGCCAAAAGCAAGATGAACTATTTTCCCAGTGAATCATCCCTACAACTGTCATCATCTGTTAACTAAAGAGAAGTCACCACACAAGTGTTCTAATTTAAAAATATTATCTAAGTTTTTCACTAACATTCCCAATATACTGAATATCCGCTAGGACCATTTGTAATTCATATCACCTTCTTTTCAATGCTTCACATGTGGAAGTCGATTAACAGTAGAGAGCTGCATTATATTATAGGCATTCTATACAATAACCAAATTTCATTATTAATTTCAAATATGAAATTATGAACAGAAAAAAGGTTTTGAAATGAATTTACAGTGGCATCACGGAATGTGTTAGTTCTAAGGACGGAGTTGGTTTAAAAGTGAGGGTGTGGATACTCCATTGACCCCAAAAAAGAAACAGAAAGATGGCACAACAAAAGGTAGTGAAATTAACAGAACAATAAAATGTAAAAATTCCATCATGTTCAGCAACATTATTGGATCCCAGTTATAGAGAATTTGAGGCAGGCTTTGAGTTAAACCTGTCCAGTCTGTCTGTTCCTGCTAAAAGCAAGAGCTTGGGAATGGGACATGATAGAAATTTATCTGAAAGGCCTTCATACCTGAAAGATATGTAAAGCAACCAATCAATTTTATATTTGAAGCAGATGTACTTCAAGCCATATCCTTTATTAGCTGTGCTGTGCTTTTGTGGGCACTACATTATCACCAAATCTGGACAAGATGAAAGGAAAATAAATAAAAGATACTAAACATCAGATCTTGGTGTGTTTGTGTGTGCATGTACAAGTCCCAGTATCTATGAAGAGTCAATCTTAGGAGCAAGTATTGTATTATCAACTCAGAAAAGGTTTTCTTTAGGATAAAGAATTCACATGAGGAAACATTGCATCCATGCAAAAGACATTCAAACCTATATCTAAGAAGTACACAGTGAAGACTTTGGTTTCATTTACAGGTGTTCCAACTTTTGTACAATTCACATCACAACACGTTTATTTATGTGGATTTCAATTACAAATTAACCCATACCATCCTCTCCAATATTGTTCTGTTTCCTCCAGACGGGTTCTATAAACATAACTGCAGAACAAAATCATCAATGTGCCAGTCAGTTGAGAAAATAGTACAAGCAAATTTGACATTGAAAAAAGCAGCTGCTAATATATAGTTTACAAGATCTAAAAATACAATAAAAAAATCATTGAAATTATCAAAGATTACATGTTGACCTTTTTATTTACTTACAGTAGTGGAAGTACTCACCATTTCTTTGAATCATCGTACTTTAATGTGGTTGGCACAGATACACGAGCAGAATCGATGTTTCTTAATGAACCTCCCCTGACACTCCATTCTATCTGTACATAGTAATCTTTTCCGGTTAATTAGGACTTCAAAGGACCACCAAAAGGCATAGCATGAGAAACAATCAAAAGAGTAGAATGGATTTTAAGGACGCCATCCTCTGTAAAACCGAAACAAAAGAATTTTCACTGCCGTTGAATATAATTCCCTGAAAGTCCATAGTGCAGAACACCACAAACAGGATTAAAACATTGCACCCCACCATAGTTGCTTGTAAAAATAGGAGACTCCCCACCAAAATTCCAGAGAAAGTCACAATCCCTTCTCCTCCCAGAACACACAATATGATAGTCTATTATCTTTAAAGCACAAAGACAAATCGTTGTGTTGATTGAGAAATGCTCCAGTTATATTAAAGCTAAAGAGGAAACGCAAACCCACACAAAATCGCATTGCTTGAATAAGGCACCATAATTATGAGCCAATGACCAGAAGGACCCACAAGAAGATTGCAAGACCAAGCATGAACTCAGTATTTACGTCCATGTATGAGTCCTTTGGACACTAGCACTAAAATTCTTATGTTTAGATACTTTGAGAATTCTAGAAAAAGAATTTTGGATTGGGTGTTAAAAAGAGAAGTCCATGAGCCGGTCCCCAGTTGTTTCTGGTAAAGAGAAGTCCATGAGCAGGTCCCCAGTTGTTTCTGGCCTAGCTCTAGCCTGTAAACAAGATATTTCAACTTATATCTAGATTAAAAACTACATTTGCGGTTCATGCACAAAGTCTTAGTCTGTCTTGCTGGATCTTCTCATTTTATCTCCCTTTCTTTGTCTATTCTCTTGAAGTCCCATGAGGCATGTATTGCAACAGGAAAAACATGATTTCTTCTAGTGCTTGACAGAACTTGAAACATTTAACTAGCAAAGTAAACACCTATCTAAAAGGCTTAATCCTAATAACACAATGAATATCTTCAATCTTCTTGTCTGTCATCAACATCATATCATCTAAAAAACCATAGCTTTTGTTTGTGGCTTGGCCACTGATACCAGTAAAGTTGAAACTAGAATATAGACATGAACGTCAGACAAGGATCAACCACTACTATGCCAAAATAACAAATTTCATCATCTAATAAGAGGAATTATGGAGTAAACACCCCCAAGTGAAGATACTTTTAATAGAAGCAGATGAAATACACCACTTTTCCGATCCTTCCATCTCTTTATAAGCTAAAGTCCTTTAGCTAAAAAAAATTTCAAAGACCATCTTCAAAGAATCAGGATATGCAGAGAACTAACAGATGGGAAGGATTGGGATCACTTAGGAATTTCACATACCGCTTTTTCCATGCTAGAAAAATGCTGCATCCTACTTGATAAGAGTTTCTGCATGTGAGCCAATGAAGCCATAGCTGTTCCCTGAAATTTCATGACCTTATTCAAATAAAGTTACAAAAGACCATTAAAAAACAATTCTGACAAGGCTACTACAGAAAAAGCAAACCTCCACGACATCCACAACAACCAGTCCAGCCAAGCTAGGTAATGCTTTTTTTGCAGCAACATGCACAGCAACTGAGCCACCCATGCTGTTTGACAGTAAAATGAGCTCAACAACAAACAATAGCAAAGATAAGAGGGAAAAGACTTAAAAGAAAATTTTGAAACGAGTGTTAAGGTGTTTCCTTTGCCTCTTATTAATGAATCAGGAAAAAAAAGATATGAAGATTGTATCATCAGCAATTATCAGTGAATTGGCTCGTCTAAGGAATCTGTCAAAGTTAAAAATCACTACAGCTTCAATTGTAGAAGTTGGGGCCAGGCAACAAAGACGGGATTGACTGTTGGTTAGTGATTGTGGAGATGGTAGCACTTTTTTTATGTTTTTCATTACCAGTTATGCAGTGCCTTAATAACTAACTACACAATATGAATTATTACAAGCAAACTAACTTGCCAAAAGAGCACAACCTGTGGCCAACAAGCACAATTGCAGGAGGAGAATCTCCATACATTGCCTTCAATACAGCGAATACATCATTACACAAAGTCTGCAAATTCAAATTCAAAAACACACTTATAGATATCAAGCTGCCGTGTTATAAAACCCTACAACTAGCATACATGACTATTGAACAATCACTTTCACATGGATTGAAAAACAACAAAATCACCAATACCTCGACAGATAGATCAAGCTCATTTTCGGTCGATGTCTTTCCATGTCCTCTCAAGTCCATCGCAACCACCCGAGCTTTCTCCTTAATTTTACTTGTTGAGAGTGCAAATGAAAGCCTAGCCAAAGAAATCACACAATCTATCTTCACCAGGACCCCAAATTCTAACATTTTTTAAACAAAAGAATCTATAATTCAACGATCCAAGCATTTTTAAACAAACATTTTCATGCGAAAACCGAAACTCATGCTGCCGGTATTACAGAACAATTAGCAGAAAAATAAATAAATAAAACATACCCAGAATAACCGCCTCCGTGTAAACAAAAAACAACCGGCCCCTCTGTCCCTGCCATATATACATGAAATACCTATATTCATAAACAACATTAGAAAATTTCAAAACACAATTTAAAACAAAAAAAAAATGTTGTCATCAAAGACAAAACTAACATCATCGGAGTCTGGAATGCAGACATCTTCCTCCTTGTCAAAGAATTCTGTCCACTCTAAAGGAACATACTTTTTTAAAGAACTCCTACAAGAATATTTAAATCAAATTAGTTAATTAATTGATGACAATCGACTTTGCTTTGGATAAATCAACATTAATTCACAAGGCTTGATCACGGAAATGGAATCCGGAACTGACTTTGTAGGAGGGCGAGTCGGGACGGAAGAAAAGGCAGGGACTGGTGGATTCTTTAGATTTTCTTGCTGCTGCTGTTCGTCTTCTACGTCTAGGGTTTCTTCAGGTAGTGAAGTGAGATTTGAAGATTCCATTTCTCTCCTTTCTTTCACCTCTGTTTTGCTGAAACTGTGATCATAAGCAACCCGTTTTGAAGAAAAAAGAAAGGGTAAATTTTTATTTGCCTCCTAATGTTTATGTGGTGTATCAATTTTATTCAAAACTCTTATTTTCTATCAATTAGCTCCCTCAACATTATCATAGTCTTCTGTTTCCATCCATCAATTGAAATAAAAATAAATGATAAAAAAGAGATATATTGAGAATATTAAAATTTACGGTATTTTCCGTTGTTATTATGGACAGAAAATAGACAAAGGGCAAAATTGAAACTGCAATGAAAATGATTCAAACTAAAATTTGAGGGTGAAATTAGACATCTTATAAACTTCATGGGGGCAAAATAAAATTTATCCAAAAAAGAAAATATTCTGAAGACAGAAGAGTCTAGGCTTGAAACGCAGGCGAGCATGGAGTTTGGACTGGGAAAGAGAGTTTTGAATATCCTTCCAGGCTTTGCTAGATAAACACAGTTTCAGCTGGGGAAGCCCCTTTGGATGCGTTAGGTAATGCGGCCGAAAGCCTCTTTATTTAACTCTTTTATAAAAATGATTTTATTATCGTAATTAATTCTTTTAATAAAATAAATAATATAATTTTTAATTTTTAATATATCAATATCTTATAAGATAGCACTTAAAAAATTTAATGTTGTTTAAGTGTAGTGAAAATAAAATTAAAATATTTTTGTACTCAAGTATAAAGATTCTAACAGCATTAATTTGAATATAATTAAGGATCGATGAATTTATAATGTTTTTGCATTTAAATAACTTGTATATCATATAGGTTTGGATTCTCTTTCAAATTTTATAATTAGACAAGTTATATAAATATTTTTTTTAGAAAAAATTAGTTGTATATAGCCGTTACAGTCTCATTAACGGTTGAAATGGTTGACTGGTTCAAGAAAACTCCAACTTTGAAGGATGATACTAAAACAAATTCTAACCAATCTAATATTGAAGAATAAAATTAAAAAAAATTAAAAAAATTTCAAAGTAAATTCATCAAAGAACAACACATAAAAAGAACCGAGATAACCCGAGTTATTTTTAAATTTGTGAAAAGATTTATAGAAAGAAAATAAATAAAAATAATACAACACAATCTCCAATTGAATAGATATTAAATGGTGAAACTAAAAAAACCATGAGTTTTTTTTTTTAAAAAAAATCAAAGCAAATCCGAGCGAACATTCTAAACTTGAATTAATCTTTGATACTCACAACCTGTAAAATCCTAAACACATATTCAATAAAAAAGCTCAATTCATAACCAATTTAATGTTAAATAATAAAATAAAAAAATCAATTTTAAAAAACTACCAAAAAAAAAACAAAAATAAGAAAATGAGGATTAAATTTGACTGGAAAAGGAAAACCTCAAAGAGGATAAAATTGTTAAAAAATTAATTTTAAAAACTATCTCAAATAAAACAAATAACAATCATGAGAATAACAACTAAATTTGAAAGATTAAAAATTACCAGGGATGAAATTGAAAAATAACTCTAATTTTATAAATTATTTTAAATAAAATAAAATAAAAACAAAAAATTAAATTTAAAAAAAATAACAAATTAAAGATTTGCTTGAAGTTTTGAAAAGATAAACATAAAAATTAAGATTAAGGAGTAGAAAAAAAAATCATTATCAAACCAGTGTTGTTGGTCAAACATGCAGTCTTATAAAAAACTGCTAGACAATTGTAACATATACTAAAAGGGATCAGTGATTTACTGTGGACTGCACACTGCACAGGGCAGTCCACGGTAAAACACTGATGCTTTAGGGTTGTTTGTTTTTTTTTTTTTTAGTTGTCTTATTTTTTTCTAGCTATTTTTTTATGCTTTTTGAGATTATTTTTTGCTTCTTTCTTTGTTTTTTTTTTCTCTTAACAAAATGTTTTTGTTTAATTTAGTTTATTAATGTTAATTTTTTTTATTTAGTTATCAGACTTTCATGACACGTTTTCTGGGTTTAACGGGTTAACCTGTTTTGACAAATTAACCCAAAAAATTTTTTTGCTTTTTTTTTTTAATTAATTTTTTTTGTTTAGTTTAGTTTGTTAATATTAAATTTTTTTCTATTTAGTTATTAGACTTTCATGACACATATCCCGAGTTTCACGGGTTAACCTGGTTTCACGGGTGAACCACGTTAATTCTAGGTTGACCCGTCAATTTTTTTTTGTTTTTTTATTTTCATAAAATTTTTTTGTTTAATTTAGTTTGTTAATGTTAATTTTTTTTTATTTAGTTATCAGACTTTCATGACACGGATCCTGAGTTTAACGGGTTAACATGGTTTGACGAATTATCTCAGAATTTTTTTTGTTTTTTTTTTAATTAAATTTTTTTCGTTTAGTTCAGTTTGTTAACGTTCACTTTTTTTTATTTAGTTACCAGACATCATGACACGGATCTCGGGTTTAGCGGGTTAACCTGGTTTGACGATTTAACCAGAAATTTTTTTTTTTGCTTTTTTTTCTTTATAATTATTTTTTTTTGTTTAGTTTAGTTTTTTAATGTTAAATTTCTTTCTATTTAGTTTTTTTTTTTTTAATTTTTTTTTTATTTTTAATTAATTTATTTTATTAATATTAAATTTTTTTA
>Ga0307510_10002710_pt1 | contig 20245 bp, 13 predicted proteins | sample 12_EM_MG_FD_207224 | JGI IMG/M metagenome (GOLD analysis project Ga0307510, IMG submission 207224) | Populus trichocarpa ectomycorrhiza microbial communities from riparian zone in the Pacific Northwest, United States - 12_EM | ecosystem: Host-associated > Plants > Roots > Unclassified | place... | reverse complement strand
TATTTTTAGATTCTAATCCGGTTCAATTCTGAACCCGGCCATCTTGACTTTTAATTTAATGATTTGACTTTATTTAATTAATGAGATGCACTTATTAATTCATAATTGAAAAAAATCAAAACAATATTATTTATTTTTTTTAAATTAATTAATTCAAATAACCTGATAATGAACTAGATGTGTTTTCCTCGAATTTGGTTTAATAACTATGATTCAAATAATATGCCTTTTAAGTTTCCAAAGAGAGAAATTAGACTGCATTCAGCATGAAGGCATGGACAGATCCATCTAAAATAGAGTTGCTTTAACCATCTAGGTGGTGGTCTAGTGGTAAGAGTTTGGGACCAAGAGGTTTGCTTTCTCTGTGGTCTCAAGTTCGAGTCTTGTGGTTGCTCATATGATGGCCACTGGAGGTTTATATGGTTGTTAACTTCAGGGCCCGTAGGATTAGTCGAGGTGCACGCAAACTGACCCGGAAACCCACGTTAAACTAAAAAAAAAAATAGAGTTGCTTTAATCTCTTATCATTATTAAGAATAATAACACTATCCCGATCAGCCTTTAAAAAAAGAAAAAAAAATCAAGGGAGAATTATATTGTTGGGAAGGTTAGGTTGACCCCTCCATGAAAGTCAAAGGGGAGGGACAAGTAATGTCTTGCACGAGCATGAAGGTGAGATGCCTCCTGCAATTACCAAACACCAATATGTCATGATCCTACGAATGGTATTGGAGGCTGTCTGTATGACTATACGGGGTTTATTATTTATTTTTTTCTTTTTTTAACTCGTGTTGATATCATATGAACTGGCCGGTTCGGATTTTTTTTTATGATTTTTTTTTAAATAATTACCTCTCAGTTTCTTTGATGTGAAAATCTTTAGTTACATATTGTTTATCGATGTTTGTTTAATAAAAATTATAATAATTAAATTCAAATTGGTTCTACAGGTTAATTTGATATTTTGCTTGGGTTGTGTTTAAAAAGAAATAGAGAAGGTTGAATTAGTGTTACCTAATTTATCTAATGGGTCAACCATAATTTTGTCAAATTTTAAATTAAAACTTTTAATTTTTTTAAATAAAATTATTTTAATAAACTCAAGTCAACTCAATTTAAATATTATACATAGCAAGGTTACAACTACCCAAAAAAAACTAAGCAAAATCTCCAATTTAAACCATGATTAGGATGAGTTACATCAATGGTTTTATTTTCCTTATTTTTTTTAAAAAAAAACAACGTTATTGAAAGTTTTGTTTTCCAACAATAACTAGAACAAAATTCCCAATAACAAAATCATCCTAGTCGCGTATAAATAACTTAAATCAAGATTTTATTTTTTTATTTAAAAAATCTCCACCCGTCCATGAAAAGCACGGGAAACATTGGAAATCACCATCAACACAGGCAATGAACACAAGGTGACAAGAATCATAGACATTTGCCAACCAAATAGAAGCCAGGTGTGTGTCTTTTCATCGGGGATATTTTGCTCAAAATCAATGAACATAACTCAAGACATTGTCGTTTTATGTTCATTGCTGGAGAGTTGTTGGAGGAAACTAGCGGTGCAGAATTTGTAAGGGCTAAAGACGTGTCTGAATAGTTACATCGATCTCTGGTGGCTTTGATTCGTCATGTTCTTGGAGATCGGTGAACGATATTTGTATTGATTTTATTTCAATTATTGATGGCTGAGTCTTCGATCCCATTTCCCCCACCATGAAAGGAAAAGGAACGGCTGCAAATTTTGTTGCGGTATACGAGGAAGTGAAGGGGGGAGGAAATATCACAAAAATTGGCACTTCTTGGACATGAGTTACATCAATGACGTCCAAGTTGTGAAGTTGGGGAGGGGAAATGCTGACCAAAATGAAGTTCTTGAGAGATTTTTGGTGGAGAATTTTAATCCAATTGACATTTTCAATGTTCAAATTATGTGTACAGTTGGATTTTGGAGATAGATCAACTGGAAAAATATGCATAGTTTTCAAAGTTTAAGAGAGGAGAAGGTGGTAGGTAATGAATCGAGAATGTAAATATTAAAAACAAATTATTAAAAAAAATTAAAATAATTTTATTTTAACTAGAAATTTTTCATTAAAAAATAAAAGTTAACATATAGATGATTGTGTTTTGCCTGGATTAATTTGAATTTTTAACTGGGTTAACTAGATTTTTTATTTTTTATTTTTTTTCAACCTAAACAAGTTCAAACATAGGATTGACTGGAGATCTAGATTTTAAAACAATGAAAAAATACGTAGAATTCTCTAGATTTTAGAATTTTGAATTGCCTACAATCACTCAAGAAAATCCAAAATTTGAATCAAAGGTTAACTTGGAAAATTGGGAGGTTGAAGAATTTGGTCACGAAAAGCATATTTGATAGTGATTCTAGCGGCCACGAATATTCCCATAAAATAAAATAAAATCAGAATAGAAAATCCACAGACTCTTTGGTTCAAACGGGAAGATGTTTTCCTAAGGTTCACAAGTTGGTCCCCAACCTTTATTTTTTATCAATTGGATCTCCAATTTGTACAACAATCCTCTATCAAATGAAAAAAAAACAGAGTAGAGGGACCATACATGATTTTTAGCCTATTTCGTTTTACATAATTCATGTGATGTTCATGAAAAAGCTCTATTCTCTTTCTTAGTCTTCTTGTATTTTATATAACAACATTACACTAATTGGTATTCTACAACATTCCTTTTTCAAAACATGCTTTTGCAATAATAAATACTCAGTTATTTTTTGAAATTAGCATAGCTAAAAAATAGAGGAAATAACACAATTCAAGAAATTTTAAAAACATAATGGTATGATTTTATAAATTATATATAATATTTACGAATCAAATTAAAATTCTAATTTCATTTTTTTTTCTTTTCTTATTTTTTTTATTCTTTTTACATATATGATGTATATGACCTGTAGAAATATATTATTTTTTAAATCGTGTTATTTTTTTATTTTACTATATTCCAATAATACTAAAACAATAATTAACAATTGGATTAAACAACAAACACATGCAATCAAAAAATGAGCTCAATCTATATGTTCAAGGCCATATTTTTTTATGATATAATACCAATTATATTATAAATACCTTCTTTGCATAATTCATTTTATAATTGTTTTTTTTAATGTCTTGGGTTTTTTTAATTAAGACTATACTTTCCCTTTTTAACTTTATATTTTCAAAATTTATAAGAAAAATTAACTCTCCACACCATTGATGTCTCTGGTTTGCACAAAGTAGTGGCAACTTGGAGAGCATGAAAAAGTCGCAACAAATCAAAGTACCTTCAAGTAATACCAAAATATCAAACAGCTGTCACCACTCTGTGTCCTTCCTTGCATTGCTCCTTCTTCACTTCCCTCCTATATAAACCTCTTCTCCTCTTCCCTTCCTCAATGAATCCGCTTGAACACTAAAACAAAACTCATATTCTGAGATTCCGAGGTTCGCAAAAAACACAACCCAAAAACATATATGTTCTTGGGTTTTTTTTTCGATTAGACGACGAAGTTCTTGTTTTTTTGGTTTTTTTAGTGTTTTCTTTGAAGACCCTTTTGCATTCGAAAACACAACCCTCTTGCTATAAGTCTTGAAACATGAATAACACAATGATGTCTTCATTAAACGACTCAAAATTAGCTTTTACTTCTTTGACTAATCCTATACCAAGAAAGCATTCATCATTCAGTGCTTTGAAATTTTCTCCACTGCCCATTATCCAAAACTCACAAAAAGGCCTGAGCTTTGATAAGATTTCACAAAAAGCACTTCACATTTCTTCAATTGAGAGTTTCTCATTTTCAAGAAAAACCCAGCAAGAAAAGCCTGTTACAGTTTGTAATGCATATGAGGCTGATAGGTCAAGGCCACTAGATATTAACATTGAGTTATCAGATGAGCATGCAGCTCAAAAGATTAAAATTGGGTTATATTTTGCTACTTGGTGGGCTTTGAATGTGGTTTTCAATATTTATAACAAGAAGGTCCTGAATGCTTTTCCTTACCCTTGGCTTACTTCTACACTCTCACTTGCTTGTGGGTCTCTTATGATGCTGATTTCTTGGGCTACAAGGATTGCTGATGCTCCTAAGACTGATTTTGAGTTTTGGAAGACTCTGTTCCCTGTAAGTCTTTTATGCCCTTTGTTTTTTATGGGTTTTGTTTGCTTGGTTTTGAGAATTTGTAGAAAAGATTAGAAATTCGAGTTTGGTTAGTGAATTTTGTTATTTTTGGGACATGAAAACATACGCTGCATAAAATTTCAGTCTTAATGTATTCAAGTCCTTTTTGGTTGCTGAGAATGTGGGGGAAAAGATGAGGAGTTTGAATTTGGTTAGTGAATTTTGTGTTATTTTGGAACATGGAAACATTGAAATTGTTGAAGATATGATCATAATACCGTCTTAGTTGACGCAAGATTCAGTCTTTAATATAGCAGAGCAAAAATTTTGGGTGAGAAATGTTTGAATTTGGTTTTATGAAATGCTGATTTATGAGTTTGGTGTTTAGGTTGCTGTGGCACATACAATTGGGCATGTGGCTGCAACTGTGAGCATGTCAAAAGTTGCAGTCTCATTCACTCACATAATCAAGAGTGGCGAGCCTGCTTTCAGTGTCTTGGTTTCAAAGTTTCTGCTTGGTGAGACATTCCCCCTGCCAGTTTATTTGTCTCTACTACCAATTATTGGAGGCTGTGCTCTATCAGCTGCTACTGAGCTCAATTTCAACATGACCGGTAAGATCACTTCTCAGGTTACACAATTTTAATAACAATATAGAGCTATAATCTGTTGAATAACTGGAAACTTTTATGGGTTTTAGTGGTCGAGTTCTAAATTATGTTGCTATATTTTTCAGGTTTTATGGGGGCTATGATATCGAATTTGGCATTTGTGTTTCGGAACATATTCTCGAAGAAGGGGATGAGTGGGAAGTCTGTTAGTGGAATGAACTACTATGCTTGTTTGTCTATGTTGTCTCTGTTGATACTCACTCCATTCGCAATTGCGGTAGAAGGGCCTCAAATGTGGGCTGCTGGCTGGCAAAATGCTCTTGCTCAAATTGGACCCAATTTTGTTTGGTAACTACAATGACCTATAACTTTCATGAACATGTCAAGTTTTTCGCCACCATACTTTCTTGTCTCTTTTTATGCAGGCAAAACACGTTGAATGTAAAAGGCAGATATGCTAAGTATATTGAGTATTTACATGTGATATTTACAATAGCTGAAAAAAGTAATTCAATATCTGATAATAGATAGAAAAGACTAGCTTTGATTTCTTTTTACTATTTTTTTTTTTTAGTATATAGTAAAGATTAGCTTTGATTTTGGTTGGTGACAGTGACTGGCACGTTACTTGAAGACATTGATAAGTTTCTAAGATTGTGTCTGCAAATATTTTCGCTTAGATATTGTAGTATTTTCTTATTACCAGAGATTTAACATCTAAAATCTCCTTTCATTTTCTTACACTTTTCTCAGAGGGCATGTTCATTTCCCCTTTCCAGTTTGTTTTGTAGAACTGAAGTAGCAATCTTGATGTGATGGTTTCTTTAGTGGCACTAATCTATTGCAAAATCGAGAACAATTTTGCTAATTATAATTTCTGCGGCTCTGAATTGAAACAGGTGGGTGGCGGCGCAAAGCATTTTCTATCACCTATACAATCAAGTTTCATACATGTCTCTGGATCAAATCTCTCCATTGACATTTAGCATTGGAAACACGATGAAACGGATATCCGTCATAGTCTCCTCCATCATCATCTTCCACACTCCTGTTCAACCAGTCAATGCCCTTGGAGCTGCCATTGCAATTCTTGGCACCTTCCTTTATTCACAGGTATATTCCCATCTCCATGCAATTCAAGTTTGATTGGTCATACAGATTTTTGTGGGGACCAGATCGTCTTACTTGGGCAAATTTGCTTCATGCATGTGTTTTTCTTATCCAACTTGTTTGCATGGAGACAAAATCACCGTAGGTAGCCTTTCGATCTTCTTTCGGGCGATTAAGGAATAGGGAAACAAACCAAATTCAGCATGCTTCTTTCTCATTCCCTTGTTACTTCTTTTGTTGAGAGATTGATCATACAATCAACTCTATGATCAAGAAATTGACAACAAAAGATTGGTGTGCATATAAAATGATTACATGGTTGAAGTCAGATTAGATTGTCAGGTAAAATGAACACCATATTGATTTTGAAGTGTCCCTGGTCTTCCTTTCTTTAGTTTTAAAGGTATTATATTAATTCTTGAAGTTAGATTGTGGATACCATGAAAACCTCTAACAACGTTCTGATATATTTCTGAACAGGCAAAACAGTGAGAGGAAGTGGTCCAAGATTTTAACTTCAGATGATAAGAGAGTTAAAAATGAAGATGCAGGCTTGGCTGGAATCTTGGGCAATGCTTTTGACAGACAAAATTTTTGTGTATCCTGTGAACAAGAGGATTATCTTTGCCGAGACAGACCAGGACTGTGGTGTTAGAGAACAGAGAGATAATGCTTGCTTGAACTTAGAATAGTAGTGACTTGAGTAGATAACAGTTTCCTTTCCTCTTTTCACTTTCTACGGAAGAAAATGCCTTGTAGTATATAAGAATAAAAGAATTTAATGTTTTAAAGCAGAATTATAATAATGAAAGCAATTTCTTTATTTTTGATATGTTTCACCTTTTGTATTCAGGTAGAAGGGCTAAAAATCGTGCATGGTCCTTTTACTTTTACTTTTGCTTTAATTAAACCCTTGATTTGTTTTTAGAATTTTTTATTTATCAATATATTAAAAAATTTAATATTCTTTAAACTCTAATATTATTTTAATACATTTCTAAATAAAAAAATATTTTGAAATGCTACCATAATCACACTTCTAAATAGGATGAGCAACACCACTAAAAATAAAAACAATCACAAATAAATATATATTTTTAAAGATGGTGAGCTCCTCGCTAAAAGTACAAGCAGCTATAAAAATAAATATTTAATTAAAGTTTGTTTAATATTATGAATAGCTGTTTTAAAAAATATATTTTTATATTTTTATTTGAAGAATATATATTGAAATAATTTTTAAAAATTTAATTTTTGATATTAATATATTAAAAAAATTTAAAAAAATAAAGAAAGATATAAACTTATTAAAAGCAGTAGATGTGATTTGACAAAATGCAAATGCAACGCGTGCTCAAAGTAGTCGTAATTGGATCCAAGATTCTTGTGTGCCTTGAGATTCTTGTGTGCCTTTAAATTGAAGTAGACGGTTGATTTGACCTTATTGAAAGTGATAGATATGATTCAATCAATTGTGCAATGTAAAGGGATCATGCGTGTGAAGGTGCTACCTGTACAACAATATTTTTTTTTCATATGCATGTTTTCCATATAATTTATATATACAAAAGTCAATTTGCATATTTTTAAGAATTAATGGGTCATGATAAAAAAAAAAAGAATTCAATTGTTAGAAAAAAAAATGGCATGAAAAAAAAAAGAGAAAGAAGAAATGACACACCAGAGCTTCGATGATAAATCTTTTATTATTATTATAAAAATTTCAATAAAATAAATTTATAAACATTATAAAAATCCAACTTTAAAATTAATAACAAAATGTCCACAAATAAACATGTTATAACAACCATCATAAATTCCCACACCTAGAAATTGCTACCGCAAAATTGTGTAACCTGTTAGATAGACACTTGTGCTCCCCATCCTTACCGGGTATTTGTATTTTAGTTGTTTTTTAAAATATTTTTTATTTAAAAATATATTAAAATAATATTTTTTATTATTAAAAAATTATTTTTAATATAGTATATTAAAATATTTAAAAAAAATACCAAAAAAATATTAATTTAAAATAAAATAAATAATATTTTTTAAAAATATTTTAAAATACAAAAACAATAAATACCCTATCCTAGTCAGTAGGCTGGGGCTAGGTGGCTCAGACTTGTACGAAGGGGGAAACACCCAGGCCACCACAATAAAATTTCGTTGGAGCATTGCCTGCCATGATAGAGTGCAAATCTGTGTGGTTGGTGGAACCCAACAGGCTGTTTTAGGTATTTTCTGCTAGTGGTCATAGTCCAGTCCAGTCCCGCCCCACCCTCCTATCATTGCATCTGTGAACGTTCAGCTAGGCTTCACTTGGCTGTCTGAAGATATGATTAGCTAGGGTTAAGCGTGTTTATTAATGTGGTTGCGGGTGCTTTTTAAATAACTTTTCGTATTAAAATACATGTTAATAATATTTTTTTATTTTTTAAAAATTATTTTTGATATCAGCACATCAAAACAATCCAAAACATACAAACCATATTAAATTTTAATAAAAAAAAAATTTAAACTTTTTAGGAACGCAGCCACAGCCGCATTCCCAAACGTTCCCTTAACTCGTTGTGAAGTGGACTTCAGATTCAGAAGAGACAAGAGTGAATTGCTTCTTTAGTCCCTCTATTTTGAATGATGTTATGACTTAGTCCTTCATGTTTGGAAACCTGTAATCTAGCCTCTTCATGAGTTGGTCTCTTGATTGATTCTTGTTGACCATTGTGTTCTTAAAAAAAAAATGGTTGGTTTTTCTTTGATGTTCGTTTCAAACATAGAAGGACTATGTTATGATAACGGTCGAATGGTTCCTTTGCCTAAAAGCTTGGCACCGCTAGAGTCATTCATGATAAGCTTTTGAGTTTTAAAAATTTAAGATGTGATAATAAAGAAATGATAAAAAAAAAACTTGAATGAAATCAAGTTAATCTGTTAATCTTAAAAGCTTTTTAAACTTGAAATTTGCACAAGTTCACATTACACTGTGCTTTATTTTTATCAAATAGAATGGGATGATGAGATTTGAACTCATGACTACTTGATCAATAAAACTCTGATATCATGTCAAATAACTATCACAAAAAAAAAAAATTATTTTTTATCAAATAGAATAAGGATAATAAAATTCAAACTCATGATCATTTGGTTAAAAAGGTTATGATATTATATCAAATAACCAACTTATTTAAAAACTTTAACCATTAAGTAAGGTTTCAAGATAAAATTTTTATATTATTCTCTATTAATAGAGGTTTGCCGCTTATTTATTTATTTATTTACGAGTTGAAACCTAGAGATAACATGGATGAAAATTTTTATTCCAAAAGAAAGCTCAGTTTTCATTAATTCTAAAATTAGAACAAAATACTCATGATAATGTTGACCTGACATGACAGGTTGACCTAAAATTTAACCAATCAAGTTTCAAAAAAATTGAGTAAGAATTAAATTTTTATTTTTACTCTTAAAATAATATTATTTTACCTTTTTTTTAAATAATGTTATTGTGGATTAACTTGATTTTAAAAATTTATTTTTAAAAAATATTACGCAGTATATGGGAATGTGACCCAAACACTGTTTGATAAAAAAATTAATTTTTTTTAAAATTGTTTTTGTTATTTTGATATGCTAATGTTAAAAATAAATTTTTTTTTTTTAAATTCTTTTTCTTTGAAGCAAATTCCTGATTTATGAAAAAACAACATTAGGAAAGAAAAAAAAAAACTCTAAAACAACCGTTACTACAGTTTTATTCCACTAAACTCGTTTAACGAATTGGGGATCTGATTGATGTGATTTTTCAGTACACATTAGCCACAGTAGCCATATTGTCATGCTCATGAACCTTCTCGTAATTAAAGGCCATTGGCTAAGCTATTTCGGTGGATCCAATGCATTATTGCTTACATGATCGCGGCAGCGATGGGGTATGATAGAAGATGGAGACATCTCTAGCGCTTTTTGGTGGTGCGACAGAAATTGTATTTTAAAAAATACTTTTTTAATCTTGAAATCATTTTTTTTAATTAAATATGTTTTTTTTTCTTCTGTTTTTTTTTCCCTGTCCAGCAACACTTATATATACAATGATTCAATATCCTGACGTAGCATTCCATCGTTATCAATATGACTTTTAAATCTGTCACATCAAGTGAACATGAAGTCTGCATTATTGTATAACCATTTAGGTGGGAATAGCTTCGGACTAAAAATTTGTTTTTTATGTGATTTCATGTTTAAATTCTGTGGTTATTTATATGATAGTTATTGGAGGTTTATATAATCGTTAATTTCAGGACCCGTGAGATTAGTCGAGCTGTGCGCAAGCTAATCCGGAAACCCACATTAAATTAAAAAAGAAAAAGAAAAAAAGGAAACAATGCTCTTATAGCTATAATTCGGCATGATTTTAGCCATACATAATTTATTTAGCTTGATTTTTTGCCATGATTCACTTGTATCTCAGCCCCACCCTACATAGCTTACATGGCAGGGAGGTAATTCCCTTTTGGCTGATAGTATCAGGTCACAATTGATGTCTCAAGGGTCCTATAAATTCCTTTGTTTATTCATTTGAATCCTTACGGAATTAACGTTTCTGATATATATCTTTTATTTTCTTTGCAGAGTTGTGTTATGGAGTTTTTGTTAGGGTGTTATGCTTTCATTGTGCTTGACTTATGGTTCCTAGTGCTTATGGTGTCTTGCAATCCTATATTTCTCAAGGGGAGTTCAGATAATTCAGCATTTCCAAGCAATTTTCTCTTTGGAACCGCCTCTTCTTCTTATCAGGTTTTGTTGCCTCCATTTCTCTCCTATAAATGGGAGTATTTTGAAGTGTTTTTATATCATTCTGTTCTATTTCACCTTTGCACAGTTTGAAGGAGCTTACTTGAGTCATGGCAAAGGCCTCAGCAACTGGGATGTTTTTACTCATAAGCCTGGTAATTAATAGGTTTTAGAGCTTCAGTCCCTTCTCCCCCCCCCCTTTTTTTTTAATTTAGATTTGATTTTGGAATTTGTTTCAGGTACCATCATGGATGGAACTAATGGAGATATTGCTGTTGATCATTACCATCGATATCCGGTGCTTCATTTATCCTTTTAACTTTCAAAACAATAAATTCTGATAGATGCTAGGAAGCTTTACAGCAGCTTTTTTCTGTTCTGCCCATGTTCTGCAACTATGAAATATGGAAACTTGTCTATCCATTTCTGAGGAACCCTTTTACATAACCACAACTCTCTATCTGAAACAGAAGTAGTAAGTTTCCATTGGTGGAAGGTGGACACAACTTCTTTCATAGTTCTCACACAGTATATGAATTTGTGGAGAAATCTTAAAGTCTACTAATTATGAACTATTATGGTGGGCTTAGATTGACAATCTTAAACAAGGCAATTTCTATGAAGATTTGAACTCATTACATATATAATCATGCTTTGGCGTGTGGCAGCTGTGTTTTGTGTGCTGACATGCTGAGTATGCAATCATTCTTGTGGTTAACATGTCAATTTGAAAAAAAAGAGCAACATTTTGATAGCTTCCAGGGATATGACCCCCTCCATGATTTGGATGGTAATAAATGATTGGACAAGAAGATTATGGACCCCAAATGTCACTGTATGGTCTAGACCATGCTTGTTTCCTCCACACCATGGTGTGTTTCTTTGAAGTTCAGCATAAGCCACAAATTGTTCTAGTGCCGTAACTATGTGTTTCTACTCTCTAACATGACTGACTGTTTAAAGGGTCCGGATGCCCCATGATTCTTCGCCAGTGGAAATCAAATGACGGGAGGAAACTGATCATGTTAACATTTGGATGTCTGAATTGTTGTGATTTGACAATTGTTTTGAGCAGATGAAAATGAACAAAATGAATCCATCATGCATGGAGATGGTAATGATGAATTTGTTCTGTTATGACCTGATGAAAACAGGAAGATCTGGATCTCATGGAGTATATTGGAGTCAATAGCTATCGTGTCTCCATATCATGGGCAAGAATCCTACCAAGTGAGTTTTCAGTCTCTGTAGAAGGTTTTTAATTTGATTACATTTGTTGATTTCATCTCTAATTCTCACCTTAACTTTGAACCAGAGGGAAGATTTGGAACTGCGAATAGGGCTGGAATCAATCATTATAACAAGTTCATCAACGAGCTTCTGCGTAGAGGTACATACCATTTCCACCATATTTCATCTGGTCAAAGTACTTCCGGCAGCTGCAAAACTGTCACAATTTGATCGTAGTCTGAAAAACCAACCCAGAAAGTGAGACAAGAAAAAGATATTTATTGTCAGAATCACTTTTACTTAATAAGTATTAAGAAGCTCTGGTTTGTGCGAGAATGATCACCTTTTTATTCTTGTATTTACTTCTTCTGATTTCAGGTATCCAGCCATTTGTGACTTTGACTCACTATGACATTCCTCAGGAACTTGAAGACAGATATGGAGCTTGGCTAAGTCCTGAAATACAGCAAGTAGCTGATTCTTTGATCTCCTTGCAGTCCTGCAATATTGTTATGCTATCTGCTTATCATTTGTTTTGCCATGGTGTGAATTCAATGTTTCAGGGAGGATTTCAAATATTATGCAGATATATGTTTCAAATCCTTTGGAGACAGAGTGAAATACTGGACCACATTCAATGAGCCCAATGTTGCAGCAATTCGCGGTTACAGATCCGGAATTTTCCCACCATCTCGCTGCTCTGGGACATTTGGATACTGTAGCAGTGGAGATTCAGAGAGAGAGCCTTTTATTGCTGCACATAACATGATCCTATCCCATGCAGCTGCAGTCAATGTTTACAGAACTAAATACCAGGTACTTCAGTTGATCTCCCCCAACTCCTAACACCATTTTTGTCCAAGGAAAATTGTTGTTGTTACATATCCGAAATTCATTAATACATGAGTAATCAAGGACCTAGAAAATAGAGGTTTTGATTTTGTAAACATCAATTAAAGTTTTATTCTTTCATTTAATGTTCAGAAAAAGCAAGGTGGAAGTATTGGAATTGTTATGAATGCCATATGGCATGAACCCATCAGTGATTCTTTGGAAGACAAACTAGCAGTCGAGAGAGCTAACGCTTTCTATATGAACTGGTAAGCATCTCTATTTCTCATTTTTCGTCAGAACAATGAAATCGCAAGTCCTGTTGATATTTTGATGGTTGTAGAACTCCCTATATACACTGTAGAGCTAATCTTTGATGCTATCCTAACATGTTGAGCAGGTTCTTGGACCCAATTATACTTGGGAAATATCCAACAGAAATGCGTGAAACTCTAGGATCTGATTTACCTGTATTTTCAAAGTATGAACTGGAGAAGCTGAAGAGCGGAGTGGACTTTATTGGCATCAATCAATATACTAGTTTCTATGTGAAGGACTGCATGTTTTCTACATGTGAACAAGGACCAGGAGTTTCCAAGACAGAAGGTCTCTATTTGAGGACTGCACAGAAGGATGGTTTCTTCATTGGTCAACCTGTATGTAACCTCTGCTTATCTGCATAACTACAACTTACTTGCCTTCTCCTAATCTTTGGAAGATAACTTTAGCTTCTTACTTATGCAGACCGCACTTGACTGGCTACATGTTTATCCTCAAGGAATGGAAAAATTAGTGACCTATTTTAAAGACAGATACAACAACATACCGATGTACATTACAGAAAACGGTCAGGGTCAACCATGTTGTAAGGTTCCTAAAGACCTATGGTTTCTTCTGTCTTCCTGAGCTTCTTGCATAATGTCATTCTTGTAGGGTATTGTGATGAGGAAAACGTCAATGTCACAACTAAAGCTGTATTGAAAGATGTGCAGAGAGTGGAGTACATGAGCAGCTATTTAGATGCCCTGGAAACGGCTGTGAGGTAGTAACATACTTGATTTGAGCCTCTAGCTGTCCTTGATATCTTGAATTGTCTCTCAGATTTGTCTTAAAAAAGAGACGCCATTTAAAATGTCAAGGTCTAACTAATGTATTTCAGGAAAGGAGCAGATGTTCGAGGGTACTTTGCATGGTCATTGCTTGACAATTTTGAGTGGACATCTGGATATACTATAAGGTTTGGGCTTTACCATGTCGATTTTTCCACTCTCAAGAGAACTCGAAAACTATCGGCAACTTGGTACAAAGATTACATTGCTAATTACAAGGCTGTCAGAACTAGCACCTGAGCATAATCAAGAATGTTAGGAGTTAGTATTTCACATCCAGGTTGCATGCTAATTGGGTTTGGCTTCACTAGATATTGCACGAAGAATTCGATATCGCCCTGTCAAGGTTTTGTGGCGCAGTTTGTAAAAATTTGGTGATTTTTCAGAGGCATTTTCTATCTGTTTTTAATTGCTATCAAATTGTAACATTTTGTGACAAAAGGTGTAATCATCTGATGGGTGTAATGTGAATAGTTTTGAATGGCATCCATCTTATATGTTGAAAGGAAATAAATTGATCAGGCTGTGTTCCTTTTCTTCTGAAATTATACTTCACTGCATCCTGTTTTTAGTATGGACATCATGCTTTTCTGTGGAGTGATCAGGGATAGACAATAATAATACCTGGATATGTGTCTTCCAACTTTCATCTCCTTTGGCCACCACAGTGACCTTACCCTCAAAATGGGGATGCTGAAATTATATAGAACCAAAAATTCTTGCACTTGTGGGATTTGCATGAAGCTCACAGCAGATACTGTCAAAGCCAAAAAATGCGCAGCACATGAATGGTTCCAAATACTTGACAGGGATGCTGGTGAGGGTGGTCCAAATTGATCACTGTTCACATAAAAATCATTGCTTTTGAATATCAAATTGGTAGTCAAAATCACAGAAAAAAGGTCCCATGATACTTTGTTATTCATTCTCTGAAGAATTATCTTTTCTCCAGTCCACACAATTTTCTTCTACTTTATGAGCTTAGCCTTAGCAGAAATACAGATCTTCATTACATCAGCTGAATCTACAAGAACACTACAACCTTTTTAACTTTGTCTTGACAAAGCCTGCCAGAGGTAGTGAACTTACCTGCCATTGGAATTCTTTGAATATTCTTTTAAACTTTATTTGTATTAGAGCTGATCTTGATACCTCCCTTGATATCTTCTCATCTAGAAACCCCTATAGAGGGCTTAGATCCCTCTCTATTTCCTTCCAACTTCCTCTTTAGGCCTGCTTCCTCTGCTTATCAGATTTGGTTTCTTCTGCTACTCTCCTCTTTCTGCTACAGTTTTGTTTCTCAGATTTCATAGGCATGTCATTACAGATTCCAGTAGAGCTTTGCCAGCAAGTTGTGCTTTTCTCTTGCATTTTTGCAGGTTGATGGTAAATGTAAGAATAACTGGGATGTTTATACCCGCAATTCAGGTGAGAAAAACTCTCCTTTTCTGTATCTCACAGTGGTAATCTTTCATCCTAGATTGTCAGAAACATCTTCCAACAATAATACCTGCCGACTGGGAATTGATCCTTATTGAGTTTCAAAAGGTGAGAGTTGATTTAGTTAGACTCAATCCATCTAATAGAACAACCATTATCTTATCAACTCGGTTTGATTTAAAAATAAATCAAAACCATCACTTTATATATATATATATAACACATAGAAAACAATGTTATAACAATAGAAATAACATAAATTCCTGATATAAATGAAGAGGTAGGTCCAGCAATGATGAAATCCTCTAACAAGTATATAGCATACTCATAATTTGCAAAATATAAATAAAAAAATGTAAATGCAAAATTTAAACAACAATAGCAATAGTAATAAATAAGATTTGAAGAAATCTTACTTTAATTTGTATTGAAAATGGATATAAGAGATATGGGTATAGATAATTTTTATATGGTTACATAAGGATCTTGTAATTGGTTTTGTTTACAAAGGATTATGTAGAGAAATTTTCTTCCAGAGAGAAATTCCATTTCAAAGTTTTGCCAAGAATACTTGAGAGGAGTCCCTTTTTATAGAGCAATTTAAGGAAGGCATCTTTAATTTTGTAAAGCAATTATATTGCTTTTTGAAAAGTTGATGTATGAAATCTCACCATCAAAAATCTGATCTCTTCTTCTACAAGTAGAGAAACAATTTTGGTTTGCAAAGGTCTTGAAAGAGTTTAAGAATGTAATAACTATCATCTTCATTGTATAGGAGGTGCTTTATGATCCCAAAGTATTCTTTTTTGAATTTTGTTGCAACTAAAAGTGTAAAGGCATGAGATCTTTAAGCTAAGAATTTGAATTGAGGATTTGAGTCTTTAATCTCAGCCTTTTGATTTTGTTTCAATCATTAAAGAACTGCCATAATAGAATTTTTAGATTTTGCTGTAAAAAAATCCAACCATTTGATTTTGAATTATCTCATACTCATCAGAAGATTCAAAATCAATGAAGATGATAGTGATGATATTCTTTATTCTATATAAAAAAACCATAGGTATTTCCTGCTTATAGATGTAAATGTCATTAAAATTAAAAAAAAAATATTTTAAAAGGCCAAAAACTTTTATGGTTGTTTTTCATTTTTAAACCCTTTCAAGGCCTTTACAATCTAAAATTGTTTCTCCACTTGCATAAGAAGACATCATACTTTTGATGGAGGGATTTCATGTCAAACAATTACATCAACTTTTCAAAAAGCAACATAATTGCTTTACAAAAATTCAAAGATGTCTTCCTCAAACTGCTGTATAAAAGGGGATTCCTTTTAGGCATTCAAGGCAGAACTTCAAAATGAAATTTCTCTCTAAAGATCTTTTTGTAATCATATACAAAATTCCCTGTACTCATATCTTTTATATCTATTTTCAATAAAAATTTAAGTCAGATTTCTTCAAATCTTATTTATTATTATTTTTATTGTTGTTCAAATTTTTCATTTACATTTATGTATTTATACTTTTGCAAATTATAAAAATACTTTGTGCTTGTTAGAAGATCGCGTCATTACTTGACTCCATCTTCATTCTTATCAAAAATTTGTTTTATTTACATTGTTATAGCATTTATTTCTCTCTCTCTCTCTCTCTCTATATATATATATATATATGAACGAATTTGTTTTAATTGATTGGTTAATTTACTTAACTAGGAATCAATATCATGAATTATGACATGAAAAAGTTAGGTGTAATAACTTTATTAAAAGGTTAAAAAGAAACATAAATAGAATTCAATTTGTTTTTTGTTTTTGTCAAATTAGCACAATAAACATAAAATATTAAAGGAATAACACCGTTTGAAAAACTTTTAGTCAAATAACATATTTTCATCTTGTTGCGTTTTAGAAACGCGACATTTACTAAATGTTGCTATTCTTAAACATAAAAACTATCTTTATTATTTTTAAAAATAATAACATTTAGTAAATTTTTTATTTTTAAAACACAACAAAATAAAAATCTAATCTTCTAGCTCAACTGATTGGCTGGTTGGATTCAATTGTGTTAATTTCTGAATTTGTCCGCTGAATATAGACCTTTCTCTTTCTTTTTTATATTTCCCTCATTTTTCCTATTTTGGTGAAGGGAGGCAGAATAATTGATGGAAGCAATGGAGATGTTGCAGTGGACCACTATAATCATGATCTTGTACCTACTGACATGTTCGTCCTGCGTTCCAATCACTTCTTTTCCATTCAATCATTTAATGCACTCTTATCATTTGCACGAACAGCCAAGACGAATTAATTTATCGAATTTTTTCTTGCAGGATAAAGTATGTGGTTGGATTAATTAAGAAGGCAGCAACCATGCTCTCCTCTTCGTGCAGATCATAAGTCAATTATTATGCGGAAAAATATGTGCCTGTTGTTAGTTTTTTATGCATATGATAAAAAATCTAGAATGCATATTGAAAACTTGATACCTGTGTCAAATAAAATTAGCCGACCGCCATATATGTTAATAAATATATATAAAAAATTAATGTGGTTGTGTGTGGCCTTCTGATTTAGCAGGTCAAAAAAACGAAATAATCACCTCGTTCAAATGGCTATCCAACTCATTATGAAGCCATTGTAGTTTCAACTTCTGCCTAACCTTATAAAGCTTAAAATGTAAAATAATAAATTGTTCAAAGATTAAATCGAAAAAAAAAAGTTTAGGGAGTAAAATAAAAAAATAGTGGCATATTGTATTGACATGAGTTAACTCATGAAATTTACAATTGATAATGAACTTGATCACAATGAACTAACTTAGTTGGACAATTTGTTTCATTCTTTTTCCTTATGTTATTTTCTTCAAATTGGGCTTTAATTGGCTTTGGATTAGATGAAATCTAACGCTAAATTGAAGGGTTATAAAGAATTGAGAACAAAATTTAAAAAAAAAAACCATTTTTTAGTCATCTTAATGAACCTGGTTAACCCACAAAATTCATGACCCGGGTCATGTACATACCACAATGAAATAACTTGGTTGGATAATATCATATTTTTATATATAGTCAAAGACTTAATTTCCATCATCCAAATACATAATTACAAAATAATTGAGTTAAAAAGACCTAAGTGCCCCCAAATATAAGTTTTATTATTTTTTATTTTAAGGGTAATACGGTCCTTTTATTTTGCATTGAAAGTACAAAAAGACCATAAAGCCCTCCTCTTAAATTTTATTTTTTTTTATTTTTAATGGTATTTAAGTCATTAAACTGTTAATCTAAAATGCAAAAAAAAATTACTTGTCCCCCTTAAAAACCATAATGGCTATTAGATCACATGGAAAAGACTTTCCTGTCCCTAATATCAAGAAAAAACCTCCCAATTCATTACCATCCCTCCTAGCAAATAGCAACTACAAAGGATGCCATGTCAATAAAAGCTGGAAGATAATAGCATACTTGGCAATCTGATCTAACCTTCTTGCTCTTTTCTCATGCCTTGAAATATTCTCCTAATATTTATCTTCATCTCTCACCAGTTGTAACTTGTTGGAAGCCAATCACGGGTTTACCTGGTCCAAACCTGGAAGGTGACTCGCCAGTTGCTTGCCGTCCACAACAACAATCAAACATTAATGGTGGTTTATCCTCATGGTTTATCCAGACTGATTATACAATGCCTTGGTCTAGGTCCATAATATTTGGTGCGTCAATTTCTTATATTTTATTTCATGAGAATATATTGATGTGGTTGGTCCACCAAGTTTTTTGAGCCATATGATAAATAAAATAATTTAAATAATTAGGCCCTTTTGAAGTGAATCCATTTTTATAAATATAAAATAGCTTGATTTGTGATACACAAGGGCCAACTTTTTTGAGTAAATTATAAATTAGTCCCCATATGTTTGATGATCTTGTAAGTTAGTTCCTCTGTTTCTGAAAAGTACATCCTAGTCCCTTGACCAAAATTGATTGCTATTTCTTATTTAATTTCTATATTAATTTTTTAAATGCTTTTTTTAATTTTATCTGGTAAGATTGAGAAATTTGATTGCAAACTAAGAAAGACAAAAGAATAAGTTAATTGTGATGAAAAACCAACAGAAGGACAAAGTTACAATCAAATATGAAGAAATAGGGACTTAACTGCAAGTTTTTAAACCAAAGGGATTAACTAATCATTGCATTACAAATACAGGGATCAAATAAAGTAAATTACTTAAAAAAAAAACAATTTTAAACTGTTCACTACCTGTTCCTCTAGGATTTTTGAGCCATTCTGGAAAAAGATTCTTTCTTTCATCTTCTCTGACGTTTCTGACTTTTTCCCATACCAAGAACAGAAGTTTCAACAACTTCTCTGATTCCTTCTATATTAGAGTTTTTTCTACATGAAACTAGACAACCCTGCACGTATATATAGAAGCACAAACTTGTATACAAAGGCATCTAGCTTTTTAACTTTGGATACAGCATATGAATTGCATTATATCTAGCATGGGAATTTCTTCACTTTGTAAAGCTTTAATTCTCTTAGAGCTGATCTTGCTACCTCTCTTTGCATCATCTGATACAAAAACTCTGCATGAAAGTTCAGATTCTTCTTCATTTCCTGCCAACTTTCTCTTTGGGACTGCCTCCTCTTCTTATCAGGTTTTTCTCTTCTACCACCTTCCTGTTTCTCTTACATAAGCTTAACGATTTCCTTTGTCTTGCACTTTGTAGTTTGAAGGAGCTTACCTGAGTGATGGAAAAGGTTTGAGCAACTGGGATGTCCATACACATAAACCAGGTAAGAACTTAGCAAAGATTCAATGAAGATTTACACGTTAAGAATTAATATTACCACTTTGAGCAGGATTTAAACCTTTCAGGTTCTTGTTGTAGGCAACATAATTGATGGAAGCAACGGAGATATCGCCGTCGACCAATATCATCGGTATCTGGTACTG
>Ga0307510_10002709_pt1 | contig 20245 bp, 26 predicted proteins | sample 12_EM_MG_FD_207224 | JGI IMG/M metagenome (GOLD analysis project Ga0307510, IMG submission 207224) | Populus trichocarpa ectomycorrhiza microbial communities from riparian zone in the Pacific Northwest, United States - 12_EM | ecosystem: Host-associated > Plants > Roots > Unclassified | place... | reverse complement strand
TTTTTCATTAAATCTCAGCATTTTTTCGTCATTTATTCCATCATTTATTCATTGTTTATTCACCATTTTTTCATCATTTTTCACACATTTTACCTACCAAAATTCTGACACTTTGGACTTTACAGTGTGTTTGGTTTCTCTCCCACTTCAAGCCCATAGTATTTGTATGTTGTATCAAGTTGTGCATATGCTATACTGGTAAATACGCTGACCTTAACAAATGCCCAAAGTGCAAAACATCATGTCTGGACAAGTCTGGCCAAGCAAGGCATACATTCTCATATATGCCCCTCATCCCTTGTCTCCGTGCGTTAATGTTGAATCGCACCTATGCCACTTGTCTCCAGTACCGTGCCGATGAACATGCAAAGACATCGACTTGCATGCCCAGGATGACAACAGATATTTTTGATGGGCTCCATTATCGCTTGCTCCTCAGTGAGCGTGTTGTTGTTGGAGACTGAACATTACCTCACAATTACTTCTCAGATCATTGTGATATCACACTCAGCTTTGCCACTGACGGCTTCACTCCATTCAAGAAGTGGAAGCATACCATGTGGATTCTCCTCATTTTCAATTATAATCTCCCTCCGGACCAATGCTTCCAAAAGGACAACATTCTGTGTGCTGGTATTATACCTGGTCCAAAAAAGCCATGGGATGCAGACTCCTTCATCTATCTGCTCATACAAGAACTGCTTGAGCTCATGGACAGTGTATCTACATATGACTCCCTCTCAAGCAGCCTCTTTGCCCTCCATGCCTATGTCATTACTGGCTTTGGTGACATTCCCACTGTTTCCATGCTTATGCACATGAAAGGACACAACGGCTCGCATCCCTGTCAAATGTGTGAGATCCAAGGTATTGGCATCCCAGACTCACAAAACAGAACCCTCTACATGCCGCTGTCCCACCATGATCATCCCAAGCCAATGGATGTCATTGAGTATCATCTGGCGAGGTTACCACTGTGCTCACATGATTCCTTTATGGCGCAGGCCAAATCAGTGTTGTCCATGCCCACAGAAATACAGTGAGAGGAGCTTTCAAAGGCATATGGCATCAAAGGAGTCCCTCTCCTCAGTGCCCTTGGGTCCCTGAGGTTTCCCCAATCATTTCCATACAACTTCATGCATTTGATCTGGAAGAATCTCATCCCGAACCTTGTCCTCTTTTGGTCTGGCAACTATAAGGGAATGGATAAGGGTCAGCCATATGTCCTGCCTCCAGATATGTGGCAGGTTGTTGGCGCTACCTCCGCAAAAGCCACAAAAATGATACCTTCATCGTTTGGTGTGCCCATACCTAACCCAGCAAAGGATAGTTCATATTTCACATCTTCGACATGGTCTGTGTGGTCACTGTTCATTGCCCCCACTGTGCTTCAACGTCGCTTTCCCAATGAGCACTACTACCAACATTTCTGCTCCCTTGTTAGAATCCTTAATCTGTGTCTGCAATTTGAGATTAGCAAGGAGGAGATCAACAAAATTGAGTTGGGAATCTGTGAATGGGTAGTAGATTATGAGTGGTGCATGCCTTCTTTTGTTTCCGAAAAATCGAAGGCAGGTTTGATTCACGCATCCAGCCTCTACTACCAGCACAAACCTGAACGGCTCCCAGTGTGCCCACTCACAATACATGCCCTGCTCCACATCCCTGACCAAATCAGATGGATGGGACCATGCTGGACAACATGGGCTTTCCCCATCAAGAGGCAATGCGGGTACTTCCAATGCATCATCCACAGTCAACTCAACCTGTACACAAACATGAGCCAACACCTCACTGATCTATCACAGCTCTGGCAAGTCAAGATTTTGTACAATGTTACTGATAAGAAGCTTGGAAAGCCTCCCAAGCACATCTCTTTGCAAACAAAAAGACTTGAAGATTGTAAGTCATATCCTGGTACCTTTACCCTAGTCTAAAACCAATTTACTGCAGACCCACAATACAAACTCATGGCTCCAAAGGTTGTAGGTCCCCTTGGTGATACCATATGCAATGTCCTCAAGAATGGCCTGGCAACCCAGTTTGGTGTCAAGCCAAACGTCGCAAGGAAATTTCTTCTGGACAACATTGAGCAGTGGGGCAAACTGTGTCGCCTTGAAGGTGGGGACATCATGCACATGCATGATATTGTTTCCAAACCCATGGACAGCCACAATGCATCTTTCATCCGTGTGCATAAACTAATTGTCAACCATTCTTGGAAAATAATTTGTTTCTATCTCTGCCCAATAGTATAAGCAACTTGTTGATCAAAACCAGCAACATCGAAACCTTGCCATGGCATTCAAGTTAGAAATGTTCTTTGGGCAACTTCTGTACATCGTCATCATCCCCATTCCCCAAAGCAACAAACTTAAAATGAAGAAGGCTGAAAACATCTGTCTGGCCATTATTTGGCAAGTTAAGACTATTTTCCCCAACACACATGGGTTGCCACCAATTCCGCATTACAAGAAGAGGGGGTGCCTGAACCCTGCTGACATCAAATCCATCCAGTGCATTGTCGGCCGCATTGAAGACTGTGGAGAATGGGGGTTGGTCAACTGCAGTGGTCCGCTGGCACATGCAGTATTTACTGAGGTGGACTAGTCAGCGGCAACATGACTGAATGAGTGAGTTTCCTTGAACACACTCACTTGGAGAGTTGCACCGTGAGTTTTGCCAGTGTTCGTCGTTCATTGTTTGGTACTGTTGCACATTGTTGTCATGCACCGACATTTCAAATGACACCGCCCTCACTCTCCACCCTGCTTACCATACTACTCACTATGCCCTTGCGTTTTTTTTTCGAAGCCATAACCTGGGCCATCCAATATGGCTGACGCATTGCCTGCATCATCATAATATGTGCACTCGCCTGGGTGCAAGCTATGGCCATTCAAATCACACTCAAATTGGTGGAGCGGATGTGCTGGCTTGCAGTCAAGCAGGCTGCCAGGTGTGTTTTCATTTGTTTCATTTTGGCAGTTTTGATATTTATGTTGACATTCATCAGGGCGAACGAGATGGTCACAATCTCCATGCATGAGTTTTTTGCCAGCATTGGCAACAGGTCCAACTGTGCATGAGGCGCATTGGCAGGTGTCGTGTCAGCCATAGGGGAGGTTGCCTTTTTTGGCCTTGCGGTCCACTTGTTGGACCAAGTTGTAAGTCTTTCTTTTTTTTTTTTGTTTGAAACATGTGCTGACTTTGTTCCATACAGCAGGCCTTTCTGGGTGGCAATCGTGTATTCAGGCAATAGTGGGGACCTTCCTCAGCAATGTTGATGCACAGGTGGTGATGATGGCAGTGGTGGCGGCAGCAGTGACACACAGGTGATGGTGGTGGGGACAGTGACACACAGGCAATGACGTGCTCATGTAGAATTCTAATATATCACAACTCAGCTCATTTTCAGCAAGTTTTCAGTAGTTATTCATAGGACTTTCAACTTGCCCGAGTTTGTGTGATTTTCAGTTGAACATTGTTGTAAAATTTCACCAACTTTTCATTGAGAAATAAGACACTAGTTTTTCACACATAAAATGCTTTAAACTCATCATGTTTGGACTTGATGGTTGAGTTTGTGCAATTTTTAGTTGAATATCATTGTAAGATTTCATTAACTTTTTGCTGAGAAATAAGATTCAAGTATTTCACACATAGAATGCATGAAATTCAGCTGTTGCACACGAAAATGTATGAAATTCTGACACTTTGGGCTTTACAGTGGGTGTGGCACACCTTACACTATGTCAGCCTACTTTTGGTCCCATGGAACATACTGACTTGCATCAATTTGCATCCTCCTTTTAATTTTGATATTCATGGCATATGCTATAAGTAATAGATTGGGGTGGATGTATCAAGGGGGACCCAGTAGACTAATGGCAAATGCAATGGTCAACTTGACCAGGTTGTGTGTTCAAACCCCATCAAAAGTGTCATGTTGATTTGATTTAGCTGCTAAACCTATTGGATTAGTGGCTTCTGCATTGGTACTATGCACCACATGACCCCAACTGAAACTAAACAAAGAACCACTGCTACACACATGGTGCGTCGGAAAGGCACCCAATGCAACTGAGTCGTCCCGTCCCTGCTGTGAGCTGCCGCATCGGTGCTGTGCTCAACAGGGAGGGCCAGGTCCACATGACCCCCTTCAGACACCCCTTGCAGCGGAATTATCCCGTCCTCACTTTGGGCTGCTGCGTCAGCGCTGTGCTCGATGAGGAGCCGGGCCATGTCCACATGACCCTGTTCAGACGCCCAATGCAGCGGGGTCAACCCATCCTTGTCCTGGGCTGCCACGTCGGCACCGTGCTCAATGAGGAGCCGGGCCACGTCCACATAACCCCATTCAGACGCCCGATGCAGCGGGGTCAACCCGTCCTCACTCTGATCTGCCGCGTTGGTGCTGTGCTTGATGAGGAGCTGGGCCAGGTCCACATAACCCCGTTCAGACGCCCGATGCAGCGGGGTCGACCCGTCCTTGTCCTGGGCTGCTGTGTTGGTGCCATGCTCGATGAGGAGCCGGGCCACATCCACATGACCCCGCTCAGACGCCCGATGCAGTGGGGTTGACCCGTCCTTGTCCTGGTCTGCCGCGTTGGCGCCGTGCTCGATGAGGAGCTGGGCCACATCCACATAACCCCGTTTAGACGCCCGATGCAGCGGGGTCGACCCATCCTTGTCCTGGGCTGCTGTGTCGGCACCATGCTTGATGAGGAGCCGGGCCACGTCCACATGACCCCGTTCAGACGCCCGATGCAGCGGGGTCAACCCATCCTTGTCCTGGGCTGCCGCGTCAGCGCCGTGCTCGATGAGGAGTTGGGCCACGTCCACATGACCCCGTTCAGATGCCCGATGCAGCGGGGTCCACCCGTCCTTGTTCTGGGCTGCCGTGTCGGCGCCGTGCTCAATGAGGAGTTGGGCCATGTCCACATGACCCCATTCAGATGCCACATACAGCGGGGTCCACCTGTCCTTGTTCTGGGCTGCCGCGTCGGCGCCGTGCTTGATGAGGAGTTGGGCCATGTCCATATGACCATTGTAGGATGCCCGATGCAGCGGGGTTGACCTGTGCTTGCTCTGGGCTGCCGCGTCGGCGCCGTGCTCAATGAGGAGCCAGGCCATGTCCACATGACCATTGTAGGATGCCCGATACAGCGGGGTCCACCCGTCCTTGTCCTGGGCTGCCGCGTCGGTGCCGTGCTTGATGAGGAGCCGGGCCATGTCCACATCACCCCATTCAGATGCCCCATGCAGCAGGGTCGTCCCGTCCTTGTTCTGGTCGGCCGCGTCGGCACCGTGCTCGATGAGGAGCCAGGCCATGTCCACATGACCCCCTTCAGATGCCCGATACAGCAGGGTCCACCCGTGCTTGCTCTGGGCTGCCACGTTGGCGCTGTGCTCGATGAGGAGCCGGGCTACGTCCACATCACCCCCTTCAGATGCCCCATGCAGCGGGGTCCACCCGTGCTTGCTCTGGGCTGCCACGTCGGCGCTGTGCTCGATGAGGGGCCAGGCCATGCCCACATCACCCCCTTCAGATGCCTGATGCAGCAGGGTCGACCCATCCTTGCTCCGGGCTGCCGCGTCGGCGCCATGCTCAATGAGGAGCCGGGCCATGTCCACATGACCATTGTAGGATGCCCGATGCAGCGGGGTCCACCCGTGCTCGCTCTGGTCTGCCATGTCGGCGCCGTGCTCGATGAGGAGCTGGGCCACGCCCACATGACCCCCTTCAGACGCCCGATGCAGCGGGGTCAACCCATCCTTGTTCTGGGCTGCCGCGTTGGCACTGTGCTCAATGAGGAGCCGGGCCAGGTCCACATGACCCTCTTGTGAAGTCAGATGCAAAGGTGTTTCCTTGCCAGTGAAGCTCCGGGAATTTACATCTTGTGGGCACTCAATGGCTAAGACTTTCACAACTTTGTGTAGACCGCAAAACGCAGTGTAGTGCAATGGGGTTCCATAAGGTATCAATGGTGCTTTTTCTGACTTGTCTTGTCTCCAGGAGGGAATAGTTGGGTCGCATATCCAGAGCCAAACCGCGAGATGTGGTTTTCTCCGGTCAAACATTTGTGACATTCCTCCCTCTACATTTTGCAACACACCTTCAAAACGACCATGTTCAAACCAATGCTTGGCAGCGTATTCAGCAAGAGGAAAGTTCGGCAGGGTACTTCTGGTGACACCTTTGTCCAGGTGCAATAGAATTCCAAGACATGCTTGAGCGACAAGGGTGTGTGCGGGTGTCAAAGAAATGTGATAGCGATTGGAAATCGTGTCATAGTTTTCGGCAAAGCGGGCAGAGGTCAAGAACTCCTTGACCGAGAAGTGTGAAAATTGTATTACTTGGGAATCTTTGGTGTTGACAAGGGAAAGCAATGTGGAGCACATCGAGAGCACCGCTTCTACTGGATCTTCAAGACGCCAATCCTTGCGATATTTCGGAATCTGTCCCGCATTGAAATCAAATGCGAGGAACTCTGCCAGTTCTTCAACTTGGAGCGGGCAGGAAACCGCTGCGATGCAATGGAGGAGCCATCATGCGAATTCCCAGTTTGTGCCGTCGATCTCCTGCAATGTGTGTTCATATGTCGCATCGAGTGTCAATGGTAATTCATTTAGGGCATGCTGAATACGCCCTGGGAGGCATCTAGCAAGGTATTCTAGCTGGCAATGCACCCATCAGAACCTACAAGGTCTGGATGAGTGTCGTGAAAAAATCTAGTGTAAATGCCTTACATCCCATCTGCTCTTTCGGTCAGAACACCAATCACAAGTTGCTTGTGCACTGATGTCCATCTTTGCATCCTTCTGTCCATGTTGATGATCGACTTGATATAGTTCTCAATGTCTTGCTTCTGTCCGCTCTCATCGTGTAAAGAAACAGAACAGAATGTTAAGGGCTCCAGGATAGGCTGGATATCGGTCTCGGGTCGGCTGGTGACGCAGATGCGGAGGTTTGGGAGTTTTGAGTCGACAAGGTCTTTTAGGAGCACTAAGACTTGGTCGCGGTGGGACGGTAGAGATGTATTCAGACATTTGTCCAATGCGTCCACAATCAGATAAATGGGAGCTTGTCCTGGAAGGTTCAATAAGTCCTTCAAACACCGAACAAGTAGTGTTGCCACGACTCGGCTAGAAGCCGGCCCGGCAAGCCAAACTAGTCGTTTTTGCGACTCAGCTAACCGGACCGATCCTGGGAAAAGTCATGGCTCCAATGGTCGTCAACAGTCCATCAACTTGACTCGAGTCGCGACTCAGGTCGACTAAGACCGCCCATCCAGAGGCAGCGGTTGAGTGCCCCTCTTGTTTTCCATGTCCCAACCGACCTCTGCCCCCTCACACGGAACAAATGACACACTCAAACCGACCTCCCATTACCCTGCAAGCCGACGTACAAACTGCCCGCCCGCCCACCCGCAGCAAGATGAGCACGCCTTTTTGCCGGGCAATTCTTTTAGGTGCGTCATTGCCAGTCTTTCTTTCTCTGTTACTGATTTGAATTTTTTTTTTCGCTGCTTCCTGACTTTTCCAGATGGACCTCTTCTAACGTAGTGACAAAGCAACAGGCAGATTCGAATGGTCCGAGCGCACGACGTCAAGGGCCGAGCCAAGCCAACATTGCGCATCTGGCGCATTTGAGCGCATGTCATTTAGCTCGACGATGGGCGGCCTCTCCTCACTGTCCCTTGCTCGTATCCGCACCGACGGTGGCCGTGGTCGCTCGCATTCAAAGCCCAAAGGAGACAGTAGCTACCGGGCTCGGTCGTCATCGAATGCTTCCCGTGGCGGCCAAGACGATCGACGTCTGCCATGCGCTCTCGGAGCATGTCACGCTTTTGCCTGCACCGTTCTTGCATGCGTGAACGTTCCTCCAGCATTGGTGCGCTCGCTCAGTCTGATGTTGAATCTGACACCGAGCTGACCCATGATCGCCTGTGTAGTGTGCCCCCCTCGGATGACAAGTCTCAAGGCGACTCTTTCTCTGACAACGGGAGCGATTCTGAAGAAGAATCTCCCGATAATGACTAGTTCCATCCCCTCACCGAAGCCAATACTGAGGCCAACTCCCTTGTTTCCCTGGACGTTGCTGAGCCAGATCCTCTTGAGATATTCAATCTGCTAGGTGAAGGCGTTAACGTTGTCATGCCTCCCAAACCATACTTCCCCATCACCCTCGACCATTTAAGCCCGAGAAACCCATGTCGTCGCAAATCTACTCGCCCCGAACCACTTCTGTTGCAGACAGGACGGCCCATTTTCCAGCGACAGGTGCACGATATCCCCTAGTCAGGGTGATCCTGAGCACGTACTTAAAACGAGTGGCCGCCGTCCCCGGAGATATGTAATCTCAAGCGATTTGAGCGACGAAAGCTGGTATGTCGTTGAATGGGGAATGGGTACCATCCTCAGGGATGGTGATGAGATATGAGTCAGCTTTTCTGAAGGCGGTGAGCCATGTGCTGATCTCAGATGTTGCGCTGGTCATTACAGTCTCCGAGAACGAAAGCAAGGGAAATTCAAAATTCTTTCCAGTCATGTCTCTGTTCAGAAGTGGCGGACGACGCCATCCAGCACATTGAGGCCGGCTATGATGCTTACTGGTGGAGTGCATTTCCGGCCTGTCTGCCAGCAAGAAGGATATCAGCAATGCATTGAAGGAACTTGTGACGCTGGTTACTTCAATGCATACATCTGTGCCGAGCTTTGAGCTTCTGCGGAGCGGTGTCATAGATGGGCTACTACAATTTGCTACCGACAAATCCAAGAACAGTACGTGAGATTTAAGGCTTCTTTCTGTGCACATATTTAATTGGTTCGCTTTAGTCTCCATCGCTTGATGCCAGGAGCTTCTGCTTGATACTTTTGCTGCTCGCAAGTCAAAGGCACTCGCTGGTTCGCAGACCCCTTCACCATTTTCATGAAGAAATTACAAGAGAGCTTGACGCGGATGGAGGCATTTGACGTGGTCACCATAACCCAAGGCATGGATGGTATGTTGTCGCCCCCAACTTTTTGAGCGGGCAGCTTTCTCATATCGTTCATAGATTCAAAGCGAAGCAGTTCTCTGTCACTCATACTGTAGTTCCAGCAACTGCGCCTGCGCCTGGTCGCCTCCAAAGGTTCTGACATCCCGAAAAACTTCAACAACGTTGTCATATCCATGCATGATGTTGCAACTTTCCAGGCTCTCCATGACTACCTCCGCCCCCCGTGTATCTGGCTCGATGTTCAGCAGATTGCGCCTCAGCGGCATGCTCAGCAGCATGCTGGCTGCTCTTGCTGGTGTCACATCAGGTATCTCTTCTCCCCCCAAAACACCAGAACAACTGCGAAGCACGATCAGGAAGGTAAGGGTAAGGCGGCAAGACGACCACCAGCACAAATACTGTCGTCCCAATCCGCGGCGTCACCAAAGAAACCCAAAGTGATCAAGCAGCTCTTGAGGAGCCTCACCCCGCACCTGCACACTGGCTGGAAACGTACGGTGCCATCAAGGAGATGCGCTTGCGGTTTCCTGCGCCAGTGGACACAATGGGCTGCGACACGGCCAAGTGGAAGGAGATGCATTCTTGGGTGTGTGACGCGTATCATTAGCTCGAATCCCTGACTTTCAACTGACTTACTATTACCTCTCAATGATTCGTATCGCCCGCCGTCGTCTCTTTTTTTCGCTTTTGACAAGGGCACAACAAGCAATTTGCGACACTCATTTCGCTCATGCTCTTATCAATCTCATCGAGACCCAGTGCCCTTCCTTTTGACTGTTCTGCCTGATGTAAAATCCTCTGCAGCAGACGACACCTCAGACGCGGAGGCCTTGTACCCACCACCACTGCCGCCACCACCATCGACGCTTGCATTCACCCGTGCTGGATCACGCACGTCCACAATCTGCGACGTCCCTCTTGTTCCCCAAATCGATTACCGCGCCGCCTCCACCAGCACCACCTGTGCCGCTGAGCTGGAGGGCGCGCCGCACTGTGTCTCGCGATGGTGATGCGGTAGTGGCGCCAGTTGACCATCCCGCTTTCGGCATTGTACGCGATGAGGACGACGTGGCGAGCTGAGGAGAGTGTGATCTTGCATGGTGCAAGATGGAGGAAGATCATTGGAACATTTTCATGACGAGGGTCAGGTGAGGCGGGGTTGTAGGACCTGGTGGAGGGAATGATGTGAGCTGTAGTAGGGTCTTAGTGTTGTTAGGACCCATGATTATAATTCTCCATGTCAGATGTATTCTAGAATTGCTATATGGGCCTCTGCTGCCCGCACAATAGATTTTTTGTTTATTATTATTAAAAAACGGCTTGAGTCGACCATGAGTTGACCATAAGCCGCGACTGAAGTTGAGCTGTGGCTACAGGGTGAAAAGTCATGGTCAGTTACACCAGGCAGTATGTACATGTTCTCGAAGTGCTATGTGTGGGTTCTGTACCCCGAGGCGCACTAAAATCGATTCCAAAAAAAAAAAAGTCACGGTCAGCTGTATCCGGGAAAAGCCGCAGCTTTCAAAGTCAGCTCACGGCTGGTCAAGTTCAACACTAGGCCGGTGAAAGGAAAAGGCTGGTCGACCGAGTCATAGCCATGGCCATGACACCCCCTCGCCGCAACGCATCATTGCTCCTGCTTCCACAATCAACGCCAGTTAAGGCCGTCATTTCCTCGTTGCTTCCGTTTACAACGACCCAGAAATACCGTGTTGAATCATACACTGCGCTCGCACAGGAAATCAAACAATATATTGTTGGACCAATCCCTCCGGAAGAATTTTTACAGACATTCTTTCCCTTGGACAATATTAGCGTTTCTTGGGACCCCTTTGAAGTTGGCTGTTATGACGCAACTGTGAATGCCACAACAGAGAGGTTGTCATATGAGCCCTTTGTGAGTCACTTGAAAGGTCGCCCTCACCCGCCCTCACGATTATAATCGATTTTAAGATCAAGACAACAACAAAGTTTATGCCAGGCTTCTCTGTCGTCAATTCATCCGAATCCCCTGACAGTAATCCATTATCGAAATTCCCCTTTGATGTTAAACCCGATGTATCTATCTACGCTGGCGAGGCTTCTGTTCCAACAGATTCGTCATCAGCTGAGATTTTCATCGAGTTCAAGCGCCAGGCAAAAGATGATCCCTTTTGCGACGTGGACAATAACCACGATACCATCGTCTGTTCTTCAAAGAACGCCGACGATACCCTGGGTCAGATTACCACGTATGCTGCAGTACAACTTGCCACACAATTCAGGACCCATGCGTATTCAGTCTTTATCTTAGGGTGCAATGCTAGGATTCTTTGTTGGGACAGGTCGGGCACGATTGTGACAGAGGCTTTCGAATTTAGCAAATCCCCTTATCTTGTTGACTTTTTCCGTCAGTACTCAGGGACAACGGACGAGATTCGTGGAAAGGATGGAACAGTGTCAACGCCAACTACTGCTGAGCAATATAAGGCCAGACGCGCGTTGAAACTTGATCAAAACGTTACACTCCACAAACTCTCAATTCCTGTTTCTGTTTCAAATGACGACTTACTCTACTTCATTACATGTCCTCCTGAACCGACACTATATGCACCTCCAGGGCATGCGACATGTGGCTTCAAGGCTTATGACGTTGCACGCGATCAAGTGGTCTTTCTGAAGGACTCTTGGAGGATTGTTCTGCCGGGTATCACACCGGAGGGGGATGTGTACAAGGCATTGAATAATGCTGGGGTCCAGCACATTCCAAAATGCCTTGCATGGGGAGACATACGCACCGGGTACCATTCTACGGAAACCCATAAATTTACCCATGCAGAATGGGCCCACCACTCGAACAACGCTACTCACTTCCTTCATCATCAACACTGTCGTCTCGTCCTGGATATCGTCGGGGTTACCCTTATAGAGTATCAATCCTCTTATGAGATGGTGAGCGCTGTGCGAAATGGTCTTGTCGGTGAGGGTTCTAAAGCTACAGCTGGGCTGTGCTAATAATGTGTGACGTTGTTTAGCCTTGGAAGATGCCTATGCAGCAGGCTTTTTGCACCGCGACTTCAGTCCTGGAAATATCATTATTGACAAACATCATAAGGGGTGGCTTATCGACTGGGATTTGTCGAAGCTGGTGTCATGCAGCTCACACCCAGAAACCCCACGACGGGAAGCACGAATGGTGCGTTATCACCACAGGCACACATGACCATGACCAAAGCTAATTTCAATATGATTTTCAGGGAACTTGGCAATTTATGTCTGCCAGACTGATCAGCCAGAAGAGCGTCCAGCATGACTTCAGGGATGATCTGGAGTCATCCATTTACGTCCTGCTGTGGATGACCTTGATGTTTTCGGAAGTTTCCAATAACGCCATTGTGCCAACATTTCTATCCAACGTCCTCGATCCTCGGCCTTATTCCAATAACGGCGGTCACAGCAAGATGGATTTCCTCTGTGGGCGTACCTTTTTGTCAAATATCGAATTTCCAGATCGAACCGAGCTTCTCACCCTTGTAGTCGAGCTCGCTTCCTTGTTTTCCGTCCGATATGAGAAGGAGCCTTCTGCAGCTGAGCGGTCCAGCTCTCAATATCTACTTGAACAGGAGGATCCAACTCTTAGGCAGATGTACACGGAAACACAGTGTGCTAAATACGATAAGTGGATCCAAAAGTTGGAGGATCACATGGCTACGATCGAGCTGTTCAATGCCGCTCTTAAAGATCGCACAAAGTGGCCAAGTAATGATGCTGCAGTATTGCAGAAATTCGACGCCAAGCAACCGGTCCACCTAGTCATGAAGACGGGTTTTTACACGAATATCTACCCTGAGGAACTTGCAGGCGGCGATGGTGATGTGACTCAATTGGGTGACGCGATTATGGGCACAGGGTAATCTTCAGGTAACTGGAACTCTATTGTTCTCACCAAGTCTTAATCTTAAAGTTTACATGTGTTTGCAGGGCTGCGTCACTTTGGCAGTCTGTTGCTGTCCAGGATTTTTATTTTTCAACATGCCAGTTTGCATTACAATACTGTACGTACAGCGTCGGGGTACTGTATTGTATTATACGTTATGCCTTACATTATCTTTCCGATGAATTGAATGTTGAACGTTGAACGTTGAACCCTGACTAGGCCTGACTCCGTGCTCAACGCGGATCATGTCTGGGACTGTGCGAACCTGTCACTGCTTTTGTCTTGCTTCTTCCTCTTCCCTTGGGGTCAACGGCTTCAAACATGGTTGGTGACTCTCCCACAAGGGTGCTTGTGCGTCAGCACTGGTAGTCGCAGTCTAGATGCTGGTATTTTCTCAGTCGAGTCAGATACATCATCTTTCTCTTTTGTCCTTACATCTTTTTTGGAGCATCTCTCTAGATTCCAGTCCCATGCAGCCGCTTTTATCAAACTGTCCATGCAACCACATCTTTGTCCCTGACAAGGTACAGTCATCGGAGAATGGTACTTAAACACTTTCTTGAGTCTCTTGACCAACATCTATGGCGACCCACAATCGTTGCATTGTCTCTTCTCCAGAGCCCGAACCCACTTCGCCCAGTCTGGCGCCTTCATTGTGATCTACCGACTTGCCTAGTCCGGGTGACGTCTCAGGTGGCAACAAGTCAGCCCACGACATAGGGATTAACGATCCTGACGCTGTTCCCATTCTGCGTAAGACTGGCGCAGCTGACATCCAATTCTTTTTTGACAAAACTGGAAGCAAGGCTGTCTGCAAAGAGTGCAGGTGAGTTCTCTATGTGGTAAACTCTTCGGTTTTCTGACTTCAACATAATTCATAGGAAGACCAGAGACGAGGACCCAACTAAATGGCCTTCGGACCTCTGTTTCAAGTATTCGAAGAAAACGTCGAACTCGTCCCTCCACCCTCACATCAAAAGGCATCATCGCAAGTTATACTTGAGCTTAGTCAAGGCGAACGGTTGGAAAGTCTTGTTGCCAGGACTTGTGTTGCAAGCTCAGTCTCAAGCTACAAGCGTGGCTTCTGCTTCGCAAGTCGGACCGCTGGTCGAAATTGACGAGCAGAAATTCCACCAGCACTTACTTTACTTCATCATCGCGGACAACCAGGTGCGTCTTCATTTTTTGTCCTTTCTACATTCACTACACTCATGTCTCCTTGTTCCGAATCCCAAGTCTCTGAATATCATAGAATGTCCTGAGTTCAGGAAACTTCTTCTCTTTCTACGAAGCGACCTTAGGGAGTCTCTTATCCCTTGTCGAACCAAGCTACGCGAGCTCGTTATCCAAGCTTGGAGACAACATTTCCAAGTCCTGCACCGTGACCTTGCAGTACATCTCCCCCGACGCCTTTCATATTTATTCTCATTTTTTTTCGATCCAGGCCGCTATGGGGCAGATTTCCTTTACATTGGATACATGGTCCGATCAATGTCGCGGATCTTTTCTGGCAGTCACTGCCCATTGGGTTGCGAGTGTCAAAGGAACCTCGGTTTTACAGCTCAAGACGGCACTCATCGCCTTTCACCGCCTCCGCCAGAACCACACTGGCAAATCTATGGCGAGAACGGTCATGCACCTTCTTGATAGGGCCGACATCACGGTCAAAGTGAGGCGGCTATATTCTTACCGTGATTGATGGATGCTCATGATTTTCTTTTTACTCGAGGTCGGACATTTCACTTTGGACAATGCGTCCAATAACGGAACTATGATGGAAGAACTCGAGACGATGTTGACAGAACGTGACATTGTTTTCGATGCGGAAGATCGAAAGATAATGTGTTTTGCGCACGTTGTTGACCTTTGTTCTGGACGTGTAATACGTGCAGCATCCGATGGAGTTGAGCCCGAGAATGACAGCTCTTCGTCTGATGGTGACACCGCTGCATCTAACCCCATAGCGCTAGCTCGTGCGGTGGTCCGGGTCATTCGGGGATCAGGTTCGCGTCGAGACGCATTCGATGAGGTTATCGTATGCAGCAATGCCAAGGGGTGGTTCAAACAAGGGAAGCCGTCTCGGATTATCCAAGTCAAACCGCTGCAGCTGCTGCGGGATGTGCGCACAAGGTGGGATTCTGTCCATCACATGCTTAAGAGACTTCGTGAGATGCGCCCGGTATGGCTTTACACCTCACCGAAGTTACATGTGCTAAACAAATCAATTTAACAGGCCATCGATTACTTCCTGGCCCTCCCTAACCATAGCGAATTGGACAAGTATAAGATATCGTCCCACTACTGGAAGGTGATGCAAGACATTGAGTTGGTTTTGAGCGTGAGTCACGAGCAGGCTATCAGACATGCCTGATGTGATGTAATTGTACCCTACCAACAGATTCCGCACCGTGTCCAGCAGATCATGTCTGGCGAGAGTACCCCGATCTTGTGCGGCACTATTCCCTCATTCGAAATGTTCATGACGTCATGGGAGGATCTTCTCGAACGCCACCCGAATCTGGCGAAGTACATCGAACCTGGGCTGGAGTGGGCTTATAAATACTATGGTCGCATGGACCGCACTCAGGCATATATCATTACGATGTGTAAGCTCTTCTGTTTTTCTGCCCTGGATAATTAAGCTAATAATTATCTGTAGTCCTGAATCCTACTATACGCATGACATGGATCAACAAACACTGGGATCAGGATTTTATCACTATAGCCGAAACGAAGATTCAAGACATGGTAAGTTTGTTTATACGGAGCTACCCTAGAAGTCATCCTCATGTATCTCCCACAAGATGTCCGAATACCACAAGAAGGCCGCTGGTAGCCAGGATGAAGAACTGCTTTTCCAACAGGATCCCACATATGAGGCGCTGAAATTTATGTCACTCGCAGCCCAGTATGGGCTTCCTGACGACGACATGGACATTGGTGGTCTGGGTCACAAGGAACGAACAGTTGATCAGAAATATCAAGCTTACGTGACAGTGCCATGCTTGCCGAAGAACACTGACCCTCTCAAGTTTTGGGAGGTAGGGGGTGACACCAATGGTGCTTGAACATTACTGACAAGACGTGGTAGATGGAGCGTTTGAATCTTCCAACTCTTTTTTCCATGGCAATGGACTATCTGCCCGTCCAGGCATCAGCCATTCCCTGCGAACATGTCTTCTTGTCGAGCGCAGAAACAGACACCAAGCAGAGGAACCGCATTGGTCCCCTTATGATGGAGGCGTTGCAGATGTTGAAGTTTCATTTGAAGAAGTCGCGTCTAAATTTTACAGAGGCATGGGTGATGTCAGAGAACCAGATGGTCTATGATGACCCAGATGTTGACCTCCTTGCGAACTTGCTTAAAGGAGAGTTTCGGAACAATTGGGATAAGATCATCCAGTCCATTAATGGCGATGAGGAGAGCTAATTCTGTTGTGTGCGCGAATTGGGGACATTGTTTATAATCTCATTGTAGTACGCTGTCATGGTAGCGTCCCAAAGAATGGAATTGTCATTTTTTTTTGTTATGAACTAAATCTGAAACATAGGGTATGAACATGGTTCAAGTATGTACAGCTGTCTTGTGTTGGGGAATATTTCGTCAAGCTGTGTGGCCTAGGGAACAATCTAGAATTTGTAGCCTTGTCTTTCGCGGCTGTGCTGATGTAAGGTTGTGCTCGACCACATCATTAGACTTGTCCCCATCTTCCAGCTTTCTCCTTCCTTCATCTGCTTTTGCTCAGCGCCTGCATTCCTGTGGATAACTGGCATGTCAGTCGTACTCTTCCTTGTCTGTACCTGCCCTTCGTGATCCTCCACATGGGCAGCACGCCGACCCCTCCAAGATTAATGGCAACGGACGACTGGCGAGCAAGACAGCGTCTCAAGGACAGATTATGGCGACGCCAACCCGATAACAAAGCCACAGCAAGTGCAAGGCCCCCCATAACAGCCACAATAACCACAGCAGCACCACCACCAGTCTGAGAACGTCCCACCACTTCCCCAGCACTGCGCGCTGCCTCATCCCGCCCCCACCTCTTCACCCAGGGCTGATAATCAATCTCACGATAAAAATTACCTTAGTCTTACTCATACGACAACTCATGTCCATCTGCTTTGGAATTGCTCGCGTTTCAGACTCAATGGACTCCCTTCACACGGCTTTACTGACCGCGTCCCTCCATCTGTTGCAAGGGGAAGGTGAGGGGAAGGCGGCAAGACAACCACCAACACAAATACTGTCATCCCAATCCACGGCATCACCAAAGAAACCCAAAGTGATCAAGCAGCTCTCGAGGAGCCTCACCCTGCACCTGCACACTGGCTGGAAATGTACGGTGCCATCAAGGAGATGCGCTTGCGGTTTCCTGCACCAGTGGACACGATGGGCTGCGACACGGCCAAGTGGAAGGAGATGCATTCTTGGGTGCGTGACGCGTATCATTAGCTCGAATCCCCCGACTTTCAACTGACTTACTATTACCTCTCAATGATTCGTATCGCCCGCCGTTGTCTCTTTTTTTCGCTTTTGACGAGGGTACAACAAGCGATTTGCGACGCTCATTTCGCTCATGCTCTCATCACAAACGACCAATCTCATCGAGACCCACAGTGTCCTTCCTTTCGACTGTTCTGCCCGACGTAAAATCCTCTGCAGCAGACGACACCTCAGACATGGCGGCCTTGTACCCACCACCGCCACCGCCACTGCCATTGACGCTCGCACTCACACCCGTGCTGGATCACGCACGTCTGCAATCTGCGACGTCCCTCTTGTTCCCCAAATCGATTACCGCGCCGCCTCCACCACCAGCACCACCCGTGCCGCTGAGCTGGAGGGCGCGCCACACTGTGTCTCGCAACAGTGATACGGTAGTGGCGCCAGTCGACCATCCCGTGTTCGGCATTGTACGCGACGAGGACGACGTGGCGAGCCAAGGAGAGTATGATCTTGCATGGTGCAAGATGGAGGAAGATCATCTGGAACGTTTTCATGACAAGGGTCAGGTGAGGCAGGGTTGTAGGACCTGGTGGAGGGAATGATGTGAGCTGTAGTAGGGTCTTAGTGTTGTTAGGACCCATGATTATAATTCTCCATGTCAGATGTATTCTAGAATTGCTATATGGGCCTCTGCTGCCCGCACAATAGAATGTTTTTTTTTTTTTTTTTAAAAATGGCTCGAGTCGACCATGAGTTGACCATAAGCCGCGACTGAAGTTGAGCTGCGGCTACAGGGTGAAAAGTCATGGTCAGTAAAGCTGTATCCGGAAAAAGCCGCAGCTTTCAAAGTCAGCTCGCGGCTGGTCAAGTTGCGGCAACACTACGAACAAGTTCGTCGTTGCTGGGGCTCCGAGTACCATCGTGGTATGTCGAATAAAATGTGGAGAGGATAGTATAATAGGAATGGGATTGGTTGCAAAGCTGAAAGATAGTCAAGGAGAGTAGCCCGCGAAGGTCATTCTTTTCTTTCTCCTTGAAGTCGTAGTAGAATATGGCGAGTGATGCCAGCCCAGACTTTTGCATGTCCTCGATCCCCTCGATGATTGTGGAACTGGTCGCCAGAGTAAGTTATAAAGACGAAATACCAAAGGGATCACGCACCAAAGTATACTCTTGCCAGCGCCAGCTATGAAAGGAACAACCTATCAGTTTTTGCGAATGATCAAGCGATGGGCAGTAAACCAACGTTTCCCGTGTACCCAGAGTAGCGAACTCAGTCCAGATGCTTTCCATTCGGAGAGCGTGCTGCTGTTAACGAACCATGCCCCAGTCTCGCTGTGCCGTGATTCGTGACCGATGGTGTAATTTTTCCAAGGATCTGGGGGAGCCAGCCAACTTCGAAACTTACTTAGCAACTCGTCACCTGCCAGTTACTCTCAGCACTTCCGAGCAGTAATGTCAATGATGGTGTAACTGACGTCTCGACTTGTTCATGTCACTCGCAATTTGATGAAGGATTTCTGGCGCTAAGTCAGACCCGGAGCTAGCTCATCGCCACAAATAAAACCCACTGAGGTCTTCCCAGACACTGTCAATGGATGCTTTTCCATCTAGAGAAAAGAGTATTAAAGAGACGCCAGGTTACAAACCAAGTTTATTGCTCACCATCCATGAACTCCCCCATATTTTGGACGAGTCCGTGGACAATAGTGAGTGTATGAGCTGCAGTATTCTGGGCCTTGTCTCGCGTCAGCCGGTCAAGCCTCTCAAGGACTGCCTCAATGTCCTTCTCTTTGAAAAACTTCTTGACAAATTTGACTGTGTGGCCCTGAGCAAAGTAAAACGTCAGTGAGAACAGACTCACTTGATTGTCGCTGCTTCAGTTCATCTGTCACCAGTGCGAGCATGGAGATGAGCTCCACCAAAATCTTGACCACTATCTCGTCGACTGCGGGCATAGGAGGGATTCGTGTGTAGATATTGAGCCTGTTTAGGAAGTGTTTGATTGACTCGAGCAAGTTGACAAGTGCGTCACAGTTCGATATGATGCCCTTGGCCAACTGAATCACATGGACATGACAAGACCATCTACATATGAACTGGAGAACGGCATGTACGTCAAGAAAGATAGCAAGGCAAGCCTGTATTGCCTTCGCAGGTGGAAATGTCTGTAAATAACAATCAGAGATGTAACACATGCCATGAACCCCTTCTGTTGTACCAGGCCAAAGGCGTCAGCAAGAGAGGTGGCGGATGAAATTTTGGACAAGATTGATACAGTCGTCTTGATGGACTTCATGATTTTGTCACTTCCTTGAAGATGCCTGAATGCCTGTGCTTGATCTTGGAAAAGGCCAGTAATGGCCTCAAGAGTGTTGCAACTCTGGAGTTTGATGGCGAGCGGATGTTGTGCAAAAGAGACACCCGCCTTTTTCTCATACGCCTGCAAGGCAGGCTCGAAAAGGGCTTGAAAGCAAGTAGATTCCGATTGGTGGGCCATATCACAACTAGGGAAGAAATGGGGCCTTGAAGGAGGGGATGAGTTAAATATGAGGAACTGATGGCAAGAGGGTGGGATGTGCGTGTCAGTTGCACCGCCTCATCAGTCTCATATCCGCCCAATGCTGTACACAAGGTGATTGCCTGAAATGGTCTGATGCAAAGTCGGAGTCGAATTGCCAGACCACAACTTGCACGGGGATGTTGAAGAGCATAGTTGGTAAGCGCGGGTGACACGGCAGGCAAGAGCAGATAAACAGGGTCTGCTTATAGTTAACTTATGGTCCAATTTATATAAAATTAACTGACAAATAAGCGGGCTCTGTTGTTGTTACTAATTATATAAAGACAATAGAATGATTTATTGAGTCCCCTTTA
>Ga0307510_10002708_pt1 | contig 20246 bp, 21 predicted proteins | sample 12_EM_MG_FD_207224 | JGI IMG/M metagenome (GOLD analysis project Ga0307510, IMG submission 207224) | Populus trichocarpa ectomycorrhiza microbial communities from riparian zone in the Pacific Northwest, United States - 12_EM | ecosystem: Host-associated > Plants > Roots > Unclassified | place... | reverse complement strand
TCCATTATCATGTATTACAATGAAGCATGCCATACAGGCAATCCAAAATCAAACTAATACGTAGTGTTCAGGCATAGTCTCAAGAGTCCCAAGATCATGCTGACCACATAACTGAAATACAAAGAGTGCCTTGACATTTACCTCACAAATGATTGTCTTGTGGATGCCTTCTGTGCTCCCTTTCCGCATAACCACTCTTCCCCATCTTGTGTCCATCTTCTATGGTATCACGGTTGTAATCATGCCTCCTCTTTCCATCTGACTGCCTTTCAGCCGGGCTCCCTTTTCTTTTCCGGTCATTCAGTATGGGGGAAGCATCATCTAACATTTCCCCTTCTTCTGCGTATTCTGCTTCCAATCCACGTGTTGACTGTCCTTTCATGATCACATGGCCATCCCCAATTTCTGCATGATCGTTAATATCATCTGGATTTTCAGTTTTAGACCAGCTCTGCCTTCTCTCTTGTTTGATTTTCTCATCCTCAGCTGCCAACTCAACCCCATCTTCTAGTTCCCTCTCAATAAGATCATCCTCATCCATGATATCCTTTTTCCGCATTGTCTCCCCTCGAGATTTCTTCCTTTTCTCAAGTGCTGCCTTCAGCTTGTCCTTGTCTATCATCTTAATAGCATCTTTAGGGGACTGGTCAACTATGCCTTCTCGAAGATCCAAGTTTCTACCACCCAAGCTGGTGGACTTATGAGATACAGCATCATCCCTCCACTCTCCAGCATCTGCGCCATCATTTCTCCCTGCAGTTCTTTCTTGGTCTTCTTCACCTAGTTGCTCTGCCCCATACCTGGATTTATTGGGGTCCTCTCTTGTGATTTCCTTGTGGGAGACATGCTCACGGTCTCTAGTTTCGACCTCCACTTTGTGATCAGTAATAACACTGTCAGTCTCTCCACTCCCATTGTCATTATTTTGATTATGGGCGTTTCTTGGCAGTGCCACATTGTCATCTTGACATAGAGGTTCAGAGGCTGCTTGTGACGATGTTTGCTTTGAAACATGGTCCTCACTCACAGCTGGAGTTTTAGCTGGCAGTCGATGCCCTGACCCACCTCCAGCACTTCCTTCTACTTCACTCCCCTGTGATGGGGGCACTCTGTTTTGCTCATATAACTCCAACATCTGATTGCTAACCTCTGCAAACAAAACATCCATAATGAGCCAACAAAAAACTAAAATGCATATTAACTAAATAAAAGACTCGAGAGGACAGACAATCAACACCAGCAGCACTGGTGGCTGGAAAAAGGGTAGCCTGTCCATAGCCCTCCCAAACTTCTGACCTCATAAGATCATAGCCAACCCATAGTCTTTTCTGGTTGCCATCAATAGTAGTTGCATAAAAAAGATACCTAAAATCATCTCATCAGGGTCATAGCTAAAATAATCTCATCAGGGTCAGTTCTAGCAAAATATCATGGGTCAAAGTGCTGCTACAATTGTGCAGCACTGGTAGTGTCACAAGGCTATTTGAAGACTGTCCAATTGAGTCCATATGAGTCTTACAATAATGTTAAGGGAGGTACCAACCCTCCAATTGGCGCGGGGTGACATCAAATTCTTGCCACCAGACTTTCTCGCCATCCGATGGAAGCTTCACTTTGAGGAACTTGGCAGCAAGGAAAATGGCACCTGCCGCAATGTGATGGGTTTTAAATTGCAGGCAGAGTGAAGTCCTCAGCCTGCAAGCGCTTTCTAGAGTGTGAAGAAAAGAAAGAGGAGAAACCGCTGGACAGAATTAATAAGGGCTCGAAAAACAGGACATGATGCATACCCGTCATTAACAAAATTCCACGCAACTTGAGCAAGGGCATTTTGTGCAACCTTAAATTTCTTTATTGCTTCAACTAGTGGTTTGTAGGGGTGATGAACATTGAGGTCAAAACCCAAAGTGGCAAGTACAACCCTCTCCCCAAGTAAAATAAGCTCTTTCTGTTGCTCATATACTTCCTGCATGATAAACATGGATCAATGAGTGAGTGAACTTTAGAAGCTCCATAGTTACAGTAACAGAAAAGGAAAATGTTAAGGAGAATCCAAGGTATCAGGGGAATTATTTACCAAAGCTCAGCAGGTGAAAAAAGAGCATTCTGAGCAAGGTTTATAATTCAAGGGACGCATGGTGGTAAATTCTGCAAAAGTGAAAATGATCTGTCCGACACTTGCTAAGCAATTTCTGCCAAGTAATTCTTAGTACTTTGGCAGTATCATTCACCAGGTGTCATACTTGAAAACCCACATAGTCTTTCATATGTGAACTATAATGTCAAAGCTATTTGTCACTAGCAACCATGCTTGATTATTTTTATATAAGGCATGAAGTAGGATTAGAGGGGTGAAAAATCTTGTTCTGTAGAAAGAGAGTGAGCGAGAGAGATGGCAGCAGCAACTGAGGGTGTGTGAGCAGAAAATGCTGAGAAGAGAGATGGTAATTGGAGGAAGAAGAATGGCAATAACAAGACAGCTTGGCAAGCATCAGGATGTCACACACTACAAATAAGCCAGTCAAACACAATTAACATAAAGAAAACCTTTTGTTTGATCCTCTGGGTAGCAGCAGGATCTTTTTTGTGCATTATCTCGTATGAAACCAGAATAACATCCTTTAGTGGTCGAGGAGTCTCTTCCACTTTCCCAGCAAGGAACATACACACAGTTGCTATGGTCTGCAAAGCCAAAAAAAAGTGACTAGCCATGAGAACAAATCGATATTAATTTCAATTCACCCCATCTAATCTTCTTTTTTCTGTCACTTTGCTTAAACTGGATTGATCTTTTTTTTCTTTAATTATTTTATGACCTAAATGAGCATCCAAAAGATCATTTGCAAGCCTCCATAGGTCCACATCTACCACTCATGGACATGTTGTACAATACCACCTAAAGTCTTACCAACAATTTTCCAGTGACCAGCTTCCATTTCAAAAGATATTCTCTATGGCACTATTTTATGAATCTCTATAACCTAAATCTATTTCTTTTAAAATTCTGTAAAGACACATAAGATGCATCACATACCATTCATAAAGAGGTACAAAAATATCAGATTCAGTGATTGATTTGATGCAAGTAATAACCATTTAAATAGCTTTGAAAGCAAAAGCAATGTTTGTTTAAACATCAATGACTCACCCTTCTGTCATTCTTTGCATGTGATTGGCGAATGAAGAATCTATGACAGAATATTATTGCTGTAGCTATGGTTACCTGGGGCCTGCACAAAAACAAATTACACTCATTTACAAACTGATATCTAGATCCCTTGCCTCATTCAAGGAAAGTTGTATAACATACTCAAAAATACACATGAAACAGGCATGCCACACACAAAGCACACACAGATGCATGCACCCTCTTCCATCAAAAGAAAAGGAAACACACAAGCATAGTTGGAGTGGGTAATCGATCAATTTCACAAGATGATCTCCCACCCAAAGCAACAGATGAAAACGTTCATTTTGTTGCACAAGTATCAAGTGGTTTCACTTGTGCAAGCTGCTGTCAGTTTTTCTTTTCATTTTAGATAACATAAGAAACATTATTAAAAAAAAAGTAATCATATAATTACAAAATTGAGAGCAAGCCATTCTCAAGAACAGAATGAACACTTTTCTTTTTTATTTTTTAAGATAACACAAGAAACATTATTAAAAAAATAATGATCATGTAATTACAAATTTGGGGAGCAAGCCATTCTCAAAAACTGCATAAATAAGAAAATAACCAAATTCAGTTATTAAAAAGAAACAAGAACATAGTTACAAATTAGGGAAGCAAGTCAAGCAAATCATTCTCCAAAACAGCATAACTAAAACAGTAACCATATTTGAAATAGAAGTGCACTCCATGCCTAGGAATATCAGCCCTAAAAACACCCACCAAAATGCTTTCAAGATAAATAAGAAAATGCTTTCACTTTCAAAACACTTATTCTAAAATTCTGACTAGGATAGCATCAGTACATAACTTGGTTCACAAGCACAGAAATACACGGCCCTTGACAGATCAGGGACACTATTTCAATCTATCAAGAAAGCGGTTGATGGGATACAGCATCTAAAGCAATAATTGAGACTATCATCCCCATTGCTGAGTTCTCCAAATTCTATTCTCTAAATCCAGTTCACCAACATCCCTTCATGCAGACAAAATGAGAGTTCACTGATGAAATCCTTACAAGCATTCAATGGCATCAAAGATAGAAATGACAGGCAGAAGCATGCAAAAAAAGGGGGGTGTAGGTTCGAAAGATCACACTTCATTAGGAAGGCCACAGTTTCCCATTCCAAATTATAAGGGTCATGATTATCGATTCAAACATCTTCACTACAACCGCCAATGCAATATTGTAATGACATTATACCATATTGATCAATTAACTACTAAATGAGCATCATTTGTGTGTGTGTGTGTGTCAAAATCATATATTATACCTAAAACTTCATTATTTCAGTCACCTATCACATTCTTCCCCCAACTAATTTGTAAACTCGTTGTATCACATTCTCTAAGACTTGGAAATCAATAAACTACTAAATGACTCTCTCAACATCTTATAACATATATGGAAGTTGATATTTCAACCATCTATCACGTGCTCTAAGCCTTCAAAAAGGCCCAATCCTCAAACTGCAAAAGATATTAGTCATCTTTATGAGGGAAAAAAAAGAAAAATATGTTTCCTTCTTCCATTTCTATTAATTTCTCATATTATAAATTTCCTCAACACTTCAAGCCATTTATGAAAATGACTGCAAATAGCCCTAAGACTGTCCATATAAGAGCTAGAGAAATAAAAATGATTTTCTACTACTTCAGCTCAAAAATGAAAGATGCATCCAAACACATTGTCAGCTGAACTCTTATTCACAAGAGGATGTCCAATGTCAAGAAAACAACAAGGAGATAGTGCTCCCAATACCAGATACTTGATACAAGTGCATTAAGACACCACCTGGTCTTTGGTTAAAGGCCTATGTCATTACACTGATTCGGATTTGTTTCGGCAACTTAACTAAAGACCATGACTTACCTTGTAAACAAATTTTTTTTGAACAATGATAGAGCTCTAAGAATTAACCATGATGAGAGTATCACCATGCACATCAGCCTGAAAGGTAGTCCTACATGGGGTAAATTTACAATGTAAAAACTCTTTTTTATTTAAGAAAGCTAACTAATTAAACATTTTAACTAAACAGAATCCTTATCAAATTTTGAAGAAATCATCTATCTTGATAATCATGAATCAACAATCTAGAAACACTAATATCTAAACTTCAGCTACCATGTAAAATAATCAACCATAATGAGACCCCTGCATATGGTCGGGGCTTGAGCTAAGAAATAATACTTGTAAGAACTAATATCCACTCATATTATCTAACCCCAAGTTTGTTTTTCATTTATGTATACATCATTTCTAGTAAACAATGAAGAAAACTTTGCAGCTCCCTCAAATAAATGATGGTGCAATAACAAAAATGAAATGAAAATTCACAGCAGAATCAGACAAAGATTGGAACATAATAAAAAAAATTAGCCAAAAGTCAGTAAAAGAAGAAGAAAAAACAATATACACATGAACTCACACTTTCAATCTCATGCCGAGATCCTGCAAAAACGTGCAATACGATTTCCGTAGATACGTCTCTTTTTTCAAGTCAATATTATCTCTTCTTGATGGGGAATTCTCTTCTATTTCTTTCCTAGAAAAATACCAACGACCCCCTTCCTCTGGCCTGTCTTGAGAACTCCTAGATGGCCCACTCTCGGAATTCCCACAATGTGAAGATTCCCCAGGTAATGCTCCCGCCATTATTTTCCAGGACCAGGATTAAACAAACAAGATTCGACTACTATGTCGAGTACTAATCTGCTATCACTTCATCACCGAAGTGTAGGATATAATCAAATCCTTCACAAAAGTCAAATCAGTTAGAAGGGCAATGTCAAAACAGCACCATAACTGCATAGCAAGTTCCAGCCCATAAAATGGAAACACGACTACTACAAATAACAACAACAACAACAACAACAATAATACAGAAACTTTTCTCGAGGTAAGCATTGTAAATAAATAGCACTTAATAACCCCTATAAAAATGTCTCATATTAGCGGAAATTTTAGCTTTTTTATACTCTCTTCTATTTAACCTATTGAGAAGTCCGGTGAAATTTTGCAGGTGATTTGTATTCTTACTGCTTCTTGATCCATTTATTCAACTAGATTGTAACATAGCCGGCAGATTGAAAAATAGCAATGTCAACAATAAACAGTGTAATAAAGACATTGCAAATTCCAGCCAGTAAAACCTAAAAATTCAATCTTTTATTCAGTTTAGCTAGTAGACAAAGAGCACTTGACAAAACAAACAACAATGATGCAAAATGAGCTTTTATAGGAACAAATTTCACAGTTGATCCATGGTACGGTTTGCTGATCCATTCTAGGTCACGCAAAAAAGAAAACCCTAAAAATTCAATAGATTTGAAATTCAACTCTTCCTTATGCAAACCCTGAACGTAATTTCTTCGAAACAATACGAGACAAATCAAGATCGAACTAATAATTTTTAGGTTCCAATAAGAAGAGAATAAAAGGGAAATGAATAAATGAGAAAGAAATAGAAATCCAACTGACCTGCCAGAGGAAGAGAAAGAGAGAGCCTGCCTGCTTGCTTGCTGAAGCGACGTCGTTGTTGTCGTTCTTCGTCCTCTTGGCTTTGCGGCTCAGGATTTTCTAGGGCTTGCTTGTGTTGTGTCTGTGGGTACTATTATGGTCATGTAAAATCGAGGGGGAAAGAAGAAGAAGAGAGGGGGGGTGGACCTAAAGTCCACGCTAAGGGATTTTTGGATTTTGAGATATTGATTTAACCACATTTGTTTATTATCACTATAGCCCCTGTACTTTTTTTTCTTTTCAATAAATGTAAGCTTGTTTATTTTCATTATTGTCCTTATAGTTTTTGTTTTAAGAAAAATTATATTTTAATTTGGGAGCGTGTAAAAGATTGAAAATAAATTAAAATATTTTTTTATATAATTTTTTTATTTTAACATAAAAAAATACTAAAAAATATTAATTAAAAATATATTAATTTAAAGTTTTTTTATATCCCTCTTTACGCATTCAAACTTTAGTACTCTTTGTCTATGATACATCTTTTGAGTTTTTTTTTTATTTTTACACAGTTCTTATTATTAAAAATTAAGAAAATAGGGCTGAAATTATATTTTTAGAAAAATGGTTTTCCTTGAAGCATGTCTTCAAAATTTTAGTAACTAATAATCAATATTATACTATACTTTAAAATGTGTGGAAAAAAATATTGTGCATATACTAGTGGATATATACTCATTTCACTGTAAACCACACTGTAAACATAGAGTGTTTGCACTGTGAACAATATTGTAGCGACATAGGGGCGTTGTCTTTGTTGTTTTTTAGTCAAAAAATATTGCTGAGAAGCATTATCTTTGTTGTTTTATGTGTCAAAAGTTGTTGGGTTATGCTTGGTAGCCACACTCAATGCTCTTGGGTCTGGCTTGCTCTCCAGACCTAATGGTCACCAGATTTAGAAGGAAATGAAGACATCAAAGGATATTAGGTGTGGCTCCACAACCAGACTCAATTGCCTTGCCCATCAGACCCAATGATCTTGAGTCTGTCTCTACAACCAAACCCAATATTGGGTATGGCTCCGCAAGTCATAGTCCTTAGATACCAAGCTACCCCACACGGGCAATTAACACTTACATTAAACACTTCATTTCATTATCTAGTATATTAACCTCATGGTAGGTATTAAAGTGCATCAACGATGGGATCATGGTCAAATTGACATAGTATATATCAACGACCTTTCCATGAGTGTCTTCAATCCTAACGCTGTAGGTGAAGAAGTGGCCGAGGAGTTCACCGTTGATGCAGTCGCTGGGGAGAGGGATGTTGATCCTAATGAAAAATTGGAGGTTGTCTTTGCTTGGTACTTGAGAATTGTTAAGGAGGATGGTGTCAAAATCTGTTAATTTTAAGATGTTTGGTTGCATAACTTCAACGATGAATGAAAGGTTAGCTCCTTGCCAAATATAGCACTATACTAGAGCCAAATCGCATCATTTGCTGCATTTCGATTCGATTGAGTAAAAGAAGAAACTCAAACCCTATCACTGATTCAAGAACTTCATGTTCAGAGCAGGAAGAAGATGAACTGGAGAAACTGAATGGTGTCGAGTCTTGCCGCCAGCAAGACCCAATAACGTTGGGTCCTGCTAGCTATGAACATAGACTCATTGCATTGTGGACCACACTGTAGACATAGATTGTTTGCATTGTAACGACATTGTAGTACTAGAGGTGTTGTCTTTTGTGTTTTTTAGTCAAAAAGTAATGTTGGATCTAGCTTGACAAGACCAAATAGCGTTGTCTAACAGGACCCAATAGCACTGGATCTGGCTGCCCAGCCAAACCCAACAACTTTTGAACTTCTTAACCGCCAGACCGAATGCTATTGAATCCGTCTTTGCAGTCAGATCTAAGACTATTCATAACATTTGATCTGACATTACCGTTAGACCAGAGCACTTAATATATTATCTATATTTTTTATATTTTTTTTACATTTAAAAATAAATTGTTATTAACCCTCGATCCAATATGCTATTATAAATAATGGTGTGAGCATAAATAATGGTGTGAGAGAGAAGACTCCGTTTAAAAGTAGTTCTAAAATTTCAAGGCCTATGAATGTCCAAAAGGCACATTTTACTTTCCTTGACGAGAGAAATTGACGAATGGTTAGCATAATCCATTACTCCACTTGAAAAGAAATCACAGTTACAAGATTCAATTTCTCGAATTTCGCGAATTTATAGGAATTTTCTTTCAATTTGTTTTAAGACATCGAGGTCTAATGGTCTCTCTCCCTCTGTCACAGCAAAAGGCCTTCCGATTCCAAGGCAGAGAAACAGTCAACCCTCCTCCAGCTTCCAGAAATATGAATACCGAGGGCAACCATGGGAGGAGCGTCTCGACTTCAAAACAATCTCAGATTTAACCAGAAAGCACAAAAGAGAACATCAGTAAAAAATTATTATCAATAGTATACAATAATAGAGCCCTATACCAGGTAAACTACAAACGGCCATCATTACCTACTTCAGGAGCTAGATCTCTAGTTCATACACACATTTGACCTCCTCCTATACGAGAAAGCTCCCCTCTCCCCCCACCCAAAATGAAAGGGGAAGAAAAGGAGGAGCTGCAATGACATTCGCATCATAGTGTCACTAGAGTATGACTCTCGTGTACTCAAAAACCATTTTTTATTCCACTACGCAAAACCCATTTCTAGATCAGCGGTTAACAAGCCAACCTGGCTTGAACAAAGGATCTCGCTTGAAGTCACGACCTGTGACAGAAGTGGACTCTCCAAGACGACGGAAACACTGCAAACATTGCATTTTGATTATAGGTTATATTCAGCCCCCGTTGAGTTTTTGTTACCAAAAAAAAAATGACAACAATGACCAACCTTGTAACAGACAACAGTGTCATCAGGGTACATTGCAAACAGTTTAGTTCCTAGACGGGCATGACAAGAATCACAGACACTCTCATCATTTATCTGAACGTGTCGTGATCTTTCCTCCAATCTTGCAAGTTTTGCATCAACATCTAGAGCACGGGACAGATTATGCACAATCTGGAAAAGTTACGAAAAGTTTAGACCAGCATAGGCAATGGAATATGAGACCAATTGCAAAAATAATTGTTTTATTTTTTTCTTAGACATGTTCTAAAGAAGAGTTCGGTATGAGCATTAGGTGATTTCAGATGGGAATAGTTCAACAAAGCTAAAAGATCCAATAATGCAAGGATGAGAGTAAAATAGGCCTTAAAGGTCATGTTGGGAAAAGCTATTAGCATAGGTCTTTCAGATAACTTCAAGAAAAAACCTTACTTGTCCTTGGCGATGATGGTGAAGTCGAGCCCTCAACATTCTTAGTATCGTATCTGAGGCAAGTTGGAGGGGCATGTCCGGGGACAATGTCTGCAACACAAAATCATCTCTCAACAAGAGGCAAAAATGATTCAAGAGCTTAACAATCCACCCAAGAATTCCAGCGAAGGAAACAGGTACCAACAATCAATGTTAGAGCATCTCTCTATACGAGTGAATAAGAACAGAAGATCCTCGAGTGTATTAATTATGATTATATTGCAGAGTCAATAGGTCATTAGTTAACACAGGCTTGGAGACCAAGACAAGTTAGAGAGAGCCAACCCAACCAGCAGCAACTATATCACTAAAAGAACAAATTGCGATCACTTTCATTATTTTGCACGAATATGTATCCAGACTAGAAATCATCCATAATCACATTCAATGGTAGCTGGACCTCATGTACCCCTTTAAGATGATGGCCTTCCCAATGTGGAACACTCTAATAGAATTCTTACACATGGAGGCAAATAACAGAAATATAAGAAAATGAGAACATCTTAAGTATTATGTTGCCCTTTTCTCCCTGCTAGAGTTGCAGAATATTGAGAAAGTTTAAACTTTATTTCTTAAACTCAAAAAGCAAGCCATTAAGTAAAAGTTGTACTAGCATGCATGTGCTGAGGCAGAAAGGAACAAGAATAGGTGGATTTTCTACCTCTAGAACTTGCAAAGGATCCAATGATTCTCCATGATTATGCAGAAGTCTAACAGCAGCATTAAACATGGGCTCTTTACCATTTTGTGGATCCAAATACATATCAAGTAACCTGAAGATATCACGTCACAGAGTGAAAAACCAAGTAGTAAGAAAATTCATGTGCATTAGTTCAGAAAAGAAGGGAAATAAACAAAAAGGGATAAACAATAAGAAACTAACTGCATATAGGCATCTGGTCTGCCAATCTCTGCACAATATTGTTCAGCAGCTTCACTATCCTCCAGCTTCCTGAGAGAGCATTTGTTACTTGAAATATACACCATTTACAATCAACCAAGCAATGAAAAGACAGAGATGTGCAACACAACAGGCCCTTGAATTCATTTAAAATATACACCATTGACAATCAACCAAGAAGTAAAAGAAAGAGAGGGAAGTGCAACACAACAGCCTCTTGAATTCGAATTTGTAATTTGTGGCTGATTGCCAACAAAAACCACGAGAACCATGATAGCTATTATGCACTTTTCTTGTACAAGAATATTTGATTAGTGAAGAAAGTATATAATATAACCACTATTAGTGAACCAAAAAATGAGGTTTTCTCAAAGCCAATGCATGTATGTCACCCTCTGATCCTTCCCGACCAAATAAATTAACATTTGAATAAGCTGGCAAACAGTTCCTGCCATCAGAAGTGAAAAGCTGATTTTGAGGCTTACAAGGCCAAAATTTGTAGCACCAAAGTCTCTTGCCCTAATTTTCTGTATAGAATAGCCTGCCAAATAAAATCAGTAACTGATTAGCAAGATTTGATCAATTTGATATATAAAAGCATTGATGCCATTCATGGTTTCCCTATTGGCAGAAAGATACAAATGACACAAATACAGATTAAAAAGGGGGCCTTCAATAATGATCAAACAAGTAGAATAAAAAACAGTGGGAGAAAGGAGATCCAAAGACCTTTTCCAGCCATAGCTCTGATTCCTCAATCAAGTCAAGAACCTCTTCCGGATCATACAAGTCTGATGACTGTAAAAATATCTGCAACCTTTCTCGTACAGGACTTTGAAAGATTGAGTTTCTTCCAAAATCAGAAATTTTTGTTTCCTCTAGCCTTCCATCATCAGGGTCCTGGGAGGTACTTTCCACCTCAAAGGTTTCAACTGTTGACTTTGCAAGTGAGAGTGCATACAGTGTGTGGAATTGTGCGTCACAGGAGTCTTGATCTTCGATCAACCACTGGAGATACCTGCAGTCCAAAGGCAGTTGCAGGTCATATGACCCATAGGAAACCAATCATTTACATAGAGCTGTCATGTATGGAACAAGTGGTGAGCATACCTTTGGAAAATTTCAACCTTTTTTGGATCAATGGCAGCAATAACTTCATCTACAATGAATGAATTGAAAGGGCAGACTCGCTTTAGGAAATATAAAAGATAGTAAACCCACTAACTTTCTCAGCAGAAGAATACTTATCAGCTTCATATCAAGTTAAATGGCATAACATAAAGCACACTATCCATGCCATTGCAAATTCACAAGATATTAAGCCTGTTCATTTTCCTATATATCCGACTCCTTGCAAGACAGGCAATACATCACATACTAACTGGACTGCAAGACCTACCTATTATATCAATGGGACTTGGAAACTTGCAAAAATTCAATAAATTTTCAAAGCTTAGAGAACATTCAGAATGGTAGTAAATTCACCAATGAGATGCCATGGAGTAAAATAGGTGAAATTCTTAATTAGCAAGTAGTAAAGATTCAAAACTCATAATTAGCATATTCTCTGAAAACCAAGGCCTACCTGGTGAAAGCTGATTTACTCTTTTCTCTGATGTCAAAACTTGAACTGCGAGTACTGGGTTAACATCTGCAATCTAATAGGATTTCACCAAATTGTGAATTAGCTATGAGCTTCAAAATTCTGTAAAAATAAAAGAAGACCAAATTCAAATGCTACATACCCAACCAAGATGTTGCAAAACCAAATCCTGATCAGACAGCTCCGCAAGAATTTTCGATGCCTCAGTTGCTGCGATCTCTCTGCCTGAGATAATATTTGTATTGCCATCCGGTAATTCATGCTCCATAGCAGGATCTTTCCATAGACCAGAAGAATAATTTCTTGCCAAAATACGCCATATGGCAAGAGCCTTTGAGCTCATCCCTTTACTTGCATATAAGAAGGCGAGCGTCCGTAAATGCCCAGATTCATCTAACAGAGTTTCTAACTCCTCCTGCACCGCCCATGGAAGTTGCACAGTCATCCTTCAAGCAAGCTCCTGACAACAGCCCCTCTGTTTTGCAAGTCATTGGAATGCTAAGATTCCACAGACTACTATTGACTTGGCCTCCAAACTATTTAATTTTGACCTCTAGCTACCAATTGTAGAATTTCAAACCCAAAGCAACTGAATGGTTTGACTGTTGCCATCATTAGATGGCTCCTTTTACAAGTTCTGTATAGTTCCAAAATATCTTTGGTGAAACACACACCTAGTGCAACGTTTTGAAATCAACAAACATTGATAAACCAAGATATAAGACTGTCTGTTTTGAGAGACAAATTACACCTGACTTCATCTAAGAAGTAAACAGTCCAAGGAAAGATGCAAATGCCATTTTCTTCACTTTACATTTTGTTAAAGAGATCAACATTGAATTTGCATTGAAAGACATACCAGTTAATTTGGAACTGAAGCTTATTTGAGTTGAAATAAGGAGATCAACATAAAGCTTTTTGTTAAAAAAATTAATATTGATTCAAAAAATATTTTTCTCCCTTAACTGCACATCATAAGAGTGACCACTAGCCTTAAAAGCCAAGTGGCAACTCTCTTCATTGATTTAGAATTTGGTTTATGCACACGGCAGTGACTGATTCATCTGGTCCATCTGATCATCTCAAAACTCCATTACCAGGAAAAAAGTAAAACCTTCATAGGAAAAAATTATTTAATCAACTCCAGTAAAGAGAAAGTGACACATACCACAAGACAGCTGTTTCCAGAAGATGCAAGCTTTTCCATATCATTGACACGGTTTAGGGCTCTATAGAGGTACAATAGAAGTGTGTCAACTCCCTCTCTTACTGAAGAAGTCAATTCTTTTTCACGAGAAACCTCAAGATATCTTTAGAATCAATAGGAGAGAACAGAAACTGTAAGTTACAAGCTAATGACAGAATGGAAAAGATATAACATGCAACAGCTCAAAGCAAAGTCGTAGCCACCTGCTCATATTTTTTATTGCCAACTCAAGTAAATCAGCTCTAGTTGGTGGATTCAAGAGAAAATTTTCATTGACTGTAGTATCCACACCTGCTTTTTTAAGGAAAATAGCTCTTTGGATAGCCATCAACCCATCATCAACAACATCTTCAAGAGGAGCAGGGGGGGGGTGCAAACCCCAATATCGGTTCCTAGGAATCTGAAAGGATAAGTTCAACACTATGATGACAAAAATGCAGAGCACTTCAATATAAGCTTAATGTACTCTACTCCAACAAAAACACGATAAAACAGGGCATAAACACATAATATACAGAGTTTTAGAAACTATTGCTCATCCATTTAACTGCACAATCAAGTGGTAGCATTTTTTATCCCATTCCATCTTTCAACCAATGCCAAACACATTCAATACAGGTCACCACCCTGACCAGGTATACTCAATCACCAACTAACCAACAAGTGTATAACTACACAGATGCAAACAAACAATCGCCCCTTTTCAAGATCACACTTTCAATCCTTTTTTTCATTTAGAATACTAATTCTTCTGTTATATAGATTGTGTGTATGTGGTTCCTTAATTCAAATTCATTGAACTACAGAAGGAGGCATGGTTACCAAGAATACACATGTTACAATCGATATTCTTTTTTTGCTAGTGGCAACTCACATAAACAAGGGTGGAAAGGAATAAGAAGAAAGTCAGGATTTTGGCATCTGTAATATGCATAGTATGCAAAAAGAAATGAAGAAATATCAAATGACAGATAAATGATCAATCCTTTAGAATATTGGGGCCAGTGAAGTTTATGGAATTAAAGGGAAGCAGATGTTCCATCCCTTATCAAATCAAAATTACTGACGAGGGAATGGGTCTGGAAAAATGAGACAGTAAGCACATACCAGCAGCGACCAGCGATTTGGATCTCGCATTATAAATGGAAACACTTCAGAAGGTTGCATTGTCTCGGATTGTAGAAAGTGATTAACAGCTTCCTCAAAATGCAAGTCAAAAAGCAGCAGGAACCCCACTTGAGCATGAACAAAGGATAGCATTTCATTAGACATTTCACCATTGCTCTCAAGCTCCTCCACCATGGAGATTGCTTCCTTAAAATTTTTCTTTCTCAGTAAATCTTTGATTTGTTCTTCAGTAGGTACTCTCCGGTAGCAAATAACCTGGCAATAATCAAGATGAAGCAGAAAAACTATCAAATATCTTCTTAAATAAACCTGCATCCAGAAGCATATGGGTTGTTCCTAACCAGGACACAAAATCTTAAACTAGTATTTTGTGCCACTAATTCCATAAATCTCTTAATGATCAGATTGAAATCTAAACAACTTGCATTTTAAAAATGTACTAGGTATGCAAGAACAACAAAGTTTAAAAGAAAAGAAAGCCTCGGAGTTACTTTTGAAGATACTTTCTGAGTTTCTGGCTCAAGGTCCAAATGATCAGATAAATATTTCACTCGGAAACTCAGCTTAACACAGCACAGTGACTAACTGTTCACAATTTAGCTTGTATAATTAACAGTAAACCACCCAGAGACCCAAGGAGCACCATGCATAAAACTAATATTCATGCCTAAAGATCAATAAAGGTGCAGTGAAATAATATAATCTAAGAGGTAACCATTTCTCACACCTTGGTGGGCGTTGCAACAGCAACAAGTGTCCCATTCCCACTTTCCTCGTCTGCAACAATACATGGCCCAACTCCTTCACTGCCAAAACTAACAGTCTGTACAAGGCTGCCTGATTTCTTATGATACAACTCCATCTTCCCGTCCCTCACTACCACTACATAAGAAGCCAACTCCCCAACAGAATCTGGACCCTTACGAAATACCAAACTTCCTCCAACTGGCTGCCCATGGGCATCAACAACAATCCCAACATTATCCACCAACAACAACACCTTCTTTTCTTTCCGCAACAACTTAAGCAATGGCAAACTAGACCCGTCAGGCATTGTAAAAATCACCCCACTTTGGCCTGTAACACACGAAAACAAACTATACCCATTAACCGTGCCAACAATTATGGAATCATTGATCCACACTATTGTCTTAACCCCATCAATACACTGCATTTCTTTCAAAACCGTAAAATCAACCTCCTTGTCATTCTTACCAACTCTAAGCTCTATTAAAATCATTTTTGTCCCAATCACAGCAGCAAAAACATAATCACCCTCACTTTTTTGCCCAAAATCTTTACCTTTAACCCCATTAGCTCTAACCCCGCCTCCTAATCTGCTCAAAATTCGAGAACTTGCACTTGAACCCTCCAAACTACTATCACTGAATAAATCACTACACTCCAATTCACTACTCTTAATTCTCTTAGTGATGAAAGAAACCCCTTTCAAAAACCCCAGTTTCTTAACGGGTTGAACCAAACCCGAATCCATCAAAAACAAAAAACCATCACAGAGAACAACAACCTTTCCAATCTCATCAAGCAAGAGAACCGTGTCTAACGGCGAGTCACCAAAAGAAACTGATTTTAACAACGAAACGTCTCGAAACGAAACATCAAAATCCAGTGTCGATTTCGGGTCTTTGGTGGGGGTTTTGTCATTTGGGTTTTCTGGGTATGTGGAAAGCAGGAGAAGGGAACCAGATGAAGTGCCTAGGTAAATGAAACATTGAGAATTCGTTGAGAATGGTGAAATTGCAATGGATTTTATGGAAGTGTGAGAGTGAATGGTGAGGTCGAAGGTGAATGATGGTTCAAGGACTATTCGGGTGGTGGTGGGATCGGCCATAGCAGACACGGAAATTGAGGGGATGATCTGTTTCGAATTTTATAGAATTGGAGTTTAGATGAGTTTGCCTGCTGCGGAGCATCGAGACTCGAGAGTGATTTGTACCTTTCTTCTTGTGTTCAGACTTCAGATTGCATTGGTAGCTTGCATTTGGTCTTGGAAGTTACTCCCACCGTACGAAAACTATTTTTCATTCCAAGAAAAAAGTCAACTATTTGAAAGGGCGTTTGTTTTTGTTTTTTATTTTAATTTTCGGAATTTTTTATTTTAAATTGAATTTCTTATATAATTTAAACTTATTTTAATGTATTGTTATAAAAAATTTAAAAATAAAAAATATATATTATTTTAATATATTTTTTAATAAAAAACAATTTAAAAAATAATCACTACCACTATTTAAAATACTACCTTAATTTTAATATTGTGTTTTAAATTATAACTTGCTTTAATTCTTTCCCTTCATTTTTTTTTCTTTTCTCACTAGTATAAAGTATTTAAAAACAGATAACTTGATATATAATTATTCGTATTTTTTAAAATTTATGCATTAAAAGTGGAATGTGATAATATATTTGAGATAGAGAAAATATAATTTTTTTTATATAAAAGAAAAGTAATAATTGAAAATAGTTATATGATGTTTGATGGGGAAAGATGGGATTAAAACCCTTCATCCTTGTAGAATTTATCAACACTCACATTCTAATTCCATCGATTTCAAAGCCAAAGTTCCTTTGAATTTATCAATCTTTCGAACCGGGAGGGGGAAAAAAAAACTTTACCATGCACATGCACTTTGTTTTACTTATTTACCAGCTATTTAGCTGTATGATGTTGCAGTATAGTTATTAAAATCTATAATTACTCAGTTCTGTTGTAATTAAAATAAGTATTTGAACGAAAATTAATTCTTGATAAAAAGAAAGTGTTTTATTAAATGAATTATTTTTTATTTTTAATAATTTTTACTAGTAGCATTTATTTTAATTAAAAATAAAGATAATTAAAATATTTAAAAATAATAATTTAAAGTAAAATATATATATAAATATATATCTCCAATTTAAACTATATTTTCTTATCAATGCATTTCTCCTTCTTTAATGAGAGCATGATTCTTTTATCAAAAATATTTTTTTAAAAATAGGAAAAACTTATCATGATATTAAAACAAGTTTCAATAAAAAAAACATTTGAAATACATATATTGTATAATTTATTATAGAATTACTTCACAACATGAGTGTCCTTGAATCTTTTGTTCCATGTATACCTTACAGCATGGGTTTAAAGGGAAGTCGATCCATCATCCATATATAAAATAATTGTATACCTATAAAACTTACAATTACAGGAGAAAATAAAACAGAAGGATGATTTATTATTAAACTTTTTTTTATTCTATCCTTGCACTGCATGCAAGTACTATTTATGGCGTTTTTAAAGCTGGTTCTCTTATATTTGTGTATTACTTTCAATTATTTCAAAGATATTTTTGAAATTTATGGAGGTCAATGCAATAGAATTTAAATTCACAGAATAAAAATACAATAAAAAAAATAAAATCAAACTAAAAAAATATCTTTAATTTCTAGAATTCACTTGAGAACTCTAGTTTTGTTCACTGAATTTTTTATGGTTACTTTAGTTATTGAAATTTTAGTTTTTATTAAAAAATTTAATTTATTTATTTTTTAGTTTTTATGTGAGAGGCCTTCTTCCATTAAAAAAAAAAGAGGTTGATTTTAATGTAAATAGATTTTAGAGGAGTTTCACTGGGTATTTTTTTTCTAACCTTTATATTACTAGAAAAAAAGTATATTGAAGTTGAGAAAATATTTTTTTCCTGGTTTGATTTTGTGTTTTTTAGATCAATTTAAAGAATTTTTTATTTAAAAAAAAATTTGAAGATTCTAATATTTTTATTAGGTGTTTATAAACTAAAAAAGTTAGGAAAAAAAGTTTTTATAGGCCAAAAACACCCACTTCAACCACCGCTCCGGTGGACGAAAACTAGGTTGACAAACAACATTTTAAATATTTTTCTTTTATACGAATGGCGATGCTTCATCTGTACATTATAAAAAGAAAAAAAAAAGGTTGGGCATGTGAGTCCGGCCTCCCAGACCCGCACCCGCTTTGCTTGTTATTTTACATGCCAGCCTAGGGTATCTGCTCTACCTGTAAAAAGCTTTATTGTTTTTATTTTATCCGTTTAAGTTTAAATTCATAAAAATTAAAATTAATTTATTATAAATATAATTAGGATATTATTTTATCACACAATACTTAGTTTTGTGCTATGTTTTTAATAAGATTATACCATTCATTTTATGATATTATCGAGTACTCTTTTTGTATAGACATGAATGAATATTTTTAAAATTTTATTTGTTATTTTCCATTAACATATTTGTTTTATCATGTAATAAAATAAAAATAAAATTTAAAAAGCTCTCCATGCTAACGCTTCTTATATTTTTTTTAATATATTATTGTTATAATTATTGATTTTTTTAATTAAGGCTTGTTTTCATGATTCTAACAAGATATTGTTTAAAAATCAAATTTACTGGTGAAAAAAAAGTAAAAAAAGAAGAAGAAGTGCATTAATGAAATAAATGGTTTCTAATTAAGGAAATAACTCTTTTTTTACCAAGCTAGGAACCCAGGATAGAAAATATTTTTTTTTTTTCGTTAAAAAAAACATTTTGACAAAAAAAAGGAATAACAATAGAAAATTAATTTTTTCAATAGATTTTAAATTATTGCTTTTCCGGATTGAGTCCAATCGAGCATCCATGCTTACTTCTAGGATTTACCATTACCCCGTGATGTGATAAAAATATAACCATAATTGTAGTTATGCTTTATTTGGAGGTCGATTATAAGTGCTGTAATAGTTGGTTTTTAAAGTAACTATATAATAGGTAATCATTGATAAGAGATTGAGACTAAATTTGTTTTTTTTTGTAGTTTCAGGTTCGAGTCTTGTAATTACTAATATAATAGCCGCTTGAGACTTACATGCTCGTTAACTTTAGGATCCGTGAAATTAGTTAAGGTGCGCGCAAGTTAGCGCGGACACCCACATTAATAAAAAAAAATATAGTTGGTTTTTAAAGTATTTTTTATTTGAAAATGTATTAAAATAGTATTTATTTTTTATTTTTAAAAAATTATTTTTTATATCAATATATCAAAATAATAAAAAATAATTTTAAATAAAAATATTTAACTTTAAAAAAAAGATGGAACACAATTTCAATCAACCTGTTGTATACAGCGCCTAAATAAAATGCATCTAGGTGATGACCCAGTGGTAAAAGCTTGGGACCAAGAGGTTTGCTCCCTCTGTGGTCTCAAGTTCGAGCCATGTGGTTGCTCATATGATGGCCACTGGAGGCTTACATGGTCGTTAACTTCAAGGCCTGTGGGATTAGTCGAGGTACGCACAAGCTGGCCCGGACGGCCACGTTAAACAAAAAAAAAAAAAAAATACAAGAGTGCACATTCTTCAACTTTATTTCAATCT
>Ga0307510_10002707_pt1 | contig 20249 bp, 20 predicted proteins | sample 12_EM_MG_FD_207224 | JGI IMG/M metagenome (GOLD analysis project Ga0307510, IMG submission 207224) | Populus trichocarpa ectomycorrhiza microbial communities from riparian zone in the Pacific Northwest, United States - 12_EM | ecosystem: Host-associated > Plants > Roots > Unclassified | place... | reverse complement strand
GTTTAAATTTTTTTATTCCTGTGAAGAATAAGCTGCAAGACTTGCTACTGTAATTTATTGGAAAAGGTATAAAGAGTATTCGGAGGAATGCTCGTTATACCTTTTTCTTTTTGGATAATCGAAAGAACTTGTTGTACCTTGCTGATATTCAATAAATTGTAAAATTTGGTCTGTGACTGACGTGGCGAAGCTATGACTAAGTGCAAGCGAAACTGGTACGCGGTGTACACGAAACCCCGGTTTGAAAAGAAAGTGTACAGCCTTCTTATGGAAAGGGGGATTGAAGCTTACTGTCCGTTGAATAAAACCAGAAAGAAATGGAGTGATCGTATAAAATGGGTCGAAGAGCCTCTCTTTAAATCTTATGTTTTTGTAAACATTCCGGAAGAAGAGCAGGCGTTGGTCCGGATGGTCAGCGGGGTAGTGAATTTTGTGTACTGGCTGGGGAAGCCGGCCATGGTGAGGGATTCGGAGATCGAGACTATCCGGAAATTTCTGAATGATTATACGGATGTTGAGGTACATGCTTTAGACCTGCAGACCAGCAGTAAAGTCATGATACGCAAGGGGGCTTTTATGGATAAAGAGGCAACGGTGATGAAGATCATGAATAATAAAGTACAGGTTATTATCGAAAGCATCGGTTATTCTCTTGTGGCCGTCGTTGATAAATCAAACCTGTCGGTAACCGGAAAACACTAGATTTGACAGATAATATTTTTTAATGATTCGAATATCCGCTCAACCGAAGACGTTTAAATTATTTTGGCTGGTCGGCATTTGCCTGCCGGTCCTTTTTTGCTCCTGTGCGAATACCCGCCAGTTTACCTATATGCAGGGGAAGTTCGACACGGCTTCGTTGAAGGCTGTCAATATCCCTGAGCCGATAATTCAAAAGGGGGACCTTCTCAGCATAGTTGTATACAGCGATAATCCTACGGCAACGGCATTATATAACCAGTCATTGATCACTGTAACCAATGCTTCTTCCAGTTCGGGAGGGGGTGCGAACAATGGCACGGCCAGCGGGTCTACCATGTCGGGGGCTTCTCCATCCACGTCGGGTTACCTGGTGGATGAGAAAGGATTTATCCAATTTCAGGGATTGGGTCTTATCCATGTGGAAGGATTGACGCGGGCAACGTTGAAAGACACGTTGATCAATAGATTGAATCCTTTTCTGAAAAACCCCTATGCCAATGTCCGGTTTCTCAACTATCGGTTTACCATGCTGGGCGAAGTCGCCCATCCGGGTATTTTTAGTATTCCCGGGGAGCATGTCAATTTGCTGGAGGCTTTTGGGATGGCGGGCGACCTTACTTTTTATGGTCGTCGCGACAATGTGCTGATCATCCGGGAAAAGAATGGGCTAAGAGAATGGCAACGACTGGATCTTACAAAACCTGATATCATGGGTTCGCCTTATTATTATCTTCAGCCCAATGATGTTGTATATGTAGAGGCAAACAGGAAAAAAATTGTTGCCAACGACCAGGTTACCGTACGAAATATTTCTATAGCAGCGACCATTGTTTCGACCCTCGCAATATTATACTCAATATTCAGGTAACAATCCCCTGATCTAAATTATGGCCGAACACAACAATTTACAGGAAGCCACATCTGCCGGCAGGCCGGATAACGCATGGACCTTTGGTCCCAAGGATTTTATATTCAAATACCTGCACTATATACCGTGGCTGTTGGTGTCCATGGCTGTATTTGGAGTAATGGCATATATAAAGAATCGCTATGCTACGCCGATCTACCGGATGCAGGGCACAATGCTGATCAATAATGACAGGATGTCCCAGGGAAGAGGAGATGAAAAGTTTGACGAAATGTTTATGTCAGGCGGGGTTTCCAATCTTAGCAACGAGATCCAGATCCTAAGGTCAAGGCCGCTTCTTGAAAGGGTCGCCGGAGATCTGGACCTGCAGACTTCCTATTACGGCGAAGGGAATATCAAGACCAGTATGCTTTATCCGGTCTATCCCTTTAAGCTGGACATCATTTATATTGCCGACAGCAGCAATTCATTTGGTTGCAAAGTTACTTTCCTGGACGATAAAAGATTCCTGGTCGATGAAAGCAAGAAGCCGGTTGCTTTTGGCGAAGCATTTATGATCGGCACCAGCAAGTGCAGATTGTTACCGGATTCTTCCGTGGACCCGCGGACGATCCGGGGTAATAAGTTTCATGTCAGCTGGCAGCCTATCCAGGATGTGGCAGAAAATCTCATCGGCGGCTTAAGGGTGGTCCAGGCCAATGATCAATCTACTATTCTGACCCTGACCTTTGAGGGGGAAAATGCAAGACTGGGCAAAGACGTCCTCAATACGCTGATGTCGGTATATGACACGACGATCGTGGAGGATAAAAAGAAGATCCAGGAGAATACGCTCCGATTTATCAATACTCAGCTGTTACAGCTGAGCGATACGCTCTCAGGTGTCCAGGGTGGTCTGAGTAACTTCATGGTGCAGAACCAGGTGTATGACATTGACAATCAATCCAAGTCTTTTATCGATGGCCTGGGAGAGAATGCAAAGCAAAAAGACCTGGGAGAATTAAAGTTGAATATTATCAACTGGCTCCTGGAATACGTTGGTAATAAGAAGAACATCTTCGAGCTGGTGCCTACTCCGCTGGGGATCGAGGAGCCGGCCTTACTTCAACTGGTGACGGAATACAACAAGATGCAGTTGGAAAGGGAAGCCAATCTTAAGACCACCACAGCAGGTAATCCATTGATCGTCAACCTGGAAGGCTCCCTGGAGAGAGTAAGGAAGGATATCTACCAGGCGTTGCTCAATGTAAAGCAGTCTTATGTTATCGCCGGAGCCGACATCACCAGGCATCAGCAGGAATTACAGAGCCAGGTAACTTCACTGCCCGGCAAATCGATGCGGATGTTGAATATTCAACGGAGGCAAAAAATACTGGAGGAATTGTATTCTCTTCTTTTACAGAAGAAACTGGAGACCCAGATCGCATCTGCCTCTACTATTTCCAATTCAAAAATGCTGGAACCCAGTATTGGCGGGGGTGATATGATCAGTCCGGACAGGAAAAAGGTATACATGCTTTATTTGATGCTGGGCCTTTTTATCCCGATAGGGATCATCGCTGTCAAGGAGGTGTTACAGGATAAGGTCAATGGCCGGTCGGACGTTGAAAAACACACCCGGGCCCCTATTCTTGGCGAAATTGGCCACTCGGATACGAAACAGTCCCTTGTCGTCACACTAAATAGCCGTCGGCTTATAGCAGAGCAATTCCGGATCGTAAGGACTAATCTCCAGTATATGATAGCAAAAAAGGAGAAGCCGGTCATTATGATCACTTCTACTTTTAGCGGAGAGGGGAAGTCATTTATCAGTACCAACATGGGAGCGGTGATGGCATTGTCGGGTAAAAAGACGGTCATTATGGAATTTGATATCCGGAAGCCCAAGATCATATCGGGTTTGGATCTCAAACGCAAGATGGGTATAACGAACTATATCATTGGCAAGGCGAGATTTGAGGATCTGCTGGTCAAGGTCGAGAATGTAGATGGTCTTTATGTAATACCCTGCGGACCTATCCCTCCTAATCCTGCCGAGCTTTTGCTGGACAAAAGGCTGGATGAGCTGATGGAGGAGGTTTTCAATCATTTTGAATGTATAATAATGGATACGGCTCCGATCGGATTGGTCAGTGATGCTACCAACCTGGGCCGGTTCGCGGATTGTACATTATATATTGTTCGGCAGAAACAGACTTTCCGGAAGCAATTAGCGTTTATTGAGGACATGTATAATTCGAAAAAGTTGCCTAGTCTTTGTTTGCTGATCAATGATGTGAAACCGGAAGGAGGATATTACGGGGGGTATTATGGAAGTGCTTATGGTTATTACAGTGGATATGGCTATGGTGCCAAATCCGGATATTTTGAGGACGACAGCCACAAAAAGAGAGAAAAGGAAGGCGGTTTTTTTAGATTTTTTAAGAAGAAAAAATAATTGAAAAGATGGCGGATTTGATAATAGAACCTGGTCTTGGTCAGAAAAATTATTGGAAGGATCTGTGGCGTTACCGGGAATTGTTTTATATACTAAGCTGGCGTGATATACGGGTACGATATAAGCAAACAGTAATAGGTGCAGCATGGGGGATAATCAGACCTGTGTTGACAACCATCATATTCACTATTCTATTCTCAAGGGTGGCCAAACTAAAAGCTCCGGGAGAAACTCCTTATGCGCTGATGGTCTTTGTCGGGATGCTGCCCTGGCAGTTTTTTGCCAGCGCACTGGGCGATGCCAGCAATAGCCTGGTCGGCAATTCCAATCTTATCACGAAAGTGTATTTCCCCAGGATGATCGTACCGGCCAGTTCCATCATTACAAATATGGTTGACCTGTTTATTTCCCTGGGGATATTGGTGGTCATGTTTTTCATTTATCGTTTTGTTCCTCCGATCACCATTATATTATTACCTGTTTTTATTTTATTATCGTTCATTACCGCGTTTGGGGTAAGTCTGTATGTTACCGCGTTGAATGTAAAATACCGGGATTTCAGGTATATTATTCCGTTTATCGTTCAATTCGGATTGTATGTTACTCCTGTTGGATTCAGCAGTAGTGTTGTACCTGCCAAATGGCGCCTGATCTATTTTTTGAATCCCATGGCCGGTGTGATTGACGGATTTCGCTGGTGTATATTAAGAGAAGAACTGTATTTGCCGGGATTTATCATATCCCTTCTTGTCGCATTCATTTTTCTTGTGCTGGGGGTTTATTATTTTCGTAAAACTGAAAAAAGCTTCGCTGATAACATTTAAGATCTATGCCAACCCCTGTAATAAAAGTTGAGAATCTTTCCAAACAGTTTATCATCGCACATGAGGAAAAGGAGAAGTATACGACTATCAGAGACGTAATTACTCATCGGGCGAAGACGCTATTCTCATTCCCTAAAAAACTGGCCGTAGAAAATAATTCATCGGCGTCCAGAGAAGTCTTCTGGGCCGTGAAAGACCTGAATTTTGAGATCCATTCAGGGGATCGGGTAGGTATTATTGGCCGTAATGGTGCAGGTAAAAGCACCTTGCTGAAGCTGTTAAGCCGCATTACAGAGCCAACAACAGGACGTATCAGTCTCAGTGGGCGGGTGGCCAGCTTATTGGAAGTAGGCACGGGCTTTCATCCTGAGCTTACAGGCCGTGAAAATATTTATTTGAATGGCGCTATTTTAGGCATGAGCCGTGCCGAAATAAGAAAGAAATTTGATGAGATCGTAGCATTTGCGGAAACCGAGCGGTTTTTGGATACGCCTGTCAAACGCTATAGCAGTGGGATGTATGTACGTCTCGCATTTGCCATTGCAGCTCATCTTGAGCCGGAGATCCTTATTGTTGACGAAGTTTTGGCTGTAGGCGACGCTCAATTTCAGAAGAAATGTCTGGGCAAAATGGAGGATGTAAGTAAGAATGAAGGAAGAACAATCCTTTTTGTAAGCCATAATATGGGGGTCATATCTCAATTATGCAAGGATGCCATTTTCATGCAACAGGGGAAATTGATCTCCTTTGGAAATGTTAATACGGCGATACAGGGATATATATCCATGAACGCCAACAATACGCAAGGATATCTTGCTGATCCTGAGAAGGTAAAAAATAAATCAGGGTTTATAGCAAAGTTCAATACAACAAAGGCGGACAAGAGTCTTTGTTCGGAATTTGTATTTGATGAACATGTATATCTGGACATTGAATTTACCGTAAAAGACTATAATCCAAACCTGCAGATAGGAATAGGATTGCAGGATAAGATACAAAACAGGATTTTCACCATTCTGAGGGAGATATCCAAATTTAGAAAAGTTTCTGAAACGGAATATGTCGGAACAATAAAGCTGCCGTCTTCTCTCATTGCTCCGAATGTGTATTCTTTTGTGGTCGCGCTCTGGACAAAAGATGGGTATATCGTCGACATACTTGAAAACGTGTGTTCAATAAAGGTCCATGATTCGGGCACCGATCTTGCCAATTATGAAGGAATAGACAATGGTTCTGTGATCGTAAACGCCGAGTGGTTATGATAAAGAGGCTTATCCGGGGAATAGCTTCCTATATTTACAGGATAGGAGAATTTGAGGCTGAAAAAAAAAGGGTACAGGAAAAGAAAGAAGAATATAACTCCAGGGCTACGATAGATGGTACGACAATCCTCGATAAGGCCATTATTTTCAATAATCAAAACAATAGGGATAAGATCGTAATTGGAAGTAATTGTGTTATAAAGGGAGAGCTGCTCGTTTTTAAGCATGGTGGGGAAATTACTATTGGCGACTACTGTTTTATCGGCGAGGGTAGCAGGATCTGGTCCTCAAAAAAGATAGTCATCGGGAACAGGGTTTTGGTATCTCATAATGTAAATATTCATGATAACATTTCCCATCCGCTCGACCCCCAATTGAGGCATGAGGACATTGTTCATATTTTTTCAAAAGGCCTCCAGGAATCCATAACTATACGCGAGGCCGAGATCATTATCGGCGATGATGCCTGGATCGGCTTTAACGCAACAATATTAAAAGGAATAAAAATTGGTAAAGGTGCTATTATCGGTGCAGGTGCCATTGTCACAAAAGATGTTCCTGATTTTGCTGTCGTGGTTGGACCATCAGCCCGCATCATAAGAGATGCTCAAGAATAAATCAAGCCAAAATGTTTATAAAAGCTGCAAAAAAGATAAGGAACTTACTGAATCTGCCGATAAAGATAGAGTCTCTTGAACATAAAGAGCGGTTGGATATAAAGAACCCCAAGGTTCTCACCGGAAGATTGTTGTCAAATTTTAATAACCAGTTCTATAAGAACATCAATAGATTGTCAGAAGTCGAATTCCAGGTTTACTCTCAATGGGGCGATGATGGCATTATTCAATGGCTGATCAATAAGCTTGATATAAAAGATAAGACATTTGTTGAATTCGGCGTTCAGGATTATACGGAGTCCAATACAAGATTCCTGCTGGTAAATAACAACTGGGAAGGACTCATACTGGATGGTTCAGAGGAGAACATGCAATTTGCAAAAAACGACCGGATAAGCAATCATCATCATTTGCATGCAAAATGCGCGTTCATAACCAAAGAGAATATCAATGAGCTGTTATCCAATCTGCCTTTTGACGGCGAGCTTGGACTGCTCAGCATCGATATCGATGGGAATGATTATTGGATATGGAAGGAGATAACTGTGGTCAATCCGGCCATTGTCATCGTTGAATACAATGCAATTTTTGAGCTAAACCCCTGGACAATCCCCTATAAGGCAGATTGGGTAAGAGCATATGGCACTCAACGAATGATCTTCTATGGAACTTCTCTTCAATCAATTTGTGATCTGGCTGAAGAAAAGGGATATTATTTTGTCGGCTGTAACAGCGCCGGTAATAATGCTTATTTTATAAGAAAGGATAAGATTGGAGATATCAGACCTATTACCGCAAAAGAAGGATACGAATCGGCAAAATTCCGCGAAAGCAGGGATATTAATGGCGAGTGGGTATCCAGGAAAGACAGATTGAAAGTGATTGATAAAATGGAAGTCTACAATACGCGAACAGGCGTATTGGAGAATGTAAAAGGGCAATGATGATACAGGAGAGTAAGCCCGAATTAGTAGTGATCAGTCAGAACCTGCTTGGCGGAGGAACAAGCTTTAACAGGAATATGCTGGCCCATTTCCCAACTGATGTTTTCCGGATAAGGTGTATATACCTTAACCTGGTGAACTGGAATGGAGCCAAGGCACAGGACATCCGGCTGAATCCGGATGACGTCTCTTTTACCTATGGTAATGAGCCTGTTACTGTGACTGCGGCAAAACTGGCGCAGGTCATTGGGGATACGGAAGGTGCGGTGGTCTCGAACCTGGAAACGGAACTGATCAGCCTTGATCTGCACCCCAACAGAAATAAGACCGTTTATTTTATCTGTCACGACGATGGCTTCCTACCTCTTGCGATCAAATACCAGTCCCTGATCGATGTATTCATAGCGCATAATATAACTGTTTATAACGATCTGCTGGCTTCGGTGGGGAAAAGGAACAAGGACATTTTCTTCATCCAGCATGGTGTAAAGATACCTTCGTATCAAAGGCTATTTTCGCGGGACAAAAATCTGCGTTTGGTCTTTTTGGCCCGGCATTATACCTATAAAGGCATTTATGATCTGCCGGTGATCGATCAACTGCTCCGGCAAAAGGGTATACAGGCAGACTGGACAATACTCGGAGACGGACCGGAGCGAGCATCCTTCATGGAAAAAGTAGAAGGTCTTTCCAATTTCCGGTTTTATATCCCTCCGACTGCGGAAGAAGTACTGGAGATACTCAAAGAGCAGGATGTATTTATCCTGCCGTCGAGAATGGATGGTTTGCCCGTGGCACTGCTGGAGTCGATGAGTGTCGGATGTGTTCCGGTTATCGGAAATTTCAGCGAGGGTATTAAAAAGGTTGTCAGCAGTGATATCGGTTTTGTATTGCCGGCAGGAGAAAATGAATTATTTGCCGAAAAGATAGCTCTACTGGCGGAAAACAGGCAACTGCTGGAGGACTTAAGTGCCAACAGCGTCAGAAAGATCAAAGAAGAGTTCGATATAGAGAAGCAGGCGATGGAATATTTTAAACTGTACTCGAAATACAGGCAGTTTAAAAAAAACCGGGCGCCCCGGTTGGCTGATCTTACCAGGAAGCTTGGCTACAACGAGAATTATAACAAGCTAAAACACGTGATAAAGACGTTCAGGATCAAATTGTTTCCCAAAACAGCTGAATAATGGAAAAACCCCAGGTCGGAGAGATACAATATTTCAGGCAATTGGATGGCTTCCGGTTCTTTTCGATCGTGGCCGTTATGATCACGCACTTTGTGAGCACAAGGTTTACGGACGGCCTGCCTTTTGGGTTTGGCGTTTTGTTCTTCTTCGTTTTGAGCAGCTTTTTAATAACGCGAATTTTACTAACGGCAAAAGGTTCCAATGAAGAGCGCGGAACCAATAATTTATTCAGCCTTAAACAGTTCTATATAAGGCGCTTCCTCCGAATATTCCCCATCTACTATTTACTGATCACCGTCTTATATGTCATCAACTGGAATCCTTGCCGGGAGATTATCGTTTCGCTCCTTACCTATACGACCAATCTAAAGATCGCGAGTGGATTTGACGCTGCTAACTTTAATCATTTATGGTCCCTGGCTGTTGAAGAACAGTTTTATATCTTTTTCCCGTTCATCGTGTTCTTTATCAATACAAAGTATTTATTGAGGGTATTTATTGCAATTACCTGTATCGGACTCCTGGGAAGAACCTTGCTCTATCTCCACAATAGCACATATATTCCGTACTCTAATTTTAATACGATAAGCTGCCTGGATTCCCTGGGACTGGGTAGTATTCTGGCCTACCTGAGCATCTATAAGATTGAAATGCTGACCAGGATAATGAGAAGGAAGGCCTTTTTGATCGGCTCTGCTGTTTTGTTCTTAGTGGTCACGCTGGTCACTTATAGTCCATACGAAGGCGATGCAAGGTATAATTTCGGGAGTATGGTGTGGATGCGTTTTTGTTTTAATATAGTTTCGTTTTTCCTTCTTGGGTATTCTGTTGCTGTTTCCTATCGCGGACTATTCGGGAAAATATTGGAAAACAAGATAGTGGTTTATCTGGGCCGGATCAGCTATGGCATGTATCTCTATCATCTTTTCGTGCCGCACTTTCTCCGGATCGTACTGCACCACTTCGGGAAGGAGATACCTGGCGGATGGGATAATGTAATGGGAATAGTCTATATGCTTGCCACCGTGGCGATAGCATCTGTAAGCTGGTTCGTCATTGAAAAACCGATCAATGAATTGAAGAAGTATTTTAATTATAATAAAAAAGCCCAATTAAAGGGTTTAAAAACATCCCTTTGAAACTTGCCTTTGTAGACAACCTCCCGGTCGGAGGCGGCCTTTCGCGATTTTCACTTTTACTCTGTAAAGGTCTCGTGGAGAATTTCCCTTCTCTTCTGGTCGACTATTATATCCACTGTGAAAATCTCAAGCATATACCCGAGATCAACTCTATTGACAGCCGGGTGAATGTGCGAGTACTTGAATCCACCCGTTCGAAGAAGGGGCTGTCCGGGCTTTCCCGAAAGGTGCTTGCAAAGGCCGGGTTGGTTGATAACCAAAAGGACGGGACAATGGAGGAGATGGTCAAAAAGATCGACAGCCGGTATGATCTCGCTTATTTTCCCTCTGCCCATATGATGAAGAGGCCGGACCTCAACATTCCGGTGGTAGGCACGCTGCATGATTTCAACTGGAAGTATTTCTTTGGAAGACAGATCTTTTCTTCCTCCTTTGTTGAAATGATGGACGCAGAGATCCTCAACTGGATGAACAAGGGGCTGAATATCTGCTCTTCCCACGATGTAGTGGATGAGGCAAAAAAATTATACCCCGGGGTGAAAGCCTTCCCGATAGTGGTGCCCATTGCTCCGGTGGTATTTAATACAGGGATGTCGGGCGAAAGGGCGGATCTTATCCTAAAAGAATTAAAGATCGATTTTCCCTATATCATTTTTCCGGGTAATTTTTATCCGCACAAGAATCATCTCAACCTGTTCACAGCCTTTTCCCTGTTTCGTCAGAAAAAGGGCTTCGAGTCGTATAAGCTTATATTGACCGGGATGAATTCGGAGCAGGTTAAAAAAGGAATCGCCGGTCCCCGTGGTGTCGAAGTGCTGACCCCTAACAGCACCCGGAAAGAATTTGATATTATCGGAATGGGTTATCAGTCCAATGAGGTCATCGATGCGCTGATCTCAAAGGCCAGCTTGCTTGTTTCTCCATCCATTTACGAAGCCATTTGCACTCCTGCGATGGATGCATGGAATTTTGGAACGCCGACTGCCATTTCCGATATTCCACCCTTCAGGGAACACGAGAAGACATGGGGTATCCGGTCGGCTTTTTTCGACCCCATGAATCCTCAAAATATAGCGGATGTGATGGCGGATTACTTAGGGTCTTATGAAAAAGCCAGGGAAGACGGCCGTATCTCCAGGGAGAATATGCTGGCCTATACCTGGAAGCATGTTGCAGAAGGATACATGAATGTATTTAAAAACGCTATTTCAGGATAATGAAGATACTAGTCATCGGCTCTGAAGGTTTTATCGGCAATCATATGGTGCATTTCCTGCTGAAGGAAGGCAATACGGTTGCAGGTTGTGATCTTTATGAAACATCGCTCAAAGGCGGATACACCTATTTTAAGGTTTCCCGTCTATCTCCGGAATGGGACGAGATATTTTCCGCCAATGTTTTTGACTTTTGCATCAATGCATCGGGCAGCGGGAATGTCCCTTTTTCCATTACGCATCCTTTTACCGATTTCGAAGCCAACACGCTCGATGTCATGCGGATACTGGATACGCTGCGCCGGCTAAATCAGAAATGCAGGTATCTGCATATCTCGAGTGCTGCGGTGTACGGCAATCCTCAGCGGCTGCCGATCCGGGAGGACGACCCTTTGCATCCTCTTTCGCCATATGGATGGCATAAATTGATGTCGGAGCAGGTTTGCCGGGAATACTATGAAATATATGGGGTATCGGTCGCCATTGTCCGGCCGTTTTCCGTGTATGGCAATGGACTTAGAAAACAGCTGTTGTGGGATGTCTGCAAGAAATTACAACAGAGCGATGAGATCTTTCTGTTTGGTACAGGAAAGGAAGCAAGGGATTTTATACATATCGATGACCTTTGTATTCTTTTGGCGGCTATTTTAAAAGGCAGCGATTTCTGCGCTGATATCTATAATGTCGCCAATGGCAGCCAGGTATTTATCGAGCAGATCGCCATATTGTTGCAACAGGCTTATGGCAAACAAAAAATGATCCGCTTCAATGGCGAACAGCGCAGCGGTGATCCACTCAACTGGGAAGCGGATATCAGCAAGGCCCGTTCTCTTGGGTATGCTCCGGCTGTATCTCTTGAAGAAGGTGTTAGCAGGTATGTGGCTTATTATAAAGGACTTGCTTTAGAGGGATGAAGATCATTGCAAAACCCCTGGCCGGTCTGGCCAACAAACTCCGGGTCATAGAGTCTGCATTATCGCTTGGCAGGGATCTGGATTGTCCTGTAGATGTGGTCTGGGTACCGGACTGGCAAATGGTAGCCCGCTATGATCAGCTATTCGAGCCTACCGAACTTTTCCGGGTCATCGATCAGGATAAATATAGGTATGGCAGGAGCTCATTTCTTATGACTGGCGTGAAGGGGCAACTGTCACGGCTGATCAACAAGTATTATTATGGGCTCGATGTCGTGTTTAACGAGCTGGACATCCGCCGGCAGGTAAGACCCGGCAACTGGGATATATTTTCGATGGTAAAGGATAAGGTCTCTTATATTGACACCTGTCATAATTTCTATCCTTATCACTACCGGTTTTCCTGGATCAGGCCCATCAGCAGCATACGCGATGCGGTGGATATCGTCGGCGGCGCCATTCGGAATAACAATTGCATCGGGCTGCATATCCGCAGGACCGATAATGCCGATTCCATAACACATAGCCCCGATCACTTATTTGAAACCGCGATCCGGGAAGAAATAAGTAAAGATCCTGGTGTCGTATTTTTTCTGGCCACCGATGACCAGCGTACACAGGAACATTTTGTAGGGCTTTTTGGCTCCGATCGCATTCTTGTACATCAGAAGAAATTCGGCCGGGATTCCATACCTGCCATTCAGGATGCAGTGGTAGACTGGCTTTTGCTCAGCAAATGCCGGAAATTATATTGCAGCTTCTTTAGTTCGTTCTCCGAGACCGCAGCAGTGGTCAGCGATGCGCCTGCTATTACCCTTAAAACGTTGTCGGAGGAATAACCAGTCATGAACGAGAACAGAATCATCGTCTTTACTTTTGCGGATTGCATGGGCGGTGTCAGCAGCTTCAACAGGAATATCATCAATTTCGCCGGCAAGCGTCCGGGTTTTTCTGTCCGCGTCATCCTGATGAACGATGAGCAGGATACGCGAAGTAAGTTCAGGGACGAGATCATTGCCGATGAGGTCATCGAGTTTCGTTATTCTTACTGGAATAATCAGCGCCAGATGTTCAAAAAGCTCTCCGCGCTGATCGGGGAGGAAAAAGGTTGCGTCGTTACGGATAATGCGTACACCCTCAATGTCCTGAAACAGTTGGGAACTCCCAAAAGCATCGTGCAGCTGGTGCACGATTATTATTACATCAACGTTGCCAGGGACTATAAGCTAACTATTGATGCATGGGCGGTACACTCCTCTTTTTTCAGGGATGTCCTTTATGCCATGGATGTCGAGCGATTCGGTGATAAAGTGGAATACATCCGGTATGGGGTTGAACAGGCTGGCGAAGATTTTGTTGAACATGAAGCCGGTAGTCCGCTGCATCTCCTTTTTTTAGGTCGCTGGGCAGAAAGCAAGGGTGTTTTGTTACTCAGGGAAGTCGATCGCCTGCTCAGGGAAAGATCGATTGCTGTCCGTTGGACCATCGTAGGCTCGGGCCCGCTTGAAAAGGAACTGAAGCAGCAATGGGTCGACGATAAGGAGGTCCGTTTTATTACGGCCGCCGACACACAGGAGGTATATAAGATATTGGCTACACAGGATATACTGGTATTTCCTTCCAAATTCGAAGGGACACCCGTGGCTATCATGGAGGCGATGTCGCGGGGGGTAATACCGGTTGTCTCCGACCTGCCCGGCGGAACCCGGGAAATGGTTACCACTGCTACGGGCTTTCTGTGCAAATCCGATCGGGCGGGGGATTTTGCGGACGCTATTGAAAAACTATACCGGGACCCGGCGTTGCTGAAGGCAATGAAAAGAAGCTGTTTAAAAGCATCCGGGGAGCTGTACGATATTAAAAAAGCGGCGGGTCGTTATTTTGATTTTTTTGAAAAAACGGCCCTGGTCCCTTCTGAGCATAATAGGCAAAAAAAATTGACATTCAACAGATTGGATAACCCCCTCCTGCCTGATAAATTGGTTTACTGGATCCGGAAAAGAAAAACCAGAAATTGATCTGATGAGCAACCAACCCTTAATCAGCGTATTGATGACTGCATATAACCGGGAGAAATACATCGGGCAGGCCATCGAGAGCGTACTTGTCTCCAACTATGCCAATTTTGAGCTGATCATAACCGATGACTGTTCAAAAGACCGTACTGTCGAAATTGCCCGGTCATATGCTGAAAAAGACCCCCGGGTAAAAGTCTTTGTAAACGCTCAGAACCTCGGTGACTACCCCAACCGGAACAGGGCTGCGGAGCATGCCAGCGGTAAATACATAAAATACCTGGATTCGGATGACCTTTTGTATTATTATGGTCTGGATGTCATGGTAACTTATATGGAACGATTTCCAGAAGCAGGTTTTGGCCTTTCTTCCAATGCTTCCATAGATACCATTCCCTTTCCGACCTGTATAACCCCTGTAGAGATCTACCGCGAGCATTTTTCGGGATTCAAACATTTTGACCGTTCTCCGGGATCGGCAATCATCAGCCTGGAAGCTTTCCGGAAAGTTGGAGGTTTTTCCGGCAAACGCATGATCGGTGATTATGAGTTCTGGTTTAAGATAGCCCGTTATTATAGTATGGTCAAACTTCCTTTTGACCTCTATTGGTACCGATTTAGTCACGGTGAGCAGGAGACCGGGACGGCCTATGCCAGTCAATATCCCGCCATGCGGGAAGCGGTCCTCCGGGAAGCATTAGTACATCCGGATAATCCGTTGCCAGCCGATGAACTGGAAGCGGTGCAGAAACAGATCGCTGAGGAAGCCAGAAGGGAAATGCTATTACGGGGTCTTTCTAAAATAAAAAGAGCAATACTGGGCCGGTCCGGAAGAAGTTGATACTTAGCACGGACTTTCTCCGTTAATTAAATGAAGTCTATACCATGATAAATATAATCAGCAGAGACAACAAAACATTGGCGATCATCATCCGGAGAGAATTCAAGAAGGATGGGATCGAGTTTTTTACACCGGATGACTTTTCCCAGCAGCTGGCTTATATGCACCGGCCCGAAGGGTATGTCATTCCGCCGCATGTGCATAATCTTGTTCCGCGGGAAGTGACGCTTACCCAGGAAGTTCTTTTTATCAAAAGCGGAAGGGTGAGGGTGGATTTTTACGATGACGCGAAGAATTACCTGGAAAGCACCATTCTGACTTCAGGGGATGTCATTTTGCTGGCTGCCGGCGGGCATGGATTTGAAATGCTGGAACATACTGAAATGATCGAGGTAAAACAGGGCCCCTATTGCGGGGAGGCAGATAAAGTAAGATTTGAACCCATTACTTCACGAGAAGCGAAAATAAAATGATACCTGTTAATACCCCCTTACTGGACGGAAAGGAAAAGGAATATCTTATCAAGGCGATAGAAGACGGCTGGATCTCTTCTGAAGGGCCTGCTGTAAAAGAGTTCGAGGCTAAATTCGCAAAGACGGTGAACAGGAAGCACGGTATTTCCGTGTGTAATGGTTCCATAGCGCTGGACCTGGCCGTTTATGCGCTGGGAATTTCGGCGGGCGACGAGGTTATCATGCCGAGTTTCACCATTATTTCTCCGGCGGCGGCCGTTGTTCGCGTTGGCGCCAAACCGATACTGGTCGACAGTTGCGCAGATACCTGGAACATGGACATCAGCCAGATCGAGAAAAAGATCACGAAAAACACCAAAGCGATCCTGGTGGTTCATATTTACGGGTTGCCGGTGGATATGAAGCCGGTTCTTGAACTGGCGAAAAAGCATAATTTAAAAGTAATAGAAGACGCTGCTGAAATGCACGGCCAGACGCATGGGGACAGCCCGTGCGGGAGCTTTGGTGACATCAGCATATTCAGTTTTTATCCCAACAAACACATCACTACAGGTGAGGGCGGCATGATCGTCTGTAATGATGATGCGCTGGCAGAAAGGTGCCGGTCCTTAAGGAACCTGGCCTTTGTACCGGAGAGAAGATTTGTCCATTATGAGCTTGGCTGGAACTATCGGTTTACCAACCTTCAGGCTTTGCTGGGACTTGCGCAGCTGGAGAGGCTGGATGAATTCGTAGCCAAAAAGAGAGCGATGGGGGAATTGTATTCCCGGCTTTTGGCAGATCTCCGGGATAAGATCGAACTACCCCTGGATCATACGGACTATGCTGATAATATCTATTGGGTGTTTGGCATTGTATTGAAACCGGCGGCTGGTATCAATGCTGTCGAAGCCATGCGAAGACTTGGGGCAGAAGGAATAGGCACAAGGCCTTTCTTTTATCCTATGCATTTGCAGCCTGTCTTTAACCAGATGGGTTGGTATACCGACGAGAAATATCCGGTTGCAGAGAACATGGCCGAATATGGCTTTTATGTGCCGAGTGGTCTGGCACTGACCGAATCAGAAATCAAAGAAGTAGCTGAAAAACTTCACAAAATACTGGCATGAGCATTTTTAAGGACTATTCGGCATATTATGATATGCTGTATAAGAATAAGGACTATCGTTCGGAAGCGGAATATATCCATCAACTTATCCAACAGCAGGCGCCCAATGCCCGGTCTATTCTGAATCTTGGATGTGGTACGGGCAATCATGATCTTTACCTGGCCAACCTGGGATATGCCGTTACGGGAATAGATCTTTCGGCGGAAATGATCGACCTGGCCAATCAAAAAATAAAGGGACAGACTGGCGTCGACCTGCAGTTTCAGACCGGAGACGTCCGAACAATACGTACGAATAAAAAGTACGATGTCGTCGTCTCGCTGTTTCATGTAGTGAGCTACCAGGTCTCTAACGAAGATCTCAACGCCGCCTTTGCGACAGCTGCCGCGCACCTGGCAGAAGGCGGGGTATTCATTTTTGATTGCTGGTACGGGCCCGGTGTCCTGACCTCGCCACCCGTCGTCCGGCACAGGGTATTGGAGAACGGACGGCTCAGGATCCACCGTATTGCCAACCCGGTCATGCATTTCGATGAGAATTACGTAGATGTCAACTATACCATACTTGTCGTAAATAAGGAAGATCATTCCGTATACGAGATCGAAGAGACGCACAAGATGCGATACCTTTTTACGCCGGAAGTCTCGGCTTTGTCCGGCGTACATGGTTTCCGGATGGACTATCTGAAAGGCAATATTTTCTCCAATGAATGGAATGCTCTTTTTGTTTGTAAGAAATGAAGAAAATAGCGATCGTCCGGAAAGGAGATTTTTACCTGTATGCATATGATATTATCGATGAGCTGTCATCCCGCGGTTTTGATGTAACAGCTATTGTCAGCATCGATAAAAGCGAAGAGAATGTGATCTATGACGATCTGCTCAACCGGATAACCGGCAAAGCCAGGTGTATTCGGATAAAAGACATATCCAAACGTAACTATCTCAGGGCAAAAGGGCTGTTCAACAAATTTGGTCTTTCCAGCGAAGCCCTTATCGTAAGCCCTTATCTTGTATATAAGACAAGGCGGCTCTTGCGAAGGGAAAAATTTGACTATATCATCGCTCTCGGCCAGGAATCTTTTTACTGGGCTTATCAGTCCTTCCCGGAACAAAGACATAGGATATTATATCATAACCTGGAGATCATTTACAAGGGGCATCCTATGACAAAGGACCCTACCTGGAACAGGATCGTCCAATTCGAGACGAACGTGTTGCCAGGTATTGGAGGTTTGATCATACAGGATCGGCAGCGGGCGGATATTCTCCTGCGGGATGTCCGGAATTTCCCATCGGAGAAACTGATCTATTTTCCGGTTTCCATCAATGAGCCAATTGTCCGTACCAAGGGCTCTTATCTCATCGATAAGTTTGGGTTGTCCCCGGAGGATAAGGTAGTATTGTATTTTGGAGGTATCTGGCAGGGGCGTTTTCTCGATGAGATCGTCAATGATGCGTCGGCGCTGCCCGACGGCGTCAAAGTTGTTATTCATGGGGGGAGAGGATCTTTCCAGCTTCAGGCCAATAATGAACGCATAATAGTCTCTGCCGATAAATTGTTGTTCTCCCAGGTCACTGGTCTGATATCTTCGGCGCATATCGGCCTTGCTTTTTATTCATCGGATAATTTTAATGATCAGTATACTGCCTATTCTTCGGAGAAGATCTCCCGATACTGTCAATGCGGAGTTCCATTCATCGCGTTTGACAATGAGAACTATGCTCATTTCAAAGGGCAATATGATTGCTGCATACTGATCAATGACATCAACGAAATGTCCACCGCTATCCGAAAATTGCTTGACAACTATGCATATTACCAGGCAAATGCCTGGCTGGCTTTTGAAAACCTTTTCGATTATAAAAAGCAGATAAATACTATTATCAACTTTTTACAGAAATGATACTACTTCGGATCTATAGGGGAATAAAAAGCCGGGTTATCCAGTTGCTGGTCAATCATCTTCCTTATTTCCGATTTATCAGGGAACCGCAGAACCCGACGCAGCACATCGATTTTTCCCTATGGTACAGACAGAAAGTACTGGGATATAACTCCAGCGCATACTGGCCGATGAATGCTACCAGCAGGGTTACCCATGCTAAAAATATACTGGTTGGGAAAGGCTCTTTTCCGGGTTTCATGCCCGGCTGTTATATCCAGGGAATCGGGCATATATATATAGGCGACTTTTCCATCTTCTCGGCCAATGTGGGCATTATCAGCGCCAATCATGATATCTACGACAGCTCCGTTCATCAGCATTCTGCGGTCCGCATCGGAAGTTATTGCTGGATAGGCATGAATGCCGTCATTCTTCCCGGTGTAAGTCTGGGAGACTATACGATCGTTGGCGCCGGGGCTGTAGTCACCAAATCATTTCCCGACGGCTACTGTGTTATTGGCGGTAATCCTGCCAAGGTGATAAAGGTGCTGGATCGCGAAAAATGCAAATTGTATAAAATGGATGGGTCAGCATATCATGGGTATATCCGCGAGGACAAGTTTGACGAATTTGCACAGACGAATCTGAATCTGCCATGACCGGGAATAACGACATGTTGTCCGAGGTTTCTGTTATCATACCCAACTACCAGTGTGGGGCATGGCTTTCCAGGACCATTGACTCCTGTCTTCAGCAGAGCGAATATCTGAAAGAGATAATAATTGTCGATGACCATTCAACCGACAACAGCTGGGAGGTCCTTAGTCAGTACCAGGAAAGGTATCCGCGAATAATAAAAGTCTACCGGAACCTGCGCAAGGGGGGTAATAATGCGCGCAATTATGGGTTTTCCCTTTCGGCAGGAAAATATATCCAGTGGCTGGATGCCGATGACCAGCTGTTACCGGGGAAATTCGAGGCACAGCTGTCCCTGTTTGAAAAGATCCCAGCCGCAGACATCGTGTATTCGGACTGGAGGCTGGAGACTTATGACGAGAAAGGGGATGTCATCCGGAGAGAAGATAAATATCATAGTCAATATACTGATTTTCTCCTCGAGCTGCTGGTAGACAACTGGTCTCCGCCGCACAATTACCTGTTGAAGCGCGAAATTGCGGCAAAGCTGGCAGCAATCAATGCCTGGAACCCGGAGACGCCCGTATTACAGGACCGCGAATACTTTACTCTCGCGGCAATGGAAGGCGCCCGGTTTTATTATGCGGCAGGTTGTTTTTGTGTATACAACCGGTGGAACAGGAATTCGGTCTCAAAAAAGAACAATCCCCAGCTGACCATTGACCTGTTGGAAAAATTCGGTGGTCGTGTCGAAGAAAATAAAAGCTTACCGGCAGAGAAAAAGCGAATGTATAAGAAGGTGCTCATTACGGCCGCGATACTTACCCGACTGTCGGGTAATAGTATGTTATTGAAGGACAGACAACTAAAATTCAGTAATATTTACTGGCCCATGGTGCACAGTTATAAAACCCGGATCAAGTTATTAATTGCCCTAACCCGTAACCTGAGTTACAGTGCCTGAAAAAATTAAACTCTCGTATTATCTCAGTCATCCTATACAATATTTTTCCCCGCTGCTCCGCAGTCTTGCGGAGAAGACGGAACTTTCCGTTTACTATTTTTCTGATCTGAGCATCAAGGGTTCGATCGACAAGGGTTTTGGCAGGGAAGTTAAATGGGATATCCCTTTGCTGCAGGGATATGACTCCGTATTTCTGAAGAACTATTCGCGGACGC
>Ga0307510_10002706_pt1 | contig 20250 bp, 16 predicted proteins | sample 12_EM_MG_FD_207224 | JGI IMG/M metagenome (GOLD analysis project Ga0307510, IMG submission 207224) | Populus trichocarpa ectomycorrhiza microbial communities from riparian zone in the Pacific Northwest, United States - 12_EM | ecosystem: Host-associated > Plants > Roots > Unclassified | place... | reverse complement strand
CCCAAGACCGGCCAGCCTCAGTATGCCTCAGCCATTGCCCGTGCGATGCTGAAGGATACCGGCACGATCAATACTTATCTGAGCCTGCCCATCGTTCGCAACAACTTCCCCCAGGACCTTAAGTTCCTCTGGGGCAAACAGCTGACGGATGATGACGGCAAACCTCTCCCCTTCCTCGAGCTCTATGCCATCCGGACGATACCCGGCACCGAAAAGGCCAGGATCGAAGGCGAATCGATCGAGAACGCCAGCCAGGACTTTGATCCCAATACAAGTGAAGTCATCGTAGAAATGAGCATGAACAAGCAGGGCGCCAAGGCCTGGGCTGACATGACTACCAAGAATACCGGCAAGCCGATAGCCATCGTACTGGATGACATCGTCTATTCCGCCCCCTTCGTCAACGAACCCATCACCGGCGGTCAATCCCGCATTACGATGGGCAGGGGCCGTAATTCTCAGCAAAGCATTACAGAAGCACAGGATCTGGCCAATATCCTGAAGTCCGGGAAGCTGGACGCACCGGCCAAGATCGTACAGGAACAGGTGGTAGGTCCTACCCTCGGCCGCGAAGCCGTACATGGTGGTACGATGGCCTTTATGATCTCGTTCCTGGTCATCTTCGCCCTGATGCTGGTATATTATAATACCGGTGGATGGGTCGCCAACATCGCCCTTATCCTCAACCTGCTCTTCACGATTGGAGTACTTAGCTCGCTGCATGCGACCCTTACGGCGCCCGGTATTGCCGGTCTGGTACTGACCATTGGTATGGCGGTGGATACCAACGTTATTATCTTCGAGCGTATCAAGGAAGAACTGACCCGTGGCAAAAGCTACCAGCTGGCGGTGAGGGACGGCTATCACCGAAGCCTGGCGCCGGTGCTGGATGCGCACGTCACTACCCTGCTGACAGCCCTGATCCTTTTCTATTTCGGATTGGGTCCCGTACTTGGTTTTGCCACCACACAGATCCTGGGTATCCTTTTATCCCTGTTCTGCGGTATCCTGGTATCCAGGCTGATCACGGACTTCTATACCAACAAGAATCGTCACTTCAATTACTTTACGCCCCTCTCCCGCCGCATCTTCAAACATGCTGCGTTCAAGTTCATCGAATACCGGAAGGTCGCTTATGGTATCTCTGTCGTGGTGCTGATCCTCGGTGTCGCCTCTTTCTTCCATGGCTTTAAGGAAGGCGTGGAATTCAGCGGAGGCCGCAGCTATGTGGTCAATTTCCACAGGCCGGTCCAGCAGGAGGTTGTAAAGGCTGCGCTCGAAAAGGTACAGATCGGAACGGTTCCCGAGATCAAGACTTATGGAGGTACTGAGCAGCTGGAAATTACTACAGACTACCTGATCAAGCAGACAGGCAATAATACTGATTCTCTCGTACTGAAGAGCACCTATGAGGGAGTGAAGTCATTCCTTCCTGAAGGCACGACATATGCTGAATTTGTTTCGAACAAATTCCTGCAACAGACCAAGAAAGTAGAGCCGACTATTTCCGATGACCTGAAGGCAGGGGCATTCAAGGCCACCATCTTCGCCATGGTTGCGATCTTCATCTATATCCTTATCCGGTTCAGAGACTGGCGTTACTCTCTCGGAACGATCATCTCCCTGTTGCACGACGTGTTCGTAACACTGGCTGTGTTCTCCTTCCTGCACGAGGTAGTACCCTTCCCGCTGGAGATAGACCAGCACTTTATTGCGGCGGTACTGACGGTGATAGGTTTCTCGATGAATGATACTGTTATCGTATTTGACCGTATCCGTGAGAACAGCGGTCTGATGAAGAACGCCAGCAACGGAGAGATCATCAACAAGTCGGTCAATGACACGCTGAGCCGTACCATCATGACGTCTCTGACAGTGTTCCTGACCCTTCTCATCCTCTTCCTGGTAGGTGGTGAAGTAACCCGTGGTTTCGCCTTTGCGATGCTGATCGGGGTCATCACCGGTACCTACTCCTCGATCTTTGTTGCCGCGCCGTTCCTGGTGGACTTTGCCAAAGGCAAGCCACTGCGCAGGGAAACAGAGCCGGGCAGAGCCGGAGCCGAGAAGCCAAAGGTTGTTGCAAACGCGAAATAAATCGTTGGATATAAATAAAAAACCCGGAGCTTACTCCGGGTTTTTTTATGACTACTTTTTTAATGATGCGGCGGCGTTGGACGTCCAGAATGATGGACGACATGACGATGATGCACGACATGATGCTTATGATGCACCACATGACGATGATGAGCGACAGGGTGATGGGTCTGGGCCATAGAGGCGGCTGTCATGGAAAGCAGAACGACAACCAGTAATAACAGTTTTTTCATGATAATCATTTTAGATCGGTGTGTAAGCAAAAAAAATGCCTAATGGGTAGAAACTAAGGCTTGGCAGCAGGCTTATTTTCCTTGTAGCGTTTGTCAGGAGTACCATCCTTCTTCAGATGCTGAGGAGGCGTCTTTGCAGCGTCTTTGTTCGCCTTGTAGCGCATGTCGGGAGTACCATCGGCCTTTTTTGGTCCGGCGGCAGGAGTGGCAGCTGCTGCAGGTGTGGTAGTAGTGGCAGCTTTCGTTGCTTTGGGTTTCTTTGCAGTCGTCGCAGCAGGAGTCTGTGCAAAGGTGAATCCGGCAAAAGCAAGCAATAGATTGACAATCAGGACAAATCTTTTCATAAACCGGTGTTTTCTTGTGATTTAATTAAAAAATGCTACTGTGAATTTATCGATTACCGGGAGTTAACGAAAAAAAACTTTTGTTATTGCTGTATTAACAAGTAGTTGTACATTAGAAAGATAACAGATATTTGTGTTTACTCTTAACCAGCACTTAACCAGATTCCTGGCTGGATAAGACCAAAGCATAGCAATTTTGCATCCATGCGTTCATCAACCTTAAAATGGATCGTCCTCTCGGCCACGTTTCTCGCTGCCATCGTGGTGACAGTCCAGCTTTACTGGTTGAAGAAGGTTTATTCCTTCGAGCAAAGACAGTTCAATCTCAATGTGGTAAAAAGCATCCGGGGACTTTTTGAAGACCTGGAAATGAATGATGCGCCCGGAACGAATCTCCAGCAGCTGATCAATAAGCCCGACAACAACGACAATTATTTCATATTTAAAGCGGATACGATCCCATCCAAGGATAGTCTCGTGTATTATATCCAGGATGAGTTCGCAGATTTCGGAGTCCTGACGGATTGCAAGCTCGGTGCGTATAATGCGGCAAAGAAGCAATACGTCTATGAGGACTTCATTCCGGCGCCCGCTTCCCGGTATGCGGGGGTCAAGCCGGTTACCATGGAACTACCCGTTTTCAACGATGCGTCCGATCACATCTTATTGTATTTCCCGCACCGGCATGAATATATCCTGGAACAGATGGACTTCTGGATCGTGAGTACAGTAGTCTTGTTCATTGCGCTGATAGGGCTGGCCGCCAGTCTGTTTTATTTCTACCGGCAGAAATTCCTGGCGGAGATCCAAAAGGATTTTGTCAACAATTTTACACACGAGTTCAAGACACCGCTGGCGGTCATGAAGATCGCATCGGACGTCCTCGCGCAGGATTCCATTACCCAGCAGCCGGACCGGCTGGAACGGTATGCGACCATTATCAAGAATCAGACGGAGCATCTCCAGGGACAGGTCGAACGATTGTTGCGCACCGCTTCCATCGAAACAAAGAATCTGCCTATCCGGAAGGAGGACATCGATGCACATCAGCTGATCGAACAGGCCCTTGGGAAAGTACAGCCGCTGATAGAACAGAAGCGGGCCCGTGTAGAAGTAAAGATGGAAGAGAGTAATGCAAGGGTACATGCCGACAAGGCCCACCTGGAGCTGGCGGTGGTCAATCTGCTTGAAAACGCCCTTAAGTATTCGGTTGAACCGCATATCGTGGTCGAGATGGGGCAGCTGGAGGACGATTTTTTTATTTCAGTCAAAGACAATGGCGTGGGCATTGAAAAACAATACCTAAAAAATATTTTCAAGAAATTCTACCGGGTGCCTACCGGGGATATTCACAATGTAAAGGGGTTCGGACTGGGCCTCGATTTTGTCAAACGGATCATCGATGCACACAAGGGGAGGATCAAGGTCAACAGCCTTCCCGGTATCGGTACCGAATTCAGATTATTTATCCCCCTCAACTAATGTCTATGCAACAAGCAGGAAAAACAAAAGTGCTATTAGCTGAAGACGATCTCTCGCTGGGATATGTCATTAAGGACAATTTGATCGACGCAGGTTATGACGTGGTACTATGTCCCGACGGACAGGCGGCCATCGACAAATTTGACAAAAATGAGTTTGGCATCTGTCTGCTGGATGTGATGATGCCAAATAAAGATGGCTTTGCCGTAGCCCGCAAGATCAGACAGCAGAGCGACATGGTGCCCATCCTCTTCCTTACCGCCCGTTCTATGGAAGAAGATAAGATAAAGGGCTTTCAGAGCGGCGCCGACGATTATATCACCAAGCCCTTCAGCATCCAGGAGCTGCTGATGCGGATGGAAGTATTTTTGAGAAGGACCCGCAAGATGCACTCCGAAAAGACACAGACCTTTACCATCGGGCAGCTTAACTTTTCGTATACCGATCTCAAGCTCACCATCGGAGCGGAAACCTTCAACCTGACACAGAAAGAAGCCGACCTGTTGAAATTCCTTTGCGAACATTCCAACCGGATCCTGAAAAGAGAAGAGGTATTGCTCAATGTCTGGGGAAAGGACGACTATTTTCTTGGCAGAAGCATGGATGTATTCATCACCAAGCTGAGAAAATATTTCAAGGCGGACCCGCAGGTAAACCTGGAGACAATACATGGGGTCGGTTTTCGTTTTAATACACCACAGGAATGAAATTACGATCATACATAGGCCGGCAGCTCCTTCTCGCGATCATCGCCCTGCAGATACTGAACCTCAGTGTTGGCAGTCCGACGTCCTGGGATGTCTCTACCTATGATTATTCGTATGCTTATAACAAGACCTACGATCCGACCGAATCGGCCGTAGAATTCATCGTCGAGATGAAATGCGGTCAGCAGCCCGGTTTTAGCTATAATCTGCATGAGGATGCGGGCAAAAGCCCTACAAAAACTTTTCACTGGAAGACGGATCTCCAGAAGACCATCCTGGAGCCTGCTTTTATTCCTGCTGTTCGCAGGCCCCGCGTGGTGCTTCCTGACCCGAAGGTCATCTCTCATCCGCAGGATATCTTTTCCCCACCACCCGAAGAAGCCATCGCCTGATCATTCACCGGACGGCTGATCATTCCTTCCGGTCTTCAAACGATTAAGTCTTTTAAGCTTGTTTGCCATATATGTCTCAACCGGTATGTCCCGGCAAGGGTCATCATATAGGTAAAGGATCGTATATTTAATAAATTGCTCGAATACGTGTTTATAAAGACTTAACCCCTGATTAACATATAAATAAAATAGTTTTGCACACTAAAAACCCAATCGCAAGACCCATGGTAAGAAAGTGGCTTTTCCTGTTCGTCGGCTTTTGCTTCAGCAGTCTACTCGCCCTGGCCCAACCCCAGGTCGATACTTTACGTCTGCCCCTGCAATCAGCCGAAAAGATGTTCCTGGACAGCAATCTGCAACTATTGGCTCAGCGATATAATATTGATGCCAATCAGGCCCTGGTCATCCAGGCCCGTCTCTGGCCCAATCCCAATTTCAGCATTGGCCATACCCTGTATTCAGGTTCGCTAAATAAGTTCTTTCCCGTCGGCCGTGGCGAAGATGAGACAACGGTGGGGCTTTCCCAGCTGATCCTGCTGGCCGGCAAACGGAACAAACAGGTCAAGATCGCCATGGAGAATGTTCATCTGACCGAATACCAGTTCTTCGATCTCCTGCGTACGCTGAAGTATACACTTCGTACTGATTTTTATCATATCTATTATCTGCGGCAGTCTGCCCTGGTCTATGACGAAGAGATAAGGGCGCTCAGCCAGGTGGTAAAGGCTTTCTCCGAGCAGCAGGGAAAGGGATATATCTCGGAAAAGGAGGTCGTCCGTATCAAGGCGCAGCTGTATAATTTCCAAAGCGAGTACAGCGACCTGATCAATCAGATCAATGATACGGAAAGCGAGCTGCGGCTGGTGCTTCAGGTAAAGCCGAACTTCTTTATCGATCCCGTCACCGACTCGGTAGCATTGAGCAAGCTCGACCCTACACAATTCCCGCTGACCACGCTGATGGACTCCGCCTATCACAACCGGACCGATCTTTCGATAGCCCGGACCAACACAAAGATCAGCCAGCTCAATTACAACTATCAAAAGGCTTTGGCCGTACCGGACCTTTCTTTGTCGCTGGGGTATGACGAAGCGGGTAGCTTTTTGTATAATTACTATGGTGTAGGGGCTTCGATCGACCTGCCTTTTTTCAATCGTAACCAGGGGAATATAAAGTCCGCAAAGGCGCAGATCGCCGGCGCGCAGGTCACGCAACGTCTCACGCAGGCCACGGTAGAGGAGAATGTCGCGACCTCGCTGCAAAAGGCCTTTGCGCAGCAGAAGCTGTACCAGAGCATCGATCCGAAATTCTACCTGGACTTTCAGCGGCTGCTCCATGAAGTGCTCAGCAACTACCAGAAGCGGAATATCGGTCTGCTGGACTTCCTGGATTTTTATGATTCCTACAAACAGAATACGCTGCAGCAAAACACCATACAATTCAACAGAGTCAGCGCCTTCGAGGATATCAACTATTATACAGGAACGAATTTCTTTAACTAACCACCCTACTGCTTACATCAATTACACTGATCAATCATATTAATATGCAAAAGATCTATAAACAAATTAGCCCGCTTGTTTCTCTTGTCTTCATCGGAAGCCTGATGCTCCAGGCCTGCGGTTCATCCGAAACAAAACCGGCTCCTGAGAAGGAAAAGTTCGCCATCCCTGACACAGTCATGCGGACTTTACGGGTAGATACCGTTACTACCTCCCAGTTGATCAACGCCATTACCCTCACCGGTAAGGTCGGCTCCAATGAAGAGAATGTAGTGCCCGTCAATGCACTGGTCACGGGTAATATCTCGGACGTAAAGGCGGCGCTGGGTGACTATGTGAATGCCGGCCAGGTGCTGGCTATCATCCGGAGCTCGGAAATGGCCGGATACAGCAACGACCTTGTCAATGCAGAGTCCAATCTTCGGATCTCCGAGACCAATCTCCAGAAGACCAAGGACCTTTTTAAAAGCGGCCTTGCATCTATGACCGATTCGCTCAATGCGGAAGTAGCCGTACAACAGGCAAAGTCCGAGCTCAACAGGGTCAACCAGGTCCTGAAGATCAATGGCGGCAGCACCCGGGGCGAATATGTGGTCAAGGCCCCTATCAGCGGCTTTATCGTACAGAAGACGGCTATCAACAATATGGCTATCCGCAGCGACAACAGTACATCGCTGTTCACTATCTCCGATCTGAAGAATGTATGGATCCAGGCCAATGTGTATGAGTCCAACATCAGCCTGATCAAGCAGGGTGAGAATGTCGATGTAACTACACTGGCCTACCCCGGCAAGGTCTTCAAAGGAAGGATCGATAAGGTGATGAATGTGCTCGATCCTACGAGCAAGGTCATGAAAGTACGGGTCGTGCTGCCTAATCCGGACTATCTGCTGAAGCCGGAAATGTATGCCAGCATCACCGTGTCGGACAAAGAGAACAAACAATGTCTGAGCATTCCTTCACAAGCACTGATCTTCGACCATAGCCAGTATTATGTGCTGGTGTATAACAGTAAGACGGATGTAAAAATTACTCCTGTACAAGTGATCAATACCGTTGGCGACAGAACATACCTGGCTTCGGGTGTAAATGACGGCGATAAGGTCATTTCCTCCCAGGCTATTATGATCTACAATGCATTGAACAGCTAAGCTAAAGACAACAATACCACCTAACCGATCTAGCGAAACCTTCTGACAGACCTAACGAAACCTGCCTGACCTGGCGGGACATGTCACGTATTAAATAATTTTTAAACTTAAAGAAGATGAATAAGCTTCTTAGGGCTATTATTGCCTTTTCGCTAAAGAACCGGTACTTCATATTGTTTTGCGCCGTGTTACTGCTGGTGTCTGGTATACTCACTTTCCGGACCATGCCCATCGAAGCTTTTCCGGACGTCACGAATACAGAGATCAGCATTATCACACAGTGGCCCGGCCGCAGCGCTGAAGAGATAGAAAAATTCATTACAATCCCCATCGAGATCGCTATGAATCCGGTGCAGCAGAAGATCAGCCTCCGGTCGACCAGCATTTTCGGGCTTTCCTATGTCAAGCTGATCTTTGACGATGGGGTCATGGACAGGGACGCAAGATTACAGGTGAACTCCTTGCTTGCCAATGTCACCCTGCCGCAAGGCATACAGCCACAGGTTCAGCCGCCGACAGGTCCTACGGGAGAGATCTTCCGGTATACCCTGAAAAGCAGTATACGCGATGACCGCGAGCTGAAGACCATGCAGGACTGGGTTATCGACCGCCAGCTTCGGGCCGTACCGGGTGTTGCCGACATCGTCAGCTTTGGCGGACGCGTCAAAACCTACGAGATCAAGGTCGACCCAAGCAAGATCACCAACCTTGGGATCACGCCTCTGGACATCTATTCGGCCATTCAAAAAAGCAATATCAATATCGGCGGGGACTTTATCGTTCGCAATAACCAGGCATATGTCGTAAGGGGCATCGGGCTGCTGAATGATATCAACGAGATCAGAAATATCATCGTTACCAATACCAATGACATTCCGGTGCTGGTGAAGGACGTGGCGGATGTGGAGCTCTCCAGTCTGCCGAGGCTGGGTCATGTGGGACGCGCCGATCATATCGATTCGGCCGGGCACGCAGTCGGCCATGCCGTCGTCGAAGACCAGGATGATGTGGTCGAGGCTATCATCATTATGCGCAAGGGCATGAACCCTACGGATGTGGTCCAGGCAGTAAAGAAAAAGATAGACAAGCTGAATGACCAGGTATTGCCAAAGGATACAAAGATCATCCCTTATTATGACCGGGAAAATCTTATTCATTATGCCACACATACCGTGCTGCACAATCTGATAGAAGGTATTTTGCTGGTCACGTTGCTGGTGTCTTTGTTCATGTTCAACTGGCGGACGACGCTGATCGTGTCCATCATCATTCCCCTGGCGCTGCTGTTTGCCTTTATTTGTCTTCACCTGATGGGGATGAGTGCCAATTTGTTGTCATTGGGAGCCGTAGACTTCGGGATCATCATCGATGGCGCCGTGGTCATGGTGGAAGGTTTGTTCGTGATCCTGGACCACCAGGCGCGGGACCTTGGAATGGAACGGTTCAACAAGATGGCCAAGATGGGGCTGATCAAGAAGAATGGCACCCAATTGGGAAAGGCCATCTTTTTCGCCAAGCTGATCATCATCACAGGTCTGCTGCCCATCTTTGCTTTTCAGAAAGTGGAAGGAAAGCTGTTCTCCCCCCTCGCCTATACACTGGGTTTCGCCTTATTAGGCGCCCTGATCACGACCCTCACCCTGGTGCCGGTACTGATCAATATGCTGCTCCGGAAGAATGTGCATGAAAAACACAATCCCATTGTCCATTTCCTGACGGCTATGATGGTAAAGGGTTTTACATTCCACTGGAAGCACAAAAAGACAACGATCACCGTGGCCTTTCTGATCATCGGCGCGGGCTTTTATGCCTTTACCTTACTGGGTACGGAATTCCTCCCTGAACTGGATGAAGGAGCCATCTGGCTGCGTGCGCAGCTGCCCTACAGCGCATCTCTGGACCAGTCCGTCCAGACGGCCCGGCAAGTTCGTAAGATCATCATGGAGTTTCCCCAGGTGAAGACCATTGCCTCGCAGACAGGAAGACCGGATGACGGCACCGACGTAACGGGCTTTTACAACAACGAGTTTGATATCATCCTTTATCCGCGCGAGCAGTGGAATCCGAAGATCAGCAAGGATGAGCTCATCGACTCCATGCATCAGCGGCTGGCCGGTCTGCCGGGTGTAGACCTCAATTTCTCGCAGCCGATCAGCGACAATATCGAGGAAGCGGTATCGGGGGTAAAAGGCTCCATTTGTATGAAGATCTTTGGCGACAGCCTTGACTATATGGAAGGAAAGGTTACACAGGCATATGAGGCATTGAGGGATGTTAGGGGCATCGAAGACCTGGGTGTGATCAAAAATATCGGCCAGCCGGAGCTGGACATCGATCTGGATCAGCAGCGGATGGCCTTGTACGGGGTACAGACAGCAGACGCCAATGCCGTCATCGAGATGGCCATCGGCGGTAAGGCAGCCACTACTCTTTATGAAGGCATCAAGCAATTTGATATCCGGGTACGTTATCCGGAAGCCTACCGCGGTACGATAGATGACATCGGCAACCTGCTGGTGCCTTCGCAGAATGGTTCGAAGGTACCTGTGAGGGAGATCGCGACTATTCAGCAAAAGACGGGTCCCTGTCTTATCTTCCGGGACGATAACGAACGATATTCCGCTCTTAAGTTCTCCGTCCGGGGTCGCGACATGGGCAGCACCATCGCTGAGGCCCAGGAAAAGGTCAATAAGGCTGTGCAGCTCCAAAAAGGATACAACATGGTATGGCAGGGTGATTTTGAAAATCAGCAACGGGCCACTCACCGGCTGGAGCAAGTAGTACCGATCAGCCTCCTGCTTATCTTCATCCTCTTATTCGTGATGTTCGGCAACCTGAAAGACGCAGGCCTGGTCTTCCTCAACGTACCTTTCGCGATCGTAGGCGGGGTCATCGCATTGCATCTCACGGGGACCAATTTCAGCATTTCCGCCGGTATAGGGTTCATTGCCCTTTTTGGGATCTGTATCCAGGACGGGGTACTGCTGATCACGGTCTTCAAACAAAACCTGGAACATATGCACAACCAAAGCCATACTTTGTATACAGCCATCAAGCTGGGGGTCAGCTCCCGGATAAGACCGGTGATGATGACGGCCCTGATGGCGGCGATCGGCTTGTTCCCGGCAGCTATCTCCCACGGCATCGGCTCTGAAAGCAGCCGGCCCCTGGCACGGGTTGTCATTGGAGGGATACTTTGCGCTATGATCTTTTCTCTGCTGGTCTTTCCGCTGATCTTTGCATGGGCTTACCGGAATGTGGACAGGAAGCATCAGGGTGAGATCGAATAATTTGTCTATTTTGTGGTATGCAATTGAAAAAATATTGCCTGTCACTGGTTTTCTTTTCGCTGTGCCTTTCCCTTTCGGCACAGGAATTTTTCAGACCGTCAACAACATATAATTCCAGCCGTGTCACTGGCACTATCATCGTAGAATCTGCCATTGGCACGGCTATTACAATAGGGCTGAACTATCTTTGGTATAAGAAATTCGCCCATGGGAAGTTCCACTACTTCAACGACAACAATGAGTGGCTGAATGTCGATAAGGTAGGGCATGCCACCACCGCCTATAATATCGCGGCCATCCAGAGTGATGTCTTACACTGGGGGGGTGTTCGGCCTGGAACGTCTGCGCTGATCGGTACTGCTACGGCCCTGGGTTTTATGACCATGATCGAGCTTCTGGACGGTCACTCCGAGAAGTGGGGCTTTTCCAAAGGCGATATGCTGGCCAACCTGGCCGGCTGTTTGCTTTTTGAAGGACAGCAGCTGATGTGGGGACAGCAACGTATCAGCCTGAAATACTCCTATCACGGAACGATCTTCCCGTCCTATCATCCGGCCGAGCTGGGCAGCAATCTGCCACAGCGCATGTTAAAAGATTATAATGGACAAAGCTATTGGCTCTCCTTTAATATTGCTTCCTTTTTACCGGCATCCAGCAATTTTCCACGCTGGCTGAACGTTTCTGCGGGGTATGGAGCAGAAGGCATGATCGGGGCTGTAAAAAACCCGACGGAGATAAATGGCAAGCCCATACCGGCTTACCGGCGATACCGCCAGTTTTATCTTTCCTTTGACACGGACCTCTATCGCGTCGACGGGCTTTCGCCGCTGGCTTCTACCTTGCTGAAAGTCAATCGAACAGTAAAGACTCCGGCGCCTGCCCTGGAGTGGAATGAAGTAGATGGGATGAAATTTCATTTTTTTTACTATTGAATTGTTAATCAGCGAGGTGAGTTAACTACCGCTTAACTTTTGATTAACTTGCCGACCATAATTTTACCGGATGAACAAAGTGCTCAAAGGCATTCTGGCCTTCTCTCTAAAAAATAAATATTTCATCTTCTTTGCGACGGCTCTGCTGGTAGTTTACGGGGTCATTACGTTCAAGAATATGCCCATCGAGGCCTTCCCTGACGTAACCAATACCGAGATCACCATCATCACCCAATGGCCCGGCCGCAGCGCCGAGGAGGTGGAGAAATTCGTTACCATACCCATCGAGCTTTCGATGAATCCGGTTCAGAAGAAGACCAGCCTCCGCAGTACCAGTATATTTGGCTTGTCCGTGGTGAAGCTGATCTTTGAAGACGAGGTACAGGACACTTATGCGCGTCAGCAGGTGAACAACCTTTTGCACAACGCCGATCTGCCGGATAATGTAGATCCGGACGTACAGCCACCAACCGGTCCTACGGGGGAAGTATACCGGTATACGTTGGAGAGCAATTTCAGAGATACCCGCGAACTAAAGACTTTACAGGACTGGGTGGTAGACCGCGAACTGCGCAGTGTGCCCGGTGTCGCTGATGTAGTCAGCTTCGGCGGGGAGGTCAAGACCTATGAGATCCAGGTCAATCCGCAGGTGCTGAATAACCTGGGGATCACTCCACTGGACGTTTATAATGCAGTTGGGAAAAGTAATATCAATATCGGCGGCGACATCATCAAGAAAAATTCCCAGGCCTATGTCGTCAGGGGTATTGGTCTGCTGAACGATATCAATGAGATCAAAAATATCATCGTCGAGGATAATAATGGCATCCCTGTCCTGGTAAAGGATGTGGCGGAGGTGAAGATCTCCAACCTGCCCCGTCTTGGTGAAGTGGGCCGGACAGACGCCATCGATTCTCCCGGTCAGGCGCGTCAGTACAAAAACAATCCCGATGCGGTGGAAGGGATCGTCCTGATGAGAAAGGGAGAGAACCCCGACCATGTGATCCAGGGGTTGAAAGCCGAAGTGGAGAAGCTGAACGATCGGATCTTACCGGCGGATACAAAGCTAAAGCCTTTCTATAACCGCGAAGACCTGATCAAGTATGCTACGCATACCGTACTGCATAATTTGATAGAAGGGATCCTGCTGGTGACTCTTATCGTCTCCCTGTTCATGTTCAACTGGCGGACGACGCTGATCGTGTCTATTATCATCCCGCTGTCCTTATTGTTCTCTTTTATCTGTCTCAACTATATGGGCATGTCGGCGAACCTGCTGTCGCTGGGCGCCATTGACTTCGGTATCATCATCGATGGCGCCGTGGTCATGGTCGAGGGCTTGTTCGTACTGCTGGATAAAAAGGCGCATGAGCTGGGGATGGAACGGTTCAACCGCCTGTCCAAGCTGGGACTGATCCGCAAAAGGGGAGCTGAGCTGGGCAAGGCCATTTTCTTTACCAAGCTGATCATCATCACTGCCCTGCTGCCCATCTTCTCTTTCCAGAAAGTAGAAGGCAAATTATTCTCGCCGCTGGCCTATACGCTGGGCTTTGCGCTGCTGGGTGCCCTGATCTTCACGCTGACGCTGGTACCCGTGCTATGTAATGTATTGCTGCGTAAGAACGTAAGAGAGAAACACAACCCGATCGTCCACTTTATTACGGGTGGTGTCATGAAAGGCTTCCGTTTTGTCTTCAAGCATAAAAGGCCTGCGCTGATCATTTCCGCGATCGCGATCGCGGCCGGTCTCTATGCCTTCCGTTTCCTTGGCTCGGAATTCCTGCCGGAGCTGAATGAAGGATCGATCTGGGTAAGGGCTACCCTACCCTATAGCATATCGCTGGACACGTCCATGTCGAAGGCGCAGCAGATGCGGGCGATCATGATCAAATTTCCGCAGGTGCGCCGGATCATGTCCCAGACGGGACGGCCGGATGATGGTACCGATGTGGCCGGCTTTTACAACAATGAATTCGGTGTACAGCTGTATCCCCAGGAGGAATGGAATCCGAAGATCACCAAGGAAGAGCTCATCGACACCATGACAAGAGCGTTGTCCGTCATTCCAGGCGCCGATCTCAATTTCTCCCAACCCATCATGGACAATGTGGAAGAAGCCGTATCGGGTGTAAAAGGCTCTATATGTGTCAAGATCTACGGGGATTCCCTCGACTATATGGAACAGCAGTCGGATAAAGTAACCGGCGTACTAAAAAAAGTCCAGGGTATCGAAGATCTTGGGGTCATCCGGAATATCGGTCAGCCCGAGCTGGACATCGACCTGGACCAAAGCAAAATGGCGCTGTATGGCGTGCAGACGGCAGATGCCAATGCGGTGATAGAAATGGCCATTGGTGGTAAGGCTGTCTCACAACTGTACGAAGGTATCCGCAAGTTTGATATTCGCATACGCTTCCCCGAACAGTTCCGCGCTACACAGGACGACATCGGCAACCTGCTGGTGCCGACGCAAACGGGCTCTAAAGTTCCCATCCGCGAAATTGCCAATATAACCCAGAAGACTGGCCCCTGTCTGATCTTCCGGGATGACAACCGGCGTTATTCGGCCGTCAAGTTCTCGGTCCGCGGCAGGGATATGGGCAGTGCTATCTCAGAGGCACAGCAGAAGGTAGATCAGGCTGTCCAGTTGAAGAAAGGTTACAGCATGGTCTGGCAGGGTGACTTCGAGAACCAGCAGCGCGCCACCAAGCGGCTTGGCCAGGTCGTTCCGATCAGCCTTCTCCTGATCTTCCTGTTGCTGTTCGTCATGTTCGGTAACCTGAAGGATGCCGGGCTGGTCTTCCTCAACGTGCCGACGGCCGTCGTAGGAGGCGTTCTCGCCTTGCTGATCACGGGTACCAACTTCAGCATCTCTGCAGGTATTGGTTTCATCGCCCTGTTTGGCATCTGTATCCTGGAAGGGGTACTGCTGATCACCGCCTTCAAGTACAACCTGGAGAAGATCAGACACAGCGAAAGCCCCTTGTATTCATCTATCAAGCTTGGCGTAAACGAGCTGATCCGGCCCGTTATGATGACGGCCCTGATGGCGATGATCGGTCTGCTTCCGGCGGCTATCTCCACTGGTATCGGCTCGGAAAGCAGCCGGCCGCTGGCACGGGTGGTTATCGGGGGATTGATCTGCGCGACGATATTCTCGCTGCTGATCTTCCCGGTGGTCTTCTTCCTTGCCTACCGAAAGGTGGATACGCTACATCAAAAAGAAGATGATAAGTCTTAATCAGATAATAAACGCGGCTCCGGCCGCGTTTTTACTTTTCACTATATTTGACCTATGGACTCCAATCTGATCTTTATTGCCGTGATTTTTGCTTTGCTGGTTGCCGGAACGCTGGTGTTCCTTTTTTTAAAACAGCGAAAGGAGCTAAAGCTGGCGCAGCAGAATGCCCCTACTGATGGGGGTGCCGCTTCGCGTCAGCTGCAGTTGCAGGCCTACGAACGTCTTCTCCTGCTGACAGACCGTATAGCATTACCCAATCTTATCCAGCGACTCAACACGCCCGGACTCAGCGCCCGGGAAATGCAGTCCCTGCTGACACAGAGTATCCGCCAGGAATTCGAGCACAATGTCACCCAACAGATGTATGTAACCCATGAAGCATGGGATGCAGTCCGTAATTTCAAGGACCAAAACATGCTGATCATTAATCAAATAGGCTCTTTTCTCCCGGAAGAGGCCAGCAGCAACGATCTTAACAAGGCCCTGCTCGAACTCCTTATGCAAAATCCAAAGGCTTCCCTGCAGGATATCGTTTCAGAAGCATTGAGCTTCGAAGCTAAGAAATTGATGTAGTTTTGCCGGGCTATTGAAAAAATGAATATGCCCGAAAAAAAGGATCTCCCTTTCGTCTTCGATCTGCCAACACAAATGGGTTATGACAGCGACCACCCCTTTTCAGAGGGCAAGGTCGGCAGAACCGGGATACCCATCGACTCCATCGAAGATATGCAGCTCCTGTTCAAAGGGGTCAGGCTGGAAGAGGTCTCCACATCCATGGCCATCAATGCCACCGGTTATATCCTGCTGGCCTTCTATACTGCTCTTGCCAAACAGCAGGGGGCTGATCTGAAAAAGCTCGAAGGCACCATTCAGAACGATATCCTGAAAGAGTATGCGGTACGCGGAAACTATATCTATCCACCCAAACACTCTATGCGGATCATCACCGACGTTTTCGAGTGGTGCAACCATACACTCCCCAAATGGAATACCATCTCCATCTCGGACTACCATATCCGTGAGTCCGGCGGCACGACTGAACAGGAGATAGCCTTTACGCTGAGCAATGGTAAGGCTTATGTAAAAGCCGCAATGGAAAAGGGGCTGGACATCGATGTTTTTGGCAAAAGGCTTTCTTTTTTCTTTAACGCGCAAGACAGTTTTTTTGAAGAGGAGGCCAAACTTCAGGCGGCAAGCCGGGTCTGGGCCATCATAATGAAAGATCTGGGCGCTACCGATCCGGAGGCTATGATGCTTCGTTTTCATAACCGATCCCTGCAGACTAATGCCAATGACGAAGCCCTTAGTCTGCCTATCGAAGAAGCGACCTGGTCTCTTATCCGCCGGATAGACGAAATGGGGGGCAGCGTCAGCGCCATCGAACGGGGGTTTATCCAGGAAGAGATAGCCCGACTTCAGCAGCCGGTGGGAAGAAACGAACAGACCGACGACAGCATCCGGCAGGTGCAAACGGAAAAGCTTAATGCGCTGAAAAGAAGACGTGATCCGGGCAGGATCGATTCGATCTTACAGGACCTCAATGATAAGGCGGCTTCGGACGAGAACATCATGCCCGTGGTGCTGGAGGCTGTCGAGAATCTTTGTACACTTGGCGAGATTGCAGATACGCTTCGAGAGGTGTTCGGGGATATAAATAGCCCACCTAACATTTAATATACAAACTGCCGGCTCGTATTCACACCATCTTTTGATACTGTCAGGACATACAGGCCATGCGCATAGTTACCCAGGCTTATGTCTGCTACCTGATCTCCGGCCTGTTCATTCATCACCTGCCTGTACAAGGCCCTGCCATCCTGTGACCAGACATTCAGCTGATAAGAACCAGCGACCCCGATGTGTAGGGCAGTCTTAAGAGTACTACCAGATACGGCTACACTACGAATGCTTGTCCCTGCTGTCTGTTGAAGACTCACGACGCTGATGTCAGAGCGAAGGCTGGTCCCGTCGGGCTGTTGAGCCGAGACGCGGTAGAAAAGTCTTGCAACGGCAGGGATATTCCCATCTGTATATTGGAAGAAGCTTGTTTCTGCGGTATTGCTAATGAGACGTTGGATCGCAGTAAAATTTGTTCCGTCGACCGAACGTTCGATACTGTATGTCGTACCGGCTTCAAAACCTTGTGCCTGGTATTGGAGGCTGATGGTATTGGCGCTTGCCTTTGCGGTCAGTTCCAGCGACTGTGCGGCGAGTACGCCTGATATGGCCTGTCCCTGGATGCTGATATTGTCTGTTACGAAACGGCTGTTACCGCCGGAATTGATGGTTGTATTATACCCGTATAAACGAAAGGTGACGGCGGATGAGAGTGTTTGGAAGGCCGCGGGCAATGTCACGGTGAATGTAGCATAATTATAGGTCATGCTGTTGGTGGCGATATCGGTCGTATAACCGTCGAGACTGGAACGAAGGGTCCAGTTATTGGGGCCTGCACCTTGCGGAGTGCCGGTGTTACTGCGGCGGATGATCATGGTCACGCTGTTGAGCACAAGATAATACCCTGTATTGGGGCTGACTGAAAATTGAAGATATGCATTGGGGTCGATCGCTCCGGTGGGCCATCCGTCCTGGCCATAGAATTCGGTGCTGCCGTTGAAGGCATTGCTGACGATGGATGATCCGAGGGAAGCACCGCTCGCTGTAATATTTGAACCGGGGGTGCCGGAGAGAGCGTTGTTAAAACCCCAGTTGCCGGCCGTCTGGGCTTCTGCTCCTGCTGCAAGCAATAAAGCTGTCAGGGCCAAAGTGAGGACCTTCAAGGTTTTCAGGGGTGACGGGTAAATAGTTTTCATACATATAGGGTGTTGCCAATAGAAAAGCAATTGGTTTGCCCAATTTTAAAGGTGTGGGTCTCAACTATTTGAGAGGCATTAAGGGGTTTCACTTATTCCCAATTAAGGAATGGATTCCATTTTCGGGGTGGAACCGGGAATGTGGAATTATTGAAGAGTTGCATCTAAGGTAAAAACTACTTTTATGAGCTATCGTCTTTTTAATCGTTCTCTTTTTGCTTCAACGCTCGTGGTTGGCGGTTTGGCCTTGTTTTCCGCGGCGGGCTGTTATAAGGCTGATGGTAAGGCGGATCCGGAGACGGCGGCAAAAGTTTCGGACGTCACTGAAACAGATTCGAAGATCTACAGCGAAGGTCCGGACGCCGAGTATAAAGGCGGTGCTGCTGCCTGGCTGCAATTTCTTAATGCCAACTGTAAGTATCCGGAAGAAGCGGTAAACGGTGAGATCTCCGGTACGGTTAAAGTCAAGTTCGTGGTGGAAAAGGATGGGACGGTAAGTAATGTAGAGGCGCTGAGCGGTCCGGATATCCTGCAAAAGGAAGCCATACGCGTGATAAGGACCAGCGGTCAATGGGAGGCTATGACCCTTAATGGGCATACGGTAAGGTCTTATAAAATTCAGCCCATCGTTTTCAGGCTGGAGCAGGGTTAAGCCTGCGGCAGTGGAGGCTGTGTCGACTTATCCAGCTCCTGGGAGATATTGAGCAGGAGCTGAGAGCTGTTCTGTAGTTTGGCTACCAGCTCTTCTGTTTTCAGATACTGGATCTGTAATTGGCTTTGCAGCTCTTCGATCTGTCTGTCTCTTGCTGCCAGCTGTTGCTGAAGATGCGATTCATCCTGCACCGCAGGAGTAGTTTCTATCCGTTGATCCACCCGGCCGACGAGCAGGTTCTCGTATTTTTTTTCGACTTTGGCCACCTGTTCTTTCAATTGTTCGATCCGTTGATCTGCCATATCGCGGTATTGTTCATATTTTCCCTTCATCCAAAGGATTCCCTTGTACATATTGTCGACGGCATCTGCCGGTGCGATGGTTTCCCGTTCCGCCGCATCTCCGGTGTCGGTCAGCGTGGAGGATATATCCGCGGCCGGCAATGGCGCTGCATCCGGGGTCAGCAATGGCGTTGCATCAGAAGCCGGTGCAGATGATGTAATCGAAGCCAGCGCATGTTCCCCGGCCAGCGCGGGAGATACAGACATACGCTTCATCGCAGCTATAAGGATCTCAGGGGCGACCGAGAGGTCGAGCCCTTCCATTGACAGGGCCATTTCATCGGGTGTCTTTCGCCTCCGGCGATAGTGCAACCAGGTGGTGGCCAGCATCGCTATGATAAACATTGGCACAGAGATCCATAAAAGAATACGCAGGAATTGGCCGAATTCATACAGGTTGACTAAGAGTAAAAACATGATCGAGAGTTTTAAGTAGAATTTCTCTCAATATTGAAAGACAGATAATTATGTTTAGAAAAGTGGTTTTATGAGACTTCTACAATCCGGGTGGGAGATAAAAATAAAAGTGCAATATTCACGCCAAAAAAGCAATTATTGACCGATGGTCGAAAGGGATAATTGCCGTCCACGTAAAACCGGTGTTTCGGGAGGGATTTTAGCACAAATTTGGTACACCATCATTTATTAAATTATGTCAATCATGAATGCCAGTAAAAAATTGATCGCTTGCGCCGCGTTACTGATCGCGCTGTTTTCCGCCTCATCTACGTTCGCCCAGGGCGGTCGTATGATGGATACAGCTGCTATGCGGCAGCGTATGGAAGCCCGGATCCAAAAAATGAAGGATGATCTGAAGCTGACTCCCGTACAGGCAGACTCCATGAAAGCTATTTCCATGGATATGCAGGGTAAAAGACGGGAGATCTTTATGGATCAGTCCATGAGCCGGGAAGACAAAATGGCCAAAATGCAGCCGTTGACAGACGCTGCCAACAAAAGGATCGAGGCTGTCCTCGGGGCCGATCTGTTCAAGAAATACCAGGATTGGGAAGCAGCCAATCGTCCACAACGTGGCGGTGGCGGCGGAAACTAAGTTGAAAGACAAAATAAAAAAA